>Ga0070741_10014155_pt1 | contig 13870 bp, 10 predicted proteins | sample Coa_R1_4_FD_66440 | JGI IMG/M metagenome (GOLD analysis project Ga0070741, IMG submission 66440) | Surface soil microbial communities from Centralia Pennsylvania, which are recovering from an underground coalmine fire - Coalmine... | ecosystem: Environmental > Terrestrial > Soil > Unclassified ... | reverse complement strand
CCAGGGCGCCGGCCAGGGCCTCGGCCGACGCCGCCCGGACGAGGACGTCGCCGCCGGCCCCCGCCGACACCGACAGCCCGTCACCGCCGCCGGCCGCCCGCAGCGCGCCGGCGGCGGCGGCCAGGGCCGGCGGATCGCCGGTGAGGCGGGCCAGCGCGGCGTAGGGCGGGAGGTCGAGGAGCTTGCGGCGCGGCCGTTCGGCGTCGGCCAGCACGCCGGGGTCGGCCCGCACGGCGGCCTCGATCACCTCGTGGCGGGGCAGGCGGGTCTGCACGAGGACGCGGCCGCCGGCCGCCCGGGGGCCGACGAGGCGGGCGGCCCGGACCAGCAGCCACAGCGCCTGCTCGCCGGCCCGGAACCGGGGGGCCAGCAGCTCGGCGTCGAAGTCGAGGAAGACGACCACGGCGGTCGTCCCGGCCGGGTGGGGAGCGACCCGGTGGAGGACGGCCTCGGTGCCGATGAGGACGGGCTCGGCCGGCAGGTCGCCGGTGGCCGCGTCGACGCTTGCCACCCCGACGCCGGGCAGCAGAGCGGCCAGGTCGTCGCGGAGCCGGCTCACCCCCGCCCGCAGCACCTTGAGCCTCATGCTGCCGCACCGGACGCAGACGCGGGGCCGCGTGGCGCCGCAGGCGCCGCAGGCCAGGAGCCGGACGGGCTCGCCCCCGGCACCGCCGGCCGGCGCCGCGCCGGCCTCGGCGGGGCCGGCCCGGCCCGGCGCCGTATCGAGCTCCCCGACCGCCGCGCCGCAGCGTTCGCAACGGGCCAGCTCGCCGCAGGCCGCGCAGGCCAGCAAGCGGGCCCGACCCTTGCGGTTGAGGACGCACACCGCCCGGATCCCCGAGCTTCGGCGTTCCTCCGGAACACCCCCCGTTGCTGAGGAACGCCGGTCCGGCTCGACGGCGGCCCGCAGGGCGGCGACGGCCCTCGGCGAGAAGAGCCCGAGGCCCGGTGGTTCCTTGCGGCGGTCGATGACCTCGGTGATCGGCCACCCCGCCCGTTCCGCCGTGCGGGACGGCGTCAGCACCGGCCCGGGGGCCTCCAGCGGCGGCGCGGGCGACACGATCGTCAGGCGGGCGCCGAGCCGGCGGACCCGCTCGGCGGCCAGGTCCCTGGCGTGCCAGGTCGGCGACCGTTCCTCCTTCAGGGCCTCCGCTCCGTCGTCGAGGACCACGACGGCGGCCAGGTCGGGAACGGGCGCCAGCACCGCCGAGCGGCCGCCGACCACGACGCAGCCACCCTGCCGGCAGCGGTCCCAGGCCCGGGCCCGGTCCCGGGGGCGGCCCTCCGTGAGCCACGGCACGACGACCGCGCCGGCCGCCCGGGCCGCGGCCGCCAGCCCGGCGAGGCGCCCGTCCGGCACGATGACCACCGTCGATCCCGCCGGCGCCACCAGGCCGGCCACCATCTCGCCGGGGTCGGCGGCCGGCGGCCACCGCACCACCGCCACCTCCCGACCGGCCGCATCGGCGGCCAACTCCCCCGCCTCGCCTCCCGGCGACTCACTGGACCGGCGTTCCTCAGGAACACCCCCTGTTCCCGAGGAACGCAGGTTGCCCGGGGGGACGACCGCCGCCGGGGAGGCGGCCCGCAGCACCGGCAGGCGGGGGCCGGCGAAGCGCCAGGCCGCCCACTCCGTCAGCGCTACGACCTCCGGCGACGGGCCGGCCGACACCGCCGCCAGCAGCGGGCGCAGCTTGTCGGGCGGGGCCTCGGAGACGACGTCGTCGGCCACCACCCAGCCGCGCACCCGCCGGCCGCCGAGATTGACCCGCACGATCGTGCCGACGGCGACGACGCCGGCCAGCGGCTCCGGCACCGAATAGTCGAAGAGCCGTTCGACGGCCAGAACGTCGACGGCGACCCGGCATACCCGGGTCGCCGTCGAGACAGCCGTCGCCGTGGGGTTGGGGCCCCACGGCATCGCGGCGGGATGCCCGGAGGGCAGGGGCCCGCCGCCGATCACACGGCGGAACGGAGGTCGGCGGCGATGTCGTCGACCTGCTCCCAGGTGAACTCCTTGTCGGGCCGGCCGAAGTGACCGTAGGCGGCGGTCTTGCGGTAGATCGGCCGGCGCAGGTCCAGCCGCTCGATGATGGCGGCCGGGCGGAGGTCGAAGTACTCCTCGATCAGGCCCGGCAGCCGCGCCGGGTCGACCTCGGCGGTGCCGAACGTCTCGACCAGCACCGAGACCGGCCGGGCCTTGCCGATGGCGTAGGCCACCTGGACCTCGCAGCGCCTGGCCAGGCCGGCGGCGACCACGGCCTTGGCCACCTGGCGGGTGGCGTAGGCGGCCGAGCGGTCGACCTTCGACGGGTCCTTGCCGGAGAAGGCGCCGCCGCCGTGGCGGGCCATCCCGCCGTAGGTGTCGACGATGATCTTGCGCCCGGTCAGGCCAGTGTCGGCGTGGGGGCCGCCGAGCTCGAAGGTGCCGGTCGGGTTGCAGAGCAGCTGGAAGTCGTCGTCGGCGAACTCCGGCGGCAGCAGCGGGCGGATGACGTGGTCCCGCAGGTCGGGCTTGAGCAGCGTCTCGATGTCGATCCCCGGCTGGTGCTGGGTGGAGATGAGGACGGTGTCGAGCCGGACGGGCCGGTTGCCCTCGTACTCGATCGTGACCTGGGTCTTCCCGTCCGGCCGGAGGTAGGGCAGCACCCCGGCCTTGCGGACCTCCGACAGCCGGTGGGCCAGCCGGTGGGCCAGCCAGATCGGCATCGGCATGAGGTCGGCGGTCTCGTCGCAGGCGTAGCCGAACATCATCCCCTGGTCGCCGGCGCCCTGGGCGTCGAGGGCGTCGTCGCCCGAGCCGATCCGCCGCTCGAGGGCGGTGTTCACGCCCTGGGCGATGTTGGGGGACTGCTCGTCGATCGACACCACGACGCCGCAGGTGTGGCCGTCGAACCCGTACGACTCCCGGTCGTAGCCGATGGAGTTGATCGTCTCGCGGGCGATCTTGGGGATCTCGACGTAGGCGGTCGTGGTGATCTCTCCGGCCACGACCACGAGGCCGGTCGTGAGCAGCGTCTCGCAGGCCACCCGGCCCGTCGGGTCCTCGGCCAGGATGGCGTCGAGGATCGAGTCGCTGATCTGATCGGCCATCTTGTCGGGGTGACCCTCGGTCACCGACTCGGAGGTGAACGTCCAACGGTTGCTGCTCACGGGGCCTCCTTCTGACCTCTTTGACGCAGTTGCGGAGCCACCGTGTCCCAGATGGCGTCGGCAAGTTCGATTTTGGGCATTTGCGGCAGTTGCCGGGCGGTGCCGTCGGGGGCGATGAGCACGGCCCGGTTGGTCTCGACCTCGAAACCTGAGCCGGGAGCGGTGACGTCGTTGGCGACCATCAGATCGACCCGTTTGGCCGCCATCTTGGCTGCCGCCTGCTCGACGAGCCGCTCCGTCTCTGCTGCGAATCCTACGAGGAATTGCATGAATTTTTTCCGACCAAGCTCGGCCAGTATGTCGGTCGTCGGTTCGAGGACGACCTCCGGCGGGCCGGCCGCCTTCTTGATCTTCTCCGGCGCCGGCACCTTTGGACGGAAATCGGCCACTGCGGCCGCCATCACCACCACGTCGACGTCGTCGTAGCGGCCGAGGACGGCGTCGGCCATCTCCGCCGCCGACTCCACCCGCACCACCTCGCCGACCCCCGGCGGGATGGGCCGGTCGACGGTGCTGACCAGCACCACCTCGGCGCCGCGGCGGGCGGCGGCCTCGGCCACGGCGTAGCCCATCCTGCCCGACGACCGGTTCCCGATGAACCGGACGGGGTCGATGGCCTCCCGGGTGCCGCCGGCGGTGACCAGGACCCGCCGGCCGGCGAGGTCGCCGGCCGGCCGGGCCGGGGCCCGGGGGACGGGGCGTGTCCCCCCGAGGGCGGCGGCGGGAGCCGCCACGGACAGGATGGCGGCGGCGGCCTCGATGATGCGGGCGGGGTCGGCCAGCCGCCCCGCGCCGACGTCCCCGCCGGCGAGGCGGCCGGATTCCGGCTCCACGATGTGCACCCCCCGCCGGCGGAGGACGGCGATGTTGTCCTGCACCGCGGGGTGCTCCCACATCTCGGTGTGCATGGCCGGGGCGACGAGGACGGGCGCCCGGGTGGCCAGCAGCGTCGCCGTCAGCAGGTCGTTGGAGATCCCGGCGGCGTAGTGGCCGAGCACCCGGGCGGTGGCCGGCGCCACCACGACGAGGTCGCAGGTCTGGCCGAGGCGGGTGTGGGGGATCGGCTCGGGCCCCTCGAACAGCGACGTGCGGGCCGGCTCCGAGGCCAGTGCCGAGAAGGTCAGGGGCCCGACGAAGCGGGTGGCGCCGGCGGTCAGCACCGGCATCACGTGGGCGCCGGCGTCGACGAGGCGGCGGCAGACCTCGACGGCCTTGTAGGCGGCGATGCCCCCTGACACGCCGAGCACGACGCGCCGCCCGGCGAGCGCGGAGCGGTCGGGGGACACCCCCGATCCCCCGGGGGGGCCTACTTGATCGACCGCTCGACGACCTCGGGCCGCTCGTAGACGATCTTGCCGACCTCGATCTCCTCCAGCGAGATCGACAGCGGCTTGCGGGACAGCGACGTCACCTGGGGCGGCACGATCGTGCCCAGGCCCTCGCCCAGCTGGTTGAAGTAGGAGTTGATCTGGCGGGCCCGCTTGGCCGCCAGCGACACCAGCGTGAACTTGGAGTCGACCCGGTCGGTGAGGTTCTCCAGCAGCGGGTGCATCAACGACGGGCGGCGTTCCACAGATCAGTCTCCTGACGACGTGCGGCGGGCCTCCAGGGTAGCAGCGACCTGGTCCACGGCCGCTTCCAGGTCGTCGTTGACGACGACGAGGTCGAACTCGGCGGCCATCGCCTCCTCGGCGTCGGCTTTGGCCAGCCGCCGTTCGATGGTGTCGAGGGCGTCGCCGGCCCGGGCCAGGAGCCGCTCCCGCTGCACCTCCCGGCTCGGTGGCCGGAGGAATACCAGCAGGGCGTCGGGAAACGCCTTCCGGACGGCCATGGCTCCCTGGACGTCGATCTCGAGGAGCACGTCGTCACCGGCGGCGAGATGGTCGACCATCGGCCGCTTCGGGGTGCCGTAGAAGTGGCCGAAGACCTCGAACGACTCGACGAACTCGTCGTGCTCCTGCCACTTCTCGAAGGTGGCCCGGTCCAGGAAGACGTAGTCCCGCCCGTCGACCTCACCGGGGCGCGCCGGCCGGGTCGTGGCGGAGACCGACAGCCACAACCCGGGTTCCCGGGCGAGGAGGCGGGCGGCGACGGTGCCCTTGCCGGCTCCGGAAGGGCCCGAGAGGACGAGGAGGACGCCCAGCGGCTACCGCTCGAAGTGCTCGAGCAGCGCCCGCCGCTGATGGGTGCCGAGGCCCCGGACGCGGCGGTTCTCGCTGATCTCGAGCTCCTCCATCGTCCGCCGGGCCTTCACCTTCCCGACACCGGGGAGCGATTCCAGAACGGTGACCACCTTGAGCTTGGCGACGGCGTCGTCGGTGTCGCCCTGATTCAGTAGCTCGCCGAGGCTGATCGAACCAGCCTTCAGCTTCTCCTTCAGCTCAGCCCGCTGGCGACGGGCGGCAGCTGCCTTCTCGAGCGCCGCCTGGCGCTGCGCGGGATCGAGCGACGGCGGGAGGGGCATAGCCTTGGGACCTCCGGAGGCGTCAACGAAACTTTGTTCGGACCCCGTGCGGTGCACTGCACGGCGGCGTCGCCGCCCGGGGACCGACGAACCTGGTCAGTATAGGCAGAGCCCTCGGCCCCACAACCCGTCCGCAACCGGGATTTCATGGGAAATCGGCCCCCAGAAACGGTTTCCGCGTCACGGACGTGACAGACGAGGGTCGAGCATGGCCGAGATCGCGGCCGCGGCGGACTCCGGATCGGGAGCGGCGGTCACCGCCCGGCCGACCACCAGGAGATCGGCGCCGGCGGCGATCGCCTCGGCCGGAGTGCCGACCCGGGCCTGGTCGTGGCTGGCGCCGCCGGGGAGGCGGATGCCGGGCACGACGGCCAGAAGCGACGAACGCTCCTTCACCGCCGGGAGCTCGCGGACGGAGCACACCACGCCGCCGCAACCGCCGGCCGCGGCGGCGTCGAGCCGGGCCGGGAAGGCGGCGGCGTCGGGGTCGCTGGTGAGGACGGTGACGCCGAGCGCCACCGGAGGGTCCCCCGCGCCGGCGTCGGCGGCGCCGGCGGCCAGACCGGCGACGCCGGCCCGGAGCATGTCGACGCCGCCCGAGGCGTGGAGCGTCACGAATCCGGCGCCGAGCCGGCCGATCTGGCGGCCCGCCTTCTCCACCGTCGTGGGGATGTCGTGGAGTTTGAGGTCGAGGAAGACGCGCCGGCCGGGGGCGGTGAGGGCCTCGACGGCCGCCGGCCCGGAACCGGCGAAGAGTTCCAGGCCGATCTTGACGACCCCGAACCAGGGGTCGAGGCGGTCGGCCAGTTTGACGGCGGCCGAGAGATCGTCGACGTCGAGCGCCAGGGCCAGGCGCTCCCGGGCGGAGGGCGCGGCGTCGCCGGCGCTCACCATTGCAGCCCTCCCACGAGATCGGCGCTCCGGGCGACGCCGTGGTCGGCGCACCAGCGGGCCAGCCCGGCCACGACGTGCTCCGCCGCCCGGGGGTCGAAGAACGTCGCCGTCCCCACGCCGACGGCGCTGGCCCCGGCCAGGAGCATCTCGACGGCGTCGAGTCCGGTGCGGACGCCGCCGGTCCCGATGATCGGCGTGCCCGGCAGGGCCCGGGCGACGTCGGCCACGGCCCGCAGCGCCACCGGCTTGATGGCGGGCCCCGACAGCCCGCCCCCGCCGGCGCCGAGCCGCGGCCGGCGGGTCTCGGCGTCGATCGCCAGGCCGAGGACGGTGTTGACGAGCGTCAGCGCCGCCGCCCCGGCGCCGACGGCGGCGGCGGCCACGGCCACCAGGTCGGTGACGTTGGGCGACAGCTTGGCGAACACCGGCAGGGTCGGCGGGACCTGGTCGAGGACGGCGCCCGCCGCCGCCGCCGTGGCCTCGGGGTGGGCGGCGAACATGTGGCCCCGGTCCTCGAGATTCGGGCAGCTCACGTTGACCTCCAGCGCCGTGAGGCTGGCCAGGGCCGGGGCCAGCGCCGCGGCGGCCTTGGCGTAGTCGTCGACCGACCGGCCCCAGATCGAGACGATGACCCGGGCCCCCCGGGCCAGCAGCGGGGGGAGGTCGTGCTCCAGCCAGGCCTCGACGCCGGGATTCTGGAGGCCGACGGAGTTGAGCATGCCGGCGGTGGCCTCCCACACCCGGGGGGCCGGATTGCCGTCCCAGGGATAGATCGACAGCGACTTGGCCGTCACCGCCCCGAGCCGGGACGGGTCGCCGAGCCTGGCCACTTCGTCGCCGTGCCCGTAGGTCCCCGACGCCGCCACGATCGGGTTGGGCAGCGTGATCGGCCCGAGCCGGCAGGTCAGGTCGACGTCCATCCCGTGCTACAGCGGCAGCCGGAGCTGGGCGTCGCGGTGGTACTCCTGCAGCGAGCGAACCCGGTGCTCGCCGTCGCTGCGCCATTCGGCGATGCCGGCGGCGGCGGCCAGGGCGGCGGCGACGGTGGTGAGGCAGGGCACGCCGTGGGCGCTGGCCGCCAGGCGGATGTGGGCGCCGTCGGCCCTCGGCCCCCGGCCCCGGGGCGTGTTGACGACGAGGTTGACCTTGCCCGAGGCGATGAGGTCCACGGCGTCGATGCCGACCTCGTCACCGCGTTTCGCCACCACCGCGCCGACCGGGATGCCCTCCGCCTCGCAGGCGGCGGCCGTGCCGGCCGTGGCCACGAGGGTGAAGCCGAGGTCGGCGAAGCGGCGGGCGGCGGTGAGGCCCCCCGGCTTGTCGCGGTCGGCCAGCGACAGGAACACCGAACCCCGGTCGGGAAGCTTGCTGCCGACGGCCGCCTGGCTCTTGGCGAAGGCCACGCCGAAGGTGCGGTCGATGCCCATCACCTCGCCGGTGGAGCGCATCTCCGGGCCCAGCAGCGTGTCGACGCCGAAGCGGTCGAAGGGCAGCGCCGCTTCCTTCACCGCCACGTGCCCGCCCCAGTTGACGGTTCCCCCGGCGCCGGCCTTGCCCGGGAGGAGGCCGCCGGCCCGCAGCTCGGCCAGCGTGGCACCGACCATGAGCCGGGCGGCCACCTTGGCCAGCGGCACGGCCGTCGCCTTGGAGACGAACGGCACGGTGCGGCTGGCCCGGGGATTGGCCTCGAGGATGTAGACCGTGCCGTCCTTCACGGCGTACTGCACGTTGATGACGCCGATGACGCCCAGGGCGTCGGCCAGGGCCCGGGTGTGGCGCTCGATCGTGGCCACGACGTCGCCGGGGAGGGTGGGCGGCGGAATGGCGCAGGCCGAGTCGCCGGAGTGCACGCCGGCTTCCTCGATGTGCTCCATGACGCCCCCGATGAGGACTTCGCCGCTGCGGTCCCGTACGGCGTCGACGTCGACCTCGGTGGCGTCCTCCAGGAAGCGGTCGATGAGGACGGGCCGGGTGGCCGAGAGCCCCCCGCCGGCGCCGCCCTCGGCCGAGGCGGCCAGCGCCGCCATCGCCGCCCGGAGACCGGTCTCGTCGTAGACGATCTCCATGGCCCGGCCGCCGAGCACGTAGGACGGCCGGACCAGCACCGGGTACTCCACCCGGGTGGCCACGGCCACGGCGGCCTCGACGTCGGTGGCCGTCCCGCCCGGCGGCTGCGGGATGCCGAGCCGCTCGCAGAGGGCGTTGAAGCGCTCCCGGTCCTCGGCCAGGTCGATGGAGTCGGGGCTCGTGCCGAGGACGGGCACGCCGGCCCGCTCCAGGTCGTGGGCCAGCTTGAGCGGCGTCTGCCCGCCGAGGCTGACGATGACGCCCCGGAGGTTCGCCGAAAGGGCCTCGCAGACGTGCAGCACGTCCTCCGGCGTGAGCGGCTCGAAGAAGAGACGGTCGGAGGTGTCGTAGTCGGTCGAGACCGTCTCGGGATTGCAGTTGACCATCACCGTCTCGAAGCCGGCGGCCGAGAGCTCGAAGGCGGCGTGGACGCAGCAGTAGTCGAACTCGATCCCCTGCCCGATGCGGTTGGGGCCGCTGCCGAGGATGACCACCGCCGGCCGTTCCAGCGGCGCGACCTCGTCCTCGTCCTCCCAGGTGGAGTAGTGGTACGGCGTGCGGGCGGCGAACTCGGCGGCGCAGGTGTCGACGGTCTTGTAGGTGACGGTGACTCCGGCCGCTTTGCGGCATTGCCGCACTTCGTCGTCGGAGACGCCCCAGAGCCAGGCCAGCTGGGCATCGGAGAACCCGGCCCGCTTGACGCGGCGCCAGTCCGCCCGGGAGAGCGCGCCCGGCGAGCCGGCGTCGGCGGAGACCAGCCACACCCGCTCCTCCACCAGCGAGGCGAGCTGGTCGAGGAACCAGGGGTCGACGCCGCTGGCCTCGTGGAGCCGCTCGACCGTGATGCCCCGCCGCAGCGCCGCTTCGAGGTGGAAGAGCCGCTCGGGCGACGACAGCGCCGCCCGGCGGACGAGCTCGTCGTCGTCGAGGGCGTCGTAGGCCGCCTCGGCCGGATCGCCGTTCAGCCCGAGGCGACCCGTTTCCAGCGACCGGCAGGCCTTCTGGACCGACTCGGTGAACGTCCGGCCCAGCGCCATGACCTCTCCGACCGACTGCATCTTCGTGCCGAGCACCGGCGCAACGCCGGAGAACTTCTCGAAGGCGAACCGGGGGATCTTGACCACGACGTAGTCGATGGTCGGCTCGAAGCTGGCCGGGGTCACGCCGGTGATGTCGTTCATCACCTCGTCGAGCCGGTAGCCGACGGCGAGCTTGGCGGCGATCTTGGCGATGGGGAACCCGGTGGCCTTCGACGCCAGCGCCGAGGAGCGCGACACCCTGGGGTTCATCTCGATGACGACCATCTCGCCGTCGGCGGGGTTGACGGCGAACTGGATGTTGGAGCCGCCGGTCTCGACGCCGATGCGGCGGATGCAGGCGAAGGCGGCGTCCCGCATGACCTGGTACTCGACGTCGGTCAGCGTCTGGGCCGGGGCGACGGTGATCGAATCGCCGGTATGGGTCCCCATGGGGTCGAGGTTCTCGATGGAACAGACCACGACGGCGTTGTCGGCACCGTCGCGCATGACCTCGAGCTCGTACTCCTTCCACCCGGCGATCGACTGCTCGAGGAGGATCTCCCCCACCGGGCTGGCGGCGAGGCCGTTGGCCGCCACCACCTCGAGCTCCGCCGGGTCGGCGGCGAAACCGGTGCCTCCGCCGCCGAGGATGAACGACGGCCGGCAGATCAGCGGGTAGCCGATGTCCTCGCCGACGACCAGCGCCTCCTCCAGCGAGTAGGCGATCCCCGACTTCGGGACCGACAGGCCGATCTCGACCATGGCCGCCTTGAAGCGGCGCCGGTCCTCGGCGGTGTGGATGGCCTCGACGCCGGCTCCGATCAGCTCCACGCCGTACCGCTCCAGGACGCCGGCCTCGGCGGCGGCCACGGACAGGTTGAGTGCCGTCTGCCCGCCGAGCGTCGGGAGCAGGGCGTCGGGGCGCTCCTTGTCGATGACCCGGGTCAGCGTGTCGAGGTCGAGCGGCTCGACGTAGGTGGCGTCGGCCAGCTCGGGGTCGGTCATGATCGTGGCCGGGTTGGAGTTGACCAGGATCACCCGGTACCCCTCGGCCCGCAGCACCCGGCAGGCCTGCGTGCCGGAGTAGTCGAATTCGCAGGCCTGCCCGATGACGATCGGCCCGGAACCGATGACCAGGATGCTGGCGAGGTCGGTGCGCTTCGGCATCGCTTAGCGACTGGCCTCCATGAGAGCGGTGAAATCGTCGAAGAGGTAGGTGGCGTCGTGGGGACCGGGGGCGGCCTCGGGGTGGTACTGCACCGAGAAGGCCCGCAGCGAGTCGACCCGCAGCCCCTCCACGACGCCGTCGTTGAGGTTGACGTGGGTGACGTCGGCGCCGGCGGCGATCGAATCGGGCTCGACGGCGTAGTTGTGGTTCTGGCTGGTGATCTCCACCGTTCCGCTGCTCAGGCGCCGGACCGGGTGGTTGGCACCGTGGTGGCCGAAGGGCAGCTTCGACGTCGTGCCGCCGAGGGCCAGGCCGAGCAGCTGGTGGCCGAGGCAGATCCCGAACACCGGCACCTCGCCGAGGAGTTCCCCGATGGCGTCGGGGGCGCCGGCGACGCCGGCCGGGTCACCGGGGCCGTTGGACAGGAAGACGCCGTCGGGCCGGCGGGCGAGGACGTCGTCGGCCCCGGTCGTGGCCGGCACGACCTCGACGCGGCACCCGGCCGCCACCAGCCGGCGGAGGATCGACCGCTTGATCCCGAAGTCGTAGGCCACCACCGAGAACGGCGCATTCTCGGAGCTGCCCAGGGCGCGGTACGGCTCGGAGCAGGTCACCGTGGCCACCAGGTCGAGGCCGTCCGTCCCCTTCGCCGTGGCCGCCGCGGCCCGGACCGCCGCCTCGTCGGTGCCGAAGGCGCCGGGCAGCGCGCCGTGGCTGCGGAGGTGGCGGGTGAGCCGGCGGGTGTCGATGCCGGCCAGGCCGGGGACCCGGTGGCGCCGGAGCCAGGCGTCGAGGCCTTCCTCGTTGCGCCAGTTCGACGGACGCCGGGCCAGCTCCCGGACGACGACGCCGGCGCAGTGGACGCCGCCGCTCTCGGCGTCGGACGGATTCGTCCCGTAGTTCCCGATGTGCGGATAGGTGAAGGTGATCACCTGCGCGGCGTACGACGGGTCGGTCAGCACCTCCTGGTAGCCCGACAAGGCGGTGTTGAACACGAACTCTCCGGTGGCGACGGAGCACTCCGCCTCCGGATCGCCGAAGGCGCCGATGGCCTCCCCCTCGAACTCCGCGCCGTCGGCCAGGACGAGCAGCGCCGGTTCGGCCCTCAGCCGGGAACCCCTCAACGCTGCGCCTGCCCGTCGATGACCACCGGCTCGCCGGCCAGGACGGTGTGGCGGACCTTGCCGGTCAGCTTGCGGCCGGCGTAGGGGGTGTTGCGGGACCGGCTGGCCAGCCGGGTCGGGTCGACCTCCCACACCGCCTCGGGATCGAACACCGCCAGGTGGGCAGGCCGTCCGGGGGCGATCGGGCCGCCGTGCCCGGCCAGGCCGGCCAGGCGGGCGGGTTGCCAGGAGAGGAGGGCCACCGCCCGGGGCAGGTCGATCAGGCCGGGCCCGACGAGTTCGGTGATCGTGAGGGCCAGCGCCGTCTCCAGGCCGAGCATCCCCGGCGGCGCCTCGTCGAAGGCCTTCTCCTTCTCCTGGGCGGGATGGGGGGCGTGGTCGGTGGCGATGGCGTCGATGGTGCCGTCGGCGAGGCCCTCCTTCACCGCCTTGACGTCGTTGTCGGTCCGCAGCGGCGGGTTGACCTTGAACAGCGGGTCGTAGCCGCAGCACAGCGAGTCCGTCAGCGTGAAGTGGTGCGGCGCCGCTTCGGCGGTGACGGCCAGGCCCCGGGCCTTGGCCGCCCGGACCAGCTCCACCGAGGCCGCCGTGGAGAGGTGCAGGAAGTGCACCCGCCCGCCGGTGAGGCCGGCCAGGGCGATGTCGCGGGCGACGACCACCGACTCCGCCTCGGCGGGCATGCCGGGGATGCCGAGCCAGCTCGACCAGGCGCCTTCGTTCATCTGCCCGCCCCGGGCCAGCTGCGGGTCCTCGCAGTGCTGGGCCAGCACGGCGCCGGGCAAGGCCCGGGCGTATTCCAGCGCCCGGCGCATGAGGCCAGCGTCGGCCACGCAGGTGCCGTCGTCGGTGAAGATGCGGACGCCGAGGCCGTGGAGCTCCCCGAGCGGGGCGAGCTCTTCGCCGGCCCGGCCCTTCGTGATGCAGCCCGACGAGTAGACGTCGCACGGCGCCTCCCGGCCGACCCGCAGCACCTGCTCCACCACCGCCGCGGTGTCGATCGGCGGGTTCGTGTTGGGCATGGCCACTAGAGCGGTGTAGCCCCCGAGCGCCCCGGCCCGGGCGCCGGTCTCGATGGTCTCGGCGTCCTCCCCGCCGGGCTCCCGGAGGTGGGTGTGGAGATCGACGAAGCCGGGCGAGACGATGCACCCGTCCGCATCGAGGACGAGGGCGCCGGCCGGGCCGTCGAGGCCTTCGGCCACTGCGGCGATGACGCCGTCCTCCACCAGGACGTCGGCCCGGCGGGATCCCCCGGCGTCGATGACCGTTCCGCCCCGGATGAGCAGGTTCACGCCGCCCTCCCCTCGCCCGAGCCGAGCAGCATGTAGAGCACCGCCATGCGGACGGCGACGCCGTTGGCCACCTGCTCGTTGATCACCGAGCGGGGGTCGTCGGCCACCAGAGCGTCGATCTCCACGCCCCGGTTGGTCGGCCCGGGGTGCATCACCAGGGCGTCGGCCGGGAGGCGGGCCAGGCGCTCGGTGGTGATGCCGTAGCGGGTGGCGTACTCCCGGAGAGAGGGGAACAGCGCTTCGGACTGGCGCTCCCGCTGGATGCGCAGCACGTAGAGGACGTCGGTCCCCGGCAGCACTTCGTCGAGGTCGTAGCTGACGGTGACCGGCCAGCCCTCGAGGTCGGGCGGCATCAGCGTCGGCGGGCCGACCAGCGTGACGTCGGCGCCGAGGGCCGAGAGGGCCTTGACATTGGAGCGGGCCACCCGGGAGTGCTTGATGTCGCCGACGATCGTCACCTTCATGCCGGCGAAGGAGTCGCCCCGGTGGCGGCGGAGGGTGAAGGCGTCGAGGAGCGCCTGGGTCGGGTGCTCGTGCCAGCCGTCGCCGGCGTTGATGATCGAGGCGTCGATCCAGCCGGCGATCCGCTGCGGGACGCCGGAGGAGCGGTGCCGCACGACGATGGCGTCGATGCCCATGGCCTCGACGGTGCGGACGGTGTCGAGCAGCGACTCGCCCTTCCGCAGCGACGA
>Ga0070741_10014154_pt1 | contig 13870 bp, 16 predicted proteins | sample Coa_R1_4_FD_66440 | JGI IMG/M metagenome (GOLD analysis project Ga0070741, IMG submission 66440) | Surface soil microbial communities from Centralia Pennsylvania, which are recovering from an underground coalmine fire - Coalmine... | ecosystem: Environmental > Terrestrial > Soil > Unclassified ... | reverse complement strand
AGGGCGATGAGCGACGGGTCGTAGGCGACGCCGCCCACGATGAACGCGTCGGGCTTGAAGCCCTGCTGCGCCATCGAGTTGGCGAGCCGGGCCGTCGCCTTCACGTCCTCGGCGACGATGAACACCATCTTCACGCCCGCCTGGCGCATGGCGACCACGTCGGCGGTGAAGTCGGTCTCGGTGGGCTGCGTGCCCCGCTCGTACACGAACTTGTACCCCAGCGACTCGGCCGCGCCCTTGGCCGCCACATGCGACGCCTTGGCCGACGGGATGTCGCCGTAGAGCGAGCCGACGGCGGTGATCGCCTGCGGGAACTTCTGCTTGTAGTACTGCAACGGCCCCAGTCTCCAGCCGTTGGACGCGGGCGCCACCGAGAAGTTGTTGGCCAGGCCGCGGCGGGCCTCGCTCAGCGAGTAGGTCGTGTCAGGGATGCCCGACTTGTTGATCTCGTTGAGAGCGGCGTCGTCGTAGAGCGAGAACGAGCCGGCGAAGGCGAACGCCTTCGTGAGCAGGTCGATCGTCTGGGCCCGGTTCTGGCCGGTGTCGAACTGGTCGTCGCGCACGTCGACCTTGAGCTTGCGGCCGAAGATGCCGCCCAGACTGTTCGCATACGCGACCGCGGCCTGGGTGCCGATGACCGCGCCCTGGAAGATGCCGGGTACGGGCCCGGACAGCGTCGAAACGTTGCCGAGGGTGACAGTGTCGCCCGTGACACCCACATCCGTGGCGCCGCCGTTGCCGCCCGCGGGCGCCGCCGCGGTCGCCTTGTCCGCGGCCGTGGCCTTGTTGGTGCCGGTCGCGGTCGAGCCGCCGCCTGAGGACGGGCCGCTGCCAGTGCCGCTGTCGCCGCCAACGGCAGAAGCGCCGCTCGTCTCACCGCCCGACGTACCCGCGCCGTTGTCGGACTGCGAGCTGCCGCCGCCGCTGCCGGCGCCGATGCCCTGGCCGTGGGCCGCGAGCTTCTGCTCCTGCGTCACGCGGGCACCGCAGCCGGTCGCCACGAGCAAGGCGACCAGCAGTGCGACCCACAGCGATCGGGCCCCAGCAGACCGTTCGCGCATGCACATTCTTTCTCGGAGCATTGGCGTTCCTCCTGCCCCCAAACTACGCAAATTTGACGAACCGTCAGATGTTCTTTACTCGCCCAAGCGGCTGTGTAACGCTGTTCCAGTGGAGCGTCAGGCGCCGTCGTGGGACTCGCTCGACCGCTACCTCGTGATCTCCGCCGACGGTCACGCGGGCGCCGACCTGCTCGACTACAAGCCCTACCTGGCGTCGAAGTGGCACGACGACTTCGACGGGTGGGCCGCCAGCTACGTCAACCCCTTCAACGACCTCGTCAGCCCGGACGCCGATCGCAGCTGGAACAGTGAGCGGCGGCTGAGCGAGATGAGTGCCGACGGCATCGTGGCCGAGGTGCTGTTCCCCAACACGGTGCCGCCGTTCTTCCCTTCCTCCAACCTCACCGCGCCGGCGCCGACGCCGGACCAGTACGAGCGTCGGTGGGCGGGGCTGCAGGCGCACAACCGGTGGCTGGCCGACTTCTGCGCCGCGACACCGGGCCGGCGCGCGGGTGTGGCCCAGATCCTCCTCAACGACGTCGACGACGCCGTGCGCGAGATCCACTGGGTGCGCGAGGTCGGGCTCATGGGCGGCGTGCTGCTGCCTGGGGTGGCACCCGGGTCGGGCCTGCCGGGTTTGTGGGACGCGTGCTACGAGCCCATCTGGCAGGCGTGTGCCGACCTCGACGTGACGATCAACCACCACTCGGGCGCAGGTCTACCCGAGCTCGGCTACGAGGGCGCCGCGCGCGCGGTGATGCTCATCGAGATTCCACAGTTCTCCCATCGGGGCCTGTGGCACCTCATCTTCTCGGGCGTGTTCGAGCGCCACCCGGCGCTGCGCTTCGTGCTCACCGAACAGGGCACGGGCTGGATCCCCGGCGCTCTTCGCAGCCTCGACTGGTTCTACCGGCGCATGAACCTCGAGGGGTCGGCGGAGAACCTGTTCGGTGGTGACGTGGTCGCCCAGCTGTCGATGCTCCCGAGCGAGTACTTCGCCCGCAACTGCTACGTGGGTGCGAGCTTCCTTCGCCCCATCGAGTGCGAGCTGCGCTACGACGTCGGCGTCGACCGCATCATGTGGGGCAGCGACTACCCGCACAGCGAGGGCTCGTACCCGTACTCGCGCGAGGCACTGCGGGCGACGTTCGCCCACGTGGCCGAGGCGGAGCTGCGGGTGATGCTGGGCGGCACCGCGGCCCAGGTCTACGGATTCGACCTCGACCTGCTCGCGCCGCTCGCGGCCGAGCTCGGCCCGACGGTCGACGAGGTGGCCAAGCCGCTGGAGTCGTTCCCGCCCGGCTCCACCTGCAACGCCTTCGACGAGTTCGCCGTCATCCGCGCCTGGTAGCGCGGCTGCTCTTCCTCACGGTCGCCGACGCGGGCACGACGGCGTCGAGCAGCGACTGCAGCGACGTCTCGAAGAGCGTGTCGGGGTCGGGCACCCGGGTCATGGCCTTGGCGAGGGATGCATCGATGTCGGTGTCACGCACCGACTTCCACAGCTCCTGGGTGGTTGTGCGCTGCACGGGCTGATCAGGCTGCTGCGGCAGCCGTTCGAGCATGACGAAGCCGCCGACCAGCCACAGCAGCGCCCGCACCGCGTCGGCACCCTCCTCCCCCTGCAGCCCCGCCGCCGTGGCTTCGCGGGCGAGCGCCACCTGGCCGGGGAAGGCGGTGGCAGGGCCCTGCCCGAGCTCGCGCGCCAGCTCGACGAGATAGGGATGGTCGAGGACCTGGCGCCGGATCTGGCGGGCGACGGACGCCATGCGGTCCCTGGCGGTGGCGCCCGTGGGACGAAGGTCGGCCATCTCGTCGACGACCTCGTCGACGATCTCGGTGAGTAGCTGCTCGCGACCGCCCACGTGCCAGTAGATGCCCGTGGGTGCCACCCCCAACTCGGCGGCCAGCTTGCGCATGCTCAGCGCCTCGACGCCGCCCTCCTCGATCATGTGGCGGGCCGTCTCGATGACGCGCTCGCGCGTCATGCCGGGCTTAGACAGGCGCCTGCACCTGGTACTCGTCGCGCCACCAGCGAGCGGCGCGGACCTCCTCGGGGTCGGTGCGCAGGTCGGGGTCCTGGCCGAGGTCGGCCGGCGTGGGGCCGATGCGCTCGGCGATGGGCTCGAGGGCGTCGAGGTCGAAGCCGTAGCAGCGCGCCGCGGTGAGGCCGAGCAGTTGGCGGGCGTCCTCCACGGGCACGGCGGTGAAGTCGCTGCGCAGGCGGGTGACGGTGTTGGGCCACGTGCCCTCGGGGTGCGGGTAGTCGGTGCCCCACATGGCGACGTCGCAGCCGATGATGTGGCGGCGGCGGATCTCCTCCTTCGACATCGTCGACGCACCGATGAAGATGTTGGTGCCGAAGTAGTCGGACGGGAGCTTGGAGATCTTCCCCTTCATCTGCGCCGCCAGCTTCTTGGTGGTGTGGCCGCCGCCGAAGTACACGTCCCACTTCCACATGAGGTCGGGCGCCCAGTAGGCGGCGGCTTCCGTCACCGCGAACTTGAGACCGGGGAAGCGCTCGAACACGCCCGAGAACAGCAGGTGCCACAGGGGCCGGGCGGCCCACCACACCACCTCGGCCAGGTAGATGCCGATGTTCTCGCCGTACTGGGCGTTGTCGGCCTCGCCCGAGTGGGTGTGCACGACGAGGCCATGGGCCTGGCACGCGGCCCACACCGGGTCGTAGGCGGGATGGTTGTAGGGCAGGTGGTCGTGCCACATGGTCGGCACGAGGATCCCCCGGATGCCGGGCTGCTCCCCCACCCACTCGATCTCCTTGACGGCCCGCTCGATGTCGTGGCTGATCGGGACGAGGGCGACCCCGCCCCGCCGCTCGGGCGCGGGCAGGCAGAACTCGGCGAGGAAGCGGTTGTGGGCGTGGGCACCGGCAAAGGCCAGCTCGGGATCCTCGATGGCACCGGCGCTGAGGCCGGCGCCGAACGGGGGCGACTCGGCGCCCGTGATGGAGTCGGCGTCGGGGAAGATGACTTCCGCGCACACGCCGTCGGCGTCGAGCTCCTTGTCGCGCTGCTCGGGGTCGTAGGCGCCCCGGAGCCCCTCTTCGTGCTCGGTCTCCCACCCCATGATGTAGTCGTAGTTCATCTGCAGCGCCGCGCTCCGCTGCGCCTCGCGCTCGCGCAGGAAGGCGTCGAAGGCGTCGGAGTACTTGGGGTCGAGGTAGGCGCGGTAGTCCTCACACTTGAGCCCGGCGTGGCAGTCCGACGAGATGATCGTGTACCGAGCGGTGTTGTCGACGCTCATGACGCGCTACTTCCCCAGCACCGACAGGTCGTCGTAGCGCTGGTGCACGTACGGCAGGATCCAGTCACCCGGCACCTTGCTGTGGACCTCGGCCGTCTGGATGGTGGCCCGCTCGCTCCACGTGATGTCGATCAGCTTGCGCACCGGGATGTCGATCACCGGGTCGAGCGGCGACTCGCCGAGCACGATCTCACCCTCGACCCGCTCGAGCAGCCGGTTCTTCTCCCGCTTGTAGCAGTAGACGAGCGACGGGTCGTCGTCGAAGCCCTTGCCGTCGGGCGACGGGAGGAACTTGAAGTAGAAGTCGGTCTTGGTGAACTCGGGCGGCGGCGGGAGCGTCTCGGTGACGCGGCCGGTGATCGTGATGATCGTGAAGCCCATGCGGGCGATGACGCCCTGCACCTGATCGCCGTCGCGGGTGACAGTGACCTGGCCGATCTTCTTGGGCTCGCCGAAGGTCTCTCGCCCACCGACGGTCGCCTGCTCCGTGGTCATCGGCATCAGCAGCGGGTACTCGCCGTCGGTGCCCTCGTGGCGGGCACGCACGGCGAAGTAGCCGGCGCCGAACACGTAGCCGCCGGGCATCTCCACCTTGGTGATCGTCGCCCGCACCCGCGGCTCGGCCGGCGGCTCCAGGGGCGGCGGCAGCACCGCCGCGATCACCTCGGGATCGGTCTCGTAGATCGCGGTGATGGCCTCCGACCAGATCTCCGACGAGGTCGCCTCCACCTCCCGGCTGCGCTGCTGCTCCCGGGCGCCATACCGAACCGTCATGCGAGCCTCCTGGGGTGGGGTCTGTCACAGTGTTACATGCGGGCTCGCGGTGTGTAAAGATCCGCTCATGCGCGCCGTCGAAGGGAAGGTCGCGGTCGTCACCGGTGGGGCCAGCGGGATCGGGCTGGCGATGGGCCAACGGTTCGGGCAGGCGGGCATGGAGGTGGTGCTGGCCGACGTGCTCCCCGACCGCCTGGACGAGGCGGTGGCGCGCCTGCGCGACGAGGGGCTGGAGGCGAGCGGCGTCGTCACCGACGTGACCAAGGCCGAGTCGGTGCAGGCGCTGGCCGACCGCACCGTCGAGCTGTACGGCGGCGTGCACGTGGTGTGCAACAACGCCGGCGTGGGCTCGGGGGCCGAGGGCTACGTGTGGGAGCACGAGCTCAACGACTGGCGGTGGGCGCTCGACGTCAACGTGTGGGGCGTCATCCACGGCATCCGCACGTTCGTGCCGATCATGCTGGAGCAGGGCGACGAGGGCCACGTGATCAACACCTCGTCGAGCAACGGCGGGCTCGTGCCGATGGGCGACACGCCCGTGTACGCGCTCACAAAGGTGGCCGTCGTCTCGTTGACTGAAGGGCTCTACGCCCACCTGCGTGCAGCGGAGGCGCCCATCGGCGCGTCGGTGCTGTTCCCCGGGCCCGGGTGGCTACGCACCAACCTGTGGGACGCGTGGAAGACCCGTCCCGACGAGTACGCCAAGGAGCGCCCGCGGCGCACGCCCTATCCATCCCTCGACGGCCTCGAGGAGATGATGCAGAAGGCGGGGATGGAGATCACCTACACGCCGCTGGAGGAGATCGCCGAACGGGTGTTGCAGGGCATCCTCGCCGACCAGTTCTGGCTCCTCGCCCCCGACGCGGCATGGGACACCTCCGTACGGGCCCGGGCCGACTCCATCATCGGCCGCACCAACCCCACCTACTTCCGCGACTGGAAGCCGTAGATGTCCGCCGACGGCAAGCGCCACATCGTCGCGGGTGGCGGGCAGTTCGGGTTCAACGAGGCTGGGAGCTACGCCATGAGCCCGTTGGTCGAGTACATGCTCGACCTCACGGGCAAGGACAATCCGCGGGTCTGCGTGCTCAACACGGCTGTGGGCGACGATCCCCGCTACTACTCCGCTTCGTACGCCGGGTTCAGCGGGTCGCGGGCCGTCGTCACCCACCTGGCCCTGTTCCCGATGCCGAACGTGCTCGACCCCCGAGCGCACCTCCTCGCCCAGGACGCGGTCATCGTCGGCGGCGGGAGTGTTGCCAACGAGGTGGCGGTGTGGCGCACGCACGGGCTCGACGTCGTGTTCCGGGAGGCATGGGAGCGCGGCATCGTGCTCGGTGGCGTGAGCGCCGGCGCCATCTGCTGGTTCGAGGCGGGCACCACCGACTCGTTCGGTCGCGAGCTCCGTCCCTTCACCGCCGGCCTCGGTCTCCTCGCGGGCAGCTACTGCCCGCACTACGACTCCGAGGAGCGGCGCCGGCCCACGTTCCACCGCCTGGTCGGCGACGGCACCATCCCGCCCGGCTGGGCGGCCGACGATCGCGTGGCCATGCACTTCGTCGACACCGAGCTGGTGGAGGTGGTCACTGACAGGCCCGACGCCCACGCCTGGCGCGTCGACCGCGGCGATGACGGAAAGGCGGTCGAGACCCAGGTGGAGGCCCGGCTGCTGGACGGCTAGAGGCCGACCTCGGCCTCCGACCACGTCCACAGACGGGCTGCCGACTGCGGGTCGAGCGCGTACGGCGCCGGCTCACCGATCTGGCAGTCGTCGAGGTAGAGCCCGCCCTGGCCTTCGAGATCACGGGCCGTTGCACCCCACACGGTGGTGGCCGCGCCCTGCTCGGTCGTCTTGAACTCGAGGCGTCCACCCGGAGAACGCGACCGCAACGTTCCGACGTCGTCCCTGGTGAGATGACGCGACAGCTCCGTCATGATCACACCGGGGTGGACGGCGAAGGCCCGCACCCCCTCCTCGCGCAGGCGGCGGTCCAGCTCGACGCTGAAGAGGATGTTGGCCGTCTTCGACTGGCCGTAGCCCTCCCACTTGTCGTACTCGGTCGTGCGCCAATGAGGATCGTCCCAGCGGATGTCGCTGCGGAAGTGTCCCCGCGAGCTGAGGTTGATGACGCGGGCGGGTGCAGCGGCGACCACCGCCGGGGTCAGGAGGTTGGTGAGCAGGAAGTGGCCCAGATGGTTCGTGCCCATCTGCAGCTCGAAGCCCTCGGCCGTGCGCAGGAGCGGCGGCGCCATGACGCCGGCGTTGTTGATCAGCAGATCGATACGGGGGTGGCGCTCGAGCACCGACGCGGCGAAGGCCCGCACACTGTCGAGCGACGCCAGGTCGAGCTCGGCCAGCTCCAAGCGGGCATCAGGCACGCTCGCCCTGATGGCCTCGACGGCCGCCTCGCCCTTCGCCTTGTCGCGGACGGCCATCACGACGGCGGCGCCGGCGGCGGCCAGGGCGCGGGTCGTCTCGACGCCCAGGCCTGCCGACGCGCCGGTCACGACGACGGTCTTGCCGGACAGGTCGACGTCGGTCATCACCTCGTCGGTCGTCGTGGTCGCGTCAAACGCCATGGGCGGCTCCTCCCGTTTGGACCATCATGGCCAGCCGTGGACGACGACGCGTTGTGCCTGCACGTGGTGGAGCGCGTGGCGTCGGTGGCGGGCGTCGAGGCGGTCGTGCTGGGCGGCTCGCGGGCGCGAGGCGTGCACCGGCCCGACAGCGACTGGGACTTCGGCGTGTACTACCGCGGTTCGCTCGACACGCAGGGCATCCGAGCGATCGGCTGGGAGGGCCAGGTGTTCGAGCCCGGCGACTGGGGCGGCGGCGTGTTCAACGGCGGGGCGTGGCTGCAGATCGACGGCCGGCGAGTCGACCTCATCTACCGCGACCTCGCCGACGTCGAGCGTCGCATCGTCGAGGCCGAGGCCGGCACCTTCTCGGTCGAGCGTCTGTCGTTCTACGTCGCCGGCATCCCGACCTACACCGTGGTGGGCGAGCTCAGTGGCAACCGCGTGCTGTTCGGCGCCCTCCCGCGTGTCGTGTATCCGGTGGCGTTGTCGGACGCTGCACGCGAGCGGTGGCACACCGACGCGGTGCAGCACCTCGACTACACCCGCCGGGCATGCGCGGCCACCGGTGACGTGGTCGCCACCGCCGGCAACCTGTCGCGGACGGTGCTGTGTGAAGCGCACAGTCGCATGGCGGCGAGGAGGGATTGGGTGCTCAACGAGAAGGGGCTGGCCGAGAAGGCAGGACTGGGCGGGGCGGCGTCGACGCTCGCCGCCCTCGGCACCACCGTCGAGGCGCTGATGGACGCGTGCGACGCCGTCGGCGCGGCCATCGACACTGGAGGGGCGCCGGCGTGACGGTGCTGGACGTCGGGCTGGTCGGGGCGGGCCCCTGGGCCCGGTTCGTGCACGGGCCGACGCTGGCGGCGGGCCCGGAGACGCACCTCGTCGGCGTGTGGGCCCGCCGGCCGAACGCTGCGGCCGAGCTGGCTGGGACGCTCGGCACCCGGGCGTTCGACCGGTACGAGGACATGCTCGACGCGTGCAGCGCGGTGGCGTTCGCGGTGCCGCCGGCGGTCCAGGCCGAACTCGCGGTCACCGCCGCGCAGGCGGGCAAGGCCCTGTTGCTGGAGAAACCCATCGCCGCCGACCTGGCGGGGGCCGAACGCCTCGCCGACGCGACGGCCGCGGCCGGCGTCGTGTCGGTCGTGGTGCTGACCTGGCGCTACGCCGAGGTGGTGAGGTCGTTCCTGCGCGATGTCGCCGCGTTGGAACCGACCGGGGGGTTCGCCCACTTCGTCAGTGGGGCACTCCTCGGCGGCCCGTTCGCCACGCCGTGGCGCCTCGAACGGGGCGCGCTCCTCGACCTCGGGCCCCACGTCATCGACCTGCTCGACGCCGCCCTTGGCCCGGTGGTCGACGTGCGGGCCCACGGCGCGTCGCTCGGGTGGTGCGGCCTCCTGCTCGAGCACGCGGGTGGGCACGTGAGCGAGGCGTCGCTGTGCGCCACCGCCAAGGTCGAGCCCCACCTCGCCGGTGCGTCGGTGTTCGGCGTGCGCGGTGCCGCTCGCGTCGACTGCACCACCGCCGTCGGGGCTGACGCCATCGCCACCCTCCGCCGCGAGTTCGCCGAGGCCGCCAGCACTGGCGCGCCGCACCCGCTCGACGTCCATCACGGCCTCCACCTGCAACGCCTCATCATCGCCGCCGAGGACCAGCTGAATTCACGTGCGTGACGTCCCGTTCACGACCGATGATCGCGGCGATGGAGTACCGCGCCGCCACCGCTGACGACGCTGGCGCCATCGCCAGACTGCATGCCGACAGCTGGCGGATCGCCTACCGGGGGATGCTGTCCGACGAGTACCTCGACGGTCCGCTCTACGACGACCGCCTGACTGTCTGGACCGAGCGCATGGCGCACCAGGGCCCGCACCAGTTCACCCTCGTGGCCGACGACGCCGGCGCGCTGGCCGGCTTCGCTCACACGTTCACCGACGAGAGCGAGACGTGGGGCTCGTACGTGGAGAACCTCCACGCCGCCCCCGACCGCAAGGGCCAGGGCATAGGCACGCGCCTCATGGCCGAGACGGCGGCGTGGGTCGAGGCCAACGCCCGCCTCAAGTCGTTGTACCTGTTCGTGCTGGAACGCAACACCAACGCCCAGCACTTCTACGACGCCGTGGGCGGCCAGCAGGACGGGGCGGAGGTTCGGACCGGTGCCGACGGCACCCAGAACAATGCGCTGCGCTACGTGTGGCGCGACCTCCACCTCCTGTCCCAGCTGCGACCGGCACCGCCCCCGGGCTGAGGCCCTTCCCTTCCCGTTCTGGCCAGCAGAATGCACACTCTGGTGTGCAATCTGCTGGCCGGAACCCGGAGGGAGGCGGACCCTTGGAGCTGCGGTACTTCTATGTCGGGGTGGAGAACACCGACGCCGAGTTACCGCGCTGGTTGGCGCTGCCGAACGCGACCGTGCGGTGGCGGTTCCGGCGTTTCGGGGCCGACGTGGCGTGCGTCGACCTGGGGGCCCGGCCGTTCGTGCTGCTCGCCGACCACCGGCCGGCAGGCTCGGTGCTGCCCCTCTACGCAGTCGACGACCTTGCCTCGGCGACGCGGGAGCTGACCGACGGCGGCGGGTGGGAAGTGGAGCTGGGGCCGGTCGGAACGCCGGAGGGCGACGCAACCGTGCTGCAGAACGACGACGGCGTGGAGATCGCCCTGCTGCAGGTCGACCGGCCGAACCAGATGGAGGACGCCTACGCCAGCCCCGGCAACGACCACGCCGTACGCTCGGCCCCATGAGGAAGCTGCTCGCCATCAGCGGTACGGCCGCACTCGTCGCCTCGCTCCTCGTGGTCACGGCCGTCACGCCCGCCGATGCCGCCCGCCGGCACCACCATCGACGGGGCCACCACCACGGCGGCGGCACCGGCCACCCAACGGTCACGCTGACCGAGGACGACAACGGCAAGGCCGTGTCGCTGCACCCGGGCCAGCGCCTGCAGGTGATCCTGCACAGCACCTACTGGTCATTCGACGCGGGCACCGACACGTCGGTGCTGGCCCGCCAGGGCGACACCCAGTACCACCCGGGCACCCGGGGCAAGGGCGGCTGCCCATCGTTCCCGGGCAGCGGCTGCGGGACCGCAGTCCAGACCTACGTGGCCGACAGCCCCGGCACGTCCACCGTCACGGCCAGCCGCACCACCTGCGGCGAGGCCCTGCTCTGCGCCCCTGACCAGGGCACGTGGTCGGTCGACGTGACCGTGATCGGGTTCCTCCCACCTGTTCCGGTTGCCACTCTCAGCGCGAATTAGGCCACACTTGTCCGATGGAGGACCACCGCCGTCGCCGGCGACTGTTGACGCGCCTGGCCGCGTTCACGGTCCTGGTGGCGGCAGGCGACATGGCGCTGATCACCCCGACCCTGCCCGCCCGCCTCGACACGGTCCCCCTCACCGCCGCCCAGATCGAACATCGGGTCACCAAAGGGACGGTCGAGGTCATGTCACTGCAATGCGATCTGACCCTCAACCACGGCACGGGCATCGCGGTGGGGACCGACCGGGTGCTCACCAACCAGCACGTCGTCGGGTCGCCGCGGGTCGTCGACCTGGCGGCTGACGTCACCCCCGTGGCGCGGCCCACCACCATCCGCACGAGCGCGGGCGCCGACCTGGGAGTGGTCGACGTCGACGCCATGCCGGTGACGCCCCTGCCCCTGGCGCCGGACGACCCCGAGCCGGGCGAGCGGGTATGGCTGGCGGGCTACCCCCACGACGGTCCCAACAGCACGTCGAAGGGCCTCATCGTCGAGCCCGCGAAGGTGCTCGACTACGTCGACGGGCGGCCGATGGCGCAACCCGGCGACGTCCTGCGCCTCGACACCGCAGCCCGCCCCGGCATGTCGGGGGGACCGGTGCTCGACGCCGCCGGCCGCGTCGTCGGGATGGTGTTCGGCGTGCAGACGACGACCGGCGACTCGCTCGTGCTGCCCGTGTCGCTGGTGCGCACCGCCCTCGGCGCGCCGATGGTCGCCCCGCCCCGCTGCTAGTCGATCAGTCGAGCACTGAGGCGGCGACGAGCTCCTCGAGGTAGCGGGTGTCCCACCACGAGATCTGGAGCTGCTTGGCGCGGCGGAAGTAGAGCTGGATGTCGTATTCGACGGTGAAGCCGACACCGCCGAAGACCTGCTGCGCCATGGCGGTGACGTCGCGGAAGGTCTTGGTGGCGAACAGCTTCGCCATGGGCGCCACCCGGGCGATCGACTCGCCGCTGTCGCGCGCCCACGCCGCCTCGTAGGCGAGGGTCTCGGCCGCGTCGACGGTGGTGACGGCGTCGGCCAGGTAGTGGGCGATGGCCTGGAACGCGCCCAGGGGCTTGTCGAACTGGTGGCGGTCCTTGGCGTACTGCACCGCCAGGTCGAGGGCGGCCCGCGCCCCGCCTGCCGCCTGGGCGGCAAGCAGGATGCAGCCCTCGAGCATGGCGTTGTGCCACACGTCCCAACCGCCACGAGGCAGCGCCTCGGCCGGTGCACTGTCCAGCTCGACGCGGTACTGCGTGTCGGAGCTGATCGTCTGCTGCTGGGCGAGCGTGACGCCCGGGCCGGTCGGGTCGACGAGCACGTAGACCACGTCGCCGCCTTCGCCGTCGCGGGCCAGTACGAGCAGCCGCTCCGCCGACGACGCGAACGCAACGTGACGCTTGACGCCGGTCACGCGACCGTCCACGAATTGCGCGGTCACCCCCTCGGGCCCGAACCCGCGGTCGGGCTCGATCCACGCCGGGGTGATGATGGCCTCGGCGCTCGTGATCCTCGACAGCCACTCCTCTTTCTGGGCGTCGGACCCGGCCACCCACAACAGCTGCGCGCTGAGGAACGGGCTGACAAAGTGGGGCGTGGGGGCGAGCGAGCGGCCCAGCTCGCGGTAGACGATGGCGGCGTCGAGCATTGACAGCTCGCTGAGGTCGGTGAGGCCGAGCTCCGCCAACTGCGTCCAGAACTTCTCCGGGTAGCCGACCGGGTCGTTCTCCAGCTGGCGCACCACGTCGAGGCCGGCGTGACGGGCGCACAGCCCGCGCACCGAGTCGCCCAGCAGCTCCTGCTCGGGGGTGAAGTCGAGGTCCATCGGGCTCCGTCGCTCAGGGCACCCAGCGCTCGGCGCGCCGGGACCACGGGTTGTCGTCGTCACTGGTGGGGATGGCGATGCGAGCCAGGCACGTCGTCTTGACGTCGCCGCCGACGGTGAGCGACACGTCGATCTCGGCCCAGCCGCAGCCGTCGTCGTCGGTCTCGACCTTCGAGACGGTCCCCTCGAACACCATGGTGTCGCCCGGGAACACCGAGCCCTTCATGCGGAACTTCATGCGACCGAGCCGGCCCTTGGGCCCCGTCCAGTCGGTGAGGAAGCGCTCGAACCACGCCGCCTGGTTGGGCGTGTTCAGGAAGATGTCCTGGGTGCCGTTGCGGTTGACGGCGAAGTCGTGGTCGTGGTGCATCGGTCGCCAGTCGCGCGTGGCTAGGGCGCCGAGCACGACGGTGGTGGCGGTGACGTCGTAGGACAACGGCGGAAGCCGGTCGCCTTCGTTGATCTCCTTCAGGACGAGGGTCATCCCTCACCCCGCTTGTAGCCGAAGCCGGTGTAGGACTCGACGCCCACCAGCTCGCCCTTCTGGTTGTGGTACTCGACGTCGATCACCCAGAAGCGACCGGTGCCGAGCTTGGTCGTCTTCGGTTCGCTCACCGACTTGAGCACCTGCCGGCTGGTGATCACGTCGCCGGGTCGCACCGGCTCGTGGAACACGATCGTGTTGTCGGTCATCACCGCTTCGGGCAGCCCGTACTGCTCCTTGAGGTCGAAGTGCACCTGCAGGGGCAGCGCCACCTGGGTGCGGCCGGGCGCCCAGTTGTGGGGCCGGAACCACACCGACAGCATCGTGGGCGGGGCGATGGGACCGTCCGTGAGCTCGGCCGCCACGTCGTCGTCCCAGAACAGCGGGTTGCCGTTCTCCACCGAGGAGCAGCTCGTCCAGATGTAGCCGCGCTCGACGGGGAACTCGCCCACCTCTTCGTACTGAACCTGATCAATCAGTGCCGACGGGTCGGTCACTGCCGATCTCCTGAACCGGCGAGCACGTAGCCCACCTGCCTGAACGACCCGTGGTCCGGGTCCGTTGCCTCCACGAACGCTCCTCTCGCGTCGTACTGCTCGTCGTGCACCAGCTCCGGCACCGACAGCACCGGCGCCACG
>Ga0070741_10014153_pt1 | contig 13870 bp, 14 predicted proteins | sample Coa_R1_4_FD_66440 | JGI IMG/M metagenome (GOLD analysis project Ga0070741, IMG submission 66440) | Surface soil microbial communities from Centralia Pennsylvania, which are recovering from an underground coalmine fire - Coalmine... | ecosystem: Environmental > Terrestrial > Soil > Unclassified ... | reverse complement strand
GCTCGTGGCCTCGGGCCGCCGGCCGCCCCAGTTGCTCACGTAGATTTTCCCGCCGGCCACCACGACATCGTACGGCGCGACTCCGACATCCCACGTGCGCGTGATTTGTGACGTGGCGAGGTCAATTTCAGCGACGCGATTTCCGAGGTTCAGCGCCACATACAGAAATTTGCCATCCTTCGAAAGCGCAAGCCCGGCGGGAACTTCCGCCTTGCGGCGCGGCGCGTTGGCGGGCGGCAGTGTGATCGAATAAAGCGCGCGCACGCGATGATCGGACCCCACGCCAAAGACTTTGATGCTGCCGCCGACGTTGGAGAGATAAATGCGCGAGCCGTCATGCGAGAAAATCAAGCCCGTGAAACTGAGCTGCTGCTCTTCATCGGACGCAAGAATGTGGTCGGAGGGCAACTGGTTGGTCAGCACGCTGGCGTCCGAGGGCAACGGAACCGTTTGCGTGACCTGCGCCGTGACAGGATCCACCACAATCAAATCGCGGCTCTTGCCCGAAGTGATGAGGATCTCGCCGTCGGGACTGAGGGCAATGGCTTGCGGACGAAGCTTGGGCAGATACACCTGTCGCCCCACTGGATCCACCACTTGATTGACCGGCGTCATTTCGCTTCCATCAGCCTTGGGGCCGACGGTCTCCATGCTCGTGTCCTGCGCCGCACAGCAAAGCGCGGCCAGGAGGAAAACGCTGAGACTCTTGACGATCATTTTTCGCTTCTAGCGCCCTCGCGGCTGTCGGCGCAATCGAAATCATAGCCCAAGCGCAATCGTCGCATGTTCGCAACCTCACCGGCGCCTCGTTGGCGCCGCGATTTTGTTTCGGCCACGCGAGTCAAGAGCGCTACCCTCGCCGCGCAAGCCGAGGTGCTGACGGTGTTCGATCTTGATCACGTCGATCCGGCGGATGCGGCGGAAGCCATGCAGGCGTTGTTTGCGTCGGGACAGAGCGCGCCGACGTCAGGGCAGTCCGTTGCAGAGCCGATTCAAGACGCTGGCGGATCAGCAGGCGGCGACGGCGGCGACATCGTTTGCGCAAATGGGGGCGAGCCTAACCAAGAATTAGCTCTAGGGGCCGCCACTTGGCATGTTTTCGCGCATTTGGATCGCGCGATGCACCAGTTCGGTGGCGTTTTTGAGGTTGAGTTTTTCCTTGATGTGGGCCCGGTGGGACTCAATGGTCTTGACGCTGAGGTGAAGCTGTTCGGCGATTTGGCGGGTGCCGCGGCCCTGGCCGATGAGGCTGAAAACTTCGAGTTCACGGTCGCTAAGGCGCTCCATGAGCGAACCGGCCCCGCCGGGGCGGCCGCTGGCCAGTTGGTGCATGAGCTTGCTGCTCATTTTCTGGCTCAAGTAAATGCCGCCGCCGAGGACCTGGCGAATCGCGCCGAGAACGGCTTCGGTCGCTTCGGCTTTCATGATGTAGCCGGAAGCGCCGGCCCGGAGGGCGCGCTCCGCATAAAGGGATTCATCGTGCATGGAAAGCACGAGCAGCGGGATTTTGGGGTAGTTGGCCTTGATATTCTTGACCAGTTCCAGGCCGCTGCTGCCTTTGAGGGAAAGGTCGATGATGGCGACATCCGGATTGAGTTTGGGGACAGCCTCGAAGGCCGGGGCCGCGTCCTCGAATTGGCCGCAGACCTGCAGGTCCGGCTCGTGGTTGATGAGTTGGGCCAGGCCCTCGCGCATGACGGGATGGTCGTCCAGCAGCATGACGCTGCGGGCCCCTTTCTTTTCGGGAGCAATGTCAGGCTTTTTCGCCGGCGAATTAGCTTTCATCCTTGTGCCATATCATATACTTGACCGCCTCCCGCGGACAACGGGTAAACCAGGAGGGATGATGACCAATGTTAGGCAGTGCGGGCGGGGCGACAATCGGGGCAAGACTCCCCGATGGCTCAGGGAATTTCTGACCGGAATCGGCGCCCACCCCGTTTCGACGGTCAAGGCGAATTGGTGACGTGCAAGTTTGATGGAGGCAGTGGGGGTGCGAGCGCGGGAGTGTTCGAAATGGGCGCAGCCGGCACGACTGGCGTCGCAGGTCCCGGCGCCGTTTCGGCGGGAGACGTTTCCGGCGCGGGCGCGGGTTTTTTCTTTTTCTTTGGCTTGGTGGGAGTCTGGATGGAAGTGGCGGCAAGCATCCCGGCGGCGTCTTCCTTGGCGCGAATCGAAACCTTGTCGCCGGCGACAAAATCAGTCAAAAGGGCCGGCTCGCCTTTCTTGGTGATCTTGGTCTTGGAAGTGACCTGATACGGCTTGTCATGATCCTTCAGCGTGATGGTCTTGGCGTCGTTATCGACACTGGCCACAACCCCGCTGACCGTGGTTGTGGAAGACTTTTTTGACTTGTGCTTGGTGGAGGCCGCCGGGGTATTGGTGTCGGCCGTCTGGGCCACGACCGAGCCCTCTGAGGCAAGGAACGCCGCGAGCGTTGCCAGATAGAGGAGTTTGGTTAGGTTTTTCATAGTTGCGCCATAGCAAAGCGACTAGGGGCGTGATAACAAACGCCGCCCACGGGGAAAAGCTTTATTTTACAACCGCAGCTCGGGCCTCGATGCGGCCTACCGCCCAGCGGGCGTGCTCGGCGATAAGCGGCTCGGGATCGGACGCCGCGCGGCGCAAGGCGGGCAAGGCGGTGGCGTCGCCGATATTGCCCAAGGCGACACAGACATTGCGGAGCAAGCCGCGGCGTTTGGAACGGAGAATGGGCGAGCCGGCGAAGCGAGCCTTGAACGCGGGTTCGTCTAACGCAAGCAATTCCAGAAGGTCCGGCGTGTCCAGATCGGCGCGCCGCTGGACGGCCATCAAGCGGGCTTCCTGCGCAAATCGATTCCAAGGGCAGATGGCCAGACAATCGTCACAGCCAAAAATGCGCCCGCCGATGGCGGGGCGCAGCGCCTCGGGAATCGACCCTTTCAATTCGATGGTCAAATAGGAAATGCAAAGGCGCGCATCCAATTGGAACGGGGCCGTGATGGCGCCGGTGGGGCACGCATCCAGGCAGCGGCGGCAGGAGCCGCAATGATTGCGCTCGGGCGCGTCCGGCTCCAGTTCGAGCGTCGTCAGGATTTCGGCGAGCAAAATCCAATTGCCAAAGCGTCGGCTGATGAGGCTGGCGTGCTTGCCGATGAAACCCAGGCCCGCGCGCTGGGCGAAGTCGCGTTCCAAAAGCGGGCCGGTATCGATATACCAGAGGGACCGGGCCCCGGGCACGGTTCGGCTGACAAAGTCAGCGAGCGTTTTCAAACGCAGCGCAAGAATGTCGTGATAATCAAAATAACGCGCGTAGCGGGCGACGGCGCCGTCGCGCGCGGCGGCGGTGTGATAATTAACCCCCAGCGTGATAATAGACTTGACGCTCGCGAGGACTTTGTCGGGATCGACGCGTTTTTCAGCGGTGCGCGGCAGCCAGGCCATTTCGCCGTGGCGTCCGTCTTGGAGCCAGTTCTCAAACTCGCGGGCATGGTCCGGCGGACGGGCGGACGTGAAAGCGCAGGCGTCAAAGCCCAGTTCGAGGGCCTGTTGCCGAATCTGCTCTTTCAAAGTCACGCCGCATTATCACTGCTGCGCCGCGGCAAGGAAAGCGCTGGCGAAGTCCCGCAAATCCTTGGCCGGAAGATCGGAAATGGCTTTGACGGCGAGCCCACCCGCATTCCAGCCAACGATATTGTAGCCGAGTTGGGGCGGCTGAAGCGTGGCCGGCGCGGGTTCGGAATGCGGATCAGCCCAGATGAAGACGCTGATGTCGCGTTTGGCCAGACGGTAAACCAACGCCGCGGCGGAGTGGCCCGAAACATAATCCATGCGCCCGCCAAGGAGCGCGTAGCCGGCGGCCGCCAAGTCCGGCACCGGTGGGCTAAAATTGACTTTGCTGGCAAACCACGGCTTTACCACATGCGGATCCGCAGAATCAACTTCCACGAGCCGCCCCGAGAGCACGCAACGCATGTGATTATCCGCCAATTCCATCAGCAACGTCCGCAGTTCGATTTGACGAATGGTTTGGAGCGCCACCAGCCCAAGCAGCAGCGAGGCGGTCGCTGCGCCGAGGCCCAATTGAAAGAGGGACTGAAAAGAGAGCCGGCGCATGGTCACGGGGTTGCGCCGCCTGCCTGGCCGTTATCGCTATGCACGCCCCATCAATCTGGCCGATTGCGTTGCGCTGTCAATAGATTGATGCGCTTCTGGAAGCCTCTCGCCCCCTGCCGCGTCACCGATTAACGCTTGCTGTACTGGAAGCGCTTGCGCGCGCCGGGTTGGCCGTACTTCTTGCGCTCGCGCATACGCGGATCCCGCGTCAACAGACCGGCGGACTTCAAGGTCGGACGCAACGCCGCATCAACCGTCAAAAGAGCGCGCGCGATGCCGTGCCGAACCGCTCCTGCCTGCCCATTGGGACCGCCGCCCTCCACGCTGACACGGACGTCATATTTGGCGGAGCTTTCGGTGACGGTCAGCGGTTGCAGCACGGTGGTGCGCAGAGCGTCGGCGGGAAAATAGTTTTCGAAGGGGCGTCCGTTGACGACGATTTTGCCCGAGCCGACCGCGAGACGCACGCGCGCCACAGCGGTTTTACGCCGGCCCGTTCCGAGGAATTCCTTTGTTTCAGCCATGGATCGAAAAAGTTGCGTTATTTGGCGGGCGTCAAGTCAGCCGGTCGCTGCGCGGCGTGCGGATGATTGCTTCCCTTGTAAACTTTGAGCTTGGTCATTAGAACTCGGCCGAGCCGGTTCTTGGGCACCATGCCGCGGACGGCGTGTGTAATCAGGCGTTCAGGATGGCGCGCGCGCAATTGGGCGACGGTGGTGTATTTCTCGCCGCCTTTCCAGCCGGAATAGGTCATGAACTCCTTGTCCGTCTCCTTCTTGCCGGTGACGCGGACTTTCTCGGCGTTGATGACGACCACGAAGTCGCCGGCGTCGAGGTGCGGCGTGTAAACGGGCTTGTTTTTCCCGCGCAAAATGTCGGAAATCTGCACCGCAAGGCGGCCCAAAACGGCGCCGTCAGCATTGACCACGTGCCACTTGCGGCTTTGCAAATCGATCTTTGGCAAATACGTCTTCATCTCTAAACCTGTTCCAAGGAGCGGTGAACCTACCAAACCGAGGCGGTAAGTCAATAGCCTTATTTGGAATAATGGCAAGCCCGCGCAGAGTGGATTCATGCTATTTCCACGCGACGCTGGAGTGGCGGGCGGGTTCGCGCGAGACGTCGAGGAGCCAGATCGCGACGGCTCGTATCGCTCGGATTGATAATCTGCAGATCGGGAACCGTTCCGACGCCGGCGATCAACTGGGCGAAGATTCTCGCTGAAATTGTGCTTCCAATCGGGCGCGCCAACGCCAAACTGACGCACGCGTGAAAGCCAAAGATCCCATCAGGCCTGTCCTCCTCGCTTTGTTCGTTGTCGCGACCGCGGTCGAGGCGGGCAATTGGCCGCAATGGCGCGGACCTCACTTCGATGGGTCGAGCGATGAAACAAACCTACCCTCGAACTGGGACAAGACCACCGGGGTGCGGTGGACAGCGCCAATGCCGGGCGAAGGGCACGCGACTCCTATTGTCTGGGACAGTTCGGTGTTCATCGTCAGCCCGGACGAAAATCGCGACATTCAATTGCTCTGTTTTGACACACGCACCGGACAGCGCCGCTGGCAACAGCAACTCGGCGAAGGCAATCGCGCGCAAGGCCGCAACAACATGGCCTCGTGCTCGCCGGTGACCGACGGCCACGCCGTTTGGGCCATGTGCGGCACCGGGGATTTGGCGGCGTTTGATTTCAGCGGCCAAAAGCTGTGGGCGACCAATCTCAGCAACGGGCGTCGCTTCGCCATCCAGTGGCTTTACGGCTCCAGCCCGTTGCTCTACAAAAATCGTCTTTACATCCAGGTGCTGCAACGGGCCGATGACGCTAACGGCCATCCCTCGTATTTGCTGTGCCTCGACCCCGAGACGGGCCGCCAGCTTTGGCGTCACGAACGCAAGACTGACGCGCAAGGCGAATCGCAGGAGGCCTACACCACGCCGATGCCCAGCGAAGCGGGCGGTCGCGCCGAAATCCTCGTCTTGGGCGGCGACTACGTCACTGCCCACGATCCAGACACAGGCGAAGAATTGTGGCGGGGCGGGGGACTCCGAAACTCTCGGGCGTTGTCCTCCTCGCGTCTTGTCCCATCGCCTGTGGTGGGCGCGGGCTTGGTCTTTGTTTCCGGCGCCAAAAGGAATCCCCTGTTGGCCTTCCACGATGGCGGAAGCGGCGACGTCACCGAGAGCCGCCTGGCCTGGAAATACACGGAGTATCCCACCGATTGTGTCACGCCGTTGTTTTACCAGGGCAAACTTTTCGAGTTCGACGGCGACCGCCAGATGTTGGTGTGTTTGGAGCCGGCTAGCGGCAAACCCTTGTGGCAGCAGGAGGCTGGCGTGCGTGAAGTCTTTCGCGCCTCGCCGACGGGAGCTGACGGCAAAATTTATTGTCTCAGCGAAAACGCCACGGTCGTCGTCTTCTCGGCCGCGGACGGAAAAGTCTTATCAACGATCAAGCTCGAAGAAGGCATGACGCATGCCACCATTGCGGCCGCCCAGAACAGCCTTTTCGTGCGCACTGCCAAGAGCCTTTATTGCGTGGGAAACTAGGGAATTGCCGGCGGAACGGCTTCCGGTCGTTTCCCCGATGGTTCCCAGCCGGTCTTGACTTGGGATGCCGGCGCCGCCATTCTGTTGGCTCGGAAAATAGCTTTTCCGCTTAAACCGCAATATGGCCAAGCAAAGCGCTACATTGGAGGGTGCGCCCGCAAATACGGCGCCCGATGTTTTGGAATCAATCGAGGATTATCATTATCCGGAAGGCTGGATGTCGCCCGGGCAGGCCGTCGCTCGCGCCCGCGAGTGCTGCGCCGCCCTCGAGGCCGGCAAAGTGCTGTACTTTGATCAGATCCCGTTCGACTTTCCCCGCGAGGACCGCGAATTCCTCCTGGCCCAACGCCAGAGCGATTCCAAACTTCACAAAAATGTTTCTTATCGTCCGCGTCAGGATGTTTTGCGCGGCGCGGCCGGTGATCGCGCCAGCGTCGAGCGTCTCCACCAGGTCATGCGGCGCTATTCCGCGGAGACGACGCGCTTCACCGGCGAATTGCTTGCGCCTTACGCTGCCAAATGGACCCTCGACTACGCCAGCTTTCGCCCCGAAGAGGAAAAAGGACGCGTCCTGCCGCTGCACAAACGAAATGATTTGCTGCACGTGGACGCTTTTCCGACGCGCCCGATGCAGGGTCGGCGCATCCTGCGCTGTTTCACCAATATCAATCCCAAGGCCGCGCGCGTCTGGAACACCGCCTCCGACTTCGCCACGCTCGCCGAGCAGCATGCCGCGCGCGCAGGTTTGGCCTGTTTCGCGGCGCGCGGCATGCGGCCGGAAAACCCGCTGCTCAGCGGCGTCAAAAGAATTTTCGGGCTCTCCGCCTCCCAGCAGTCCGCCTACGACCAGTTCATGCTCCGTTTTCACGACTACTTGAAGGAACAAACTGATTTCCAGGAAAACTCCTCCAAGATCCGCATTGAATTTCCGCCGTGCTCGACCTGGCTTTGTTTCACCGACAGCGTGCCGCATGCCGTGTTGTCCGGCCAATTCGCCTTGGAGCAAACCTTCATCGTCCCGTTGGCTGCGTTGGTCACGCCCGAGAAAGCGCCCATTCGCATCCTGGAGAGACTGGCCGGCTCGAAGTTGGCGCCGCCCAATGATTAACACCTTTCGCAAGTTCGCCGGTATGATGTTGTTTCGCCGCCCGGCGGCGGCCGGGTTGATCTTGTTGTTGACTGCCTTTGCGGCGATGGCCCAACCAGCGCGACAATTGCACGGGCTCACCGTGGAATTGGTTCTCGACCAAAAAATTTATGTCGCCGATGAAGACATGAACGTCAAGGTGCGGATTATTAATCGCTCCGGCGAAACGCTTTCCTTGGGCCAAGGCGACGAATGGGTGAAATTCACGATCCGAGGCGACAACGACACCGAGGTGGCGCGCACGGGTGATCTCTCGGCCGCGGGGCCGTTCACGCTCGAGTCAGGCATGATGGCCACCCGCGCGTTCAATCCCGCGCCATACTTCGACATCCGCCATCCGGGGCGTTACAAGCTTTACGCCGCCATCCAGGTTCCCCGCTGGCATGAGTCGCTGGATTGCAAGCCCGTGCCTTTTATCGTCGTCGAAGGCACCCCCGTCCTGGGAGTGGCGCCGATTGATTTTGGCCTGCCGCCTCCGCCGGGCTCCCCCAACGCCCTTCCCGAAACCCGCCGCTATAGCCTGGCCGAGGTTTCTTACGAAGAAGAGATGCGCCTCTATTTCCGCCTTTCCGATGGCTCAGGCCGCACGTTGCGCTGTTATCCGGCCGGCCGCTTGCTCTCCTTCAGCGCCCCGGAAACGCAAATCGACAAATTCAACAATTTGCATTTGCTCTGGCAAACGGGCGCCAAGGACTTCACCTACGAGGTCTTCATGCCCGACGGCAATCTGTTGCTGCGCGAAACGCATGTTTACACAGACAAACGGCCGCGCCTGTCCACCAACGAAAACGGCAACATCATCGTGGCCGGCGGCGTCCGCCGGTTCTCCCCGCAAGACATCCCCAAATAAACCGGTCCAAGGAGGTGGACGGATTCGCCTTGGACCAAGGCGGCGCGGTCACCCGGGAGCGAGCCACAAGGCCTTTTCGACCTCAGTTAAGTTGGCGAGCGCATGTAATCACGCCCATCGAGGAGGGCTGCCCCAAAAAGCGCTTTGTTTACAAAACGCTCGTCAACGCCGACCGCAGTTGATGCAGATCGAACGGCTTTTGCAGGATGCCATCGACAGGATTGGCGCGCCCGGACTTGATTTCGTAGCCGGTGATCATCAACACAGGCTGGGTCGGCATCTGGCGTTTGATTTGGACGGCCAGTTCCGGCCCGCTGACAAAAGGCATGATGCAATCGGTCAGCACAAGGTCAAAGCTGTTCTGCGCGAAGATGCCCAGGGCCTCGGCCCCATTGTTGGCTTCAACGACCGTATGCTGGTCGCAGCGCAAAAGTTCACGCAAGACTTCCCGAACGGAGCCTTCGTCCTCGACCAGCAAGATTCGTTTTTTGGAAGGTGTCGCAGCGGAGTTTTCCACGCCACATAGTCAAGCATCCGATGTGCCATTCGCACGTTTGAGAAAAACTCGCGCCGTCGGCTGCCTCTCACTCGGACGGCCGTTGGATAAACCCGTGGTAAATCCCCATATAGTAAGGCAATAGAAAAACCGTCCCGGCGCCGAGGATATCGCCGCTTCCCCCGTAATCCAGTTGCCACGGGTCGGTGTTCCAATGATCAAAATACCGATTCTCCACCGGCAGGACCTTCCCGTTGGTCAGATTCCCACGCGCTGGATGGTCGTCGGGAGCGTCGGCTTCGCCCGCGCTGAGACGCGACAAGAGCACCACATCGAGACGCTGGCTGTTGCGCAACGGCCAGTTTATCCAATCGATCGGAAACCCGCGCAACGTAGCCATCGCGTCCTCCTGCCACCCCGCCCATGGTTTGACCGAAAAGGAGCTCCAGGGCGTGGAGGCGGTCGCCGCGCCGTTGGCGGCGGCGTAGGCAAAATTGAAGAACGGGTTCATTTCCGGCGAAACATTCAGCCAGTAAAGATAAAACGAGGTCCGCATCATCTGCTTCAGAGCGTCGTCGCGTGAATAGCGCAGCAGATTGTAAAATGACATGAACGCCATTTCGTTGTCCGACTGATTGCCCGTGCCGGGGCCGCGCTGGACTTTCGGATACATCGCGTTTTGGGCGTAGCCTTCGTGATCGATCAATTCGCGCGACGCCGCGTCATATTTTGGATCGCCAGTTATATACGCGGCGTCTGCCAGATAACTGAGAATGCTCAGTGATTTAAGCCCGCGCTCCGCCCACCAGTCCGGGTCATGATTCAGCGCTTCCGGGCTGTAAACGCCCCACCGCGTCGGTTTGCCATCGAAATCGACCAAATTGTATTGATGCGCCATCAGATCGTCCGTGAGATCGCGCACGACTTCGCGCACCCGCGCGCGTTCGGCCTCGCTGTCCGCGCAAAATTCGTAATACAGCGGATAGAAGAAATAATGCCCGTCCAACTCGTCGCTGCTGGTGTCCGATTTCCAAAACCATTGGCCATCGGCGCTCTTCGGCCAGCGCGGTTCATACGCTTTCCAAAGCCGGTCACCGTGCTGCTGCTCGCGTTGATCTTCCGCCAGTCGTCCCGCATTGGGATCCGGCCCGTTCGCCGGGCGAATGCTCCGCGCGACATAACCCTTGGGCGGCGCGTGCGGCCCCCCTTGCGTGACCTTCTGCAAGAAACGAAGCGCTTCAAACGCTTGCTTCGCGCGCTCCCGGGCTTTCGGATTTTTCGTCGCGCCATAGGCGAAACATTCCCCGGCCCCATACATTGCTGTCCAGAGCCCATCGTTATCGTCGTCTTGCGGCGCGGCGGAGGTCTTGTCGCCGGCGCGGCGCAACGGAGCCACCGAGACGTATCCATCAGGCGTGCGCTTGACAAAATCCTCAATGTCCCGCTCATAGCGCTCCGCCTTTGCCGCCAGTGTCATGGGTCGAAATTCGATCCGCCCAACTCCGCCCGCCGTGGCAAACCACGCCGCTCCCGATGGATCGACCGCGCCTTGGATCACATCGTCGTTCGGAAGCCAGCGCGGACCTTCACGGTAAGCCCAATTCTTGCCGTCAAAACGCTCGACGCCCAGATGCGTCCCAAACCACACCTCTCCGTCCGGTCCGGCGGCAAGCGCGGTGAAGTCGTTCCATGGCAATCCATCCTTGCCTTCGAAAAACCGCCACCCTCCCCCCGTCTTGCAACCCACCCCCGCCTTGCTGGCGAACCATAATTGCCCGCGCGCATCAAAGACAACGCCAGGCACGTCGCCCACCGCCCAAGCCCGCCCGACCGCGTCGCGCGCCGGAACCATTTGCCAGTTGGTTCCGGTGTGCATCCGCAAGCCGCCGCTCGTCCCGGCATAGAGAACACCCTCCGGCGAAAGCGCCAATTGGTGGAGCTCCAGGTTTTCAGGCAGAGGCAACGCGAATGAGTCGCCCTCCACCGGGACAGCCAGACAAACGTGTGCCGCTCTCACATAAACCATCGCTTTTCCGCGCAGAATTTGCCGCACATTGCTCCACGGCAAAGCAACCAACTTCGGCAATCCTTTATCTCCCGCAAAAACGAAATGCGCGTCATCCGGCGCTTTCAAGCTCTCATCCACGCCCCATCGCGCCTCGCGAAAACCCCACCAGGTTCCCGCGGAAAAGGCCCGGACGGAGCCATCGCTGGCGCAGTCAATCAAAGACACGGCGCCGGCCGACCCGCCATCTCTGGCGTCGAAGTTTTGCGCTGTCTCCTGAAGGAACTCTTGCGGCGCCGCGCGAAGTTCCGCGCCCGGCTTCCCCTCGACCGCCCCGCAAGAAATGGCGCCAAACAGCGCTGCCGCCATGGCCAATGAAAAATGTCCCCGCCTGTGATTCACGGATGCTCCGTTATAGGCGGCCCGCGCCTCCCTGCCAAGCGCGGCGGCGGCCATGACCTCTCGCCGGAACAACGGCGGGCAGTTTCAGCGCGGATCCTGGATGGCGCCGACAAAGAGGTCCAGCCCGGTTTGAGTGTCGGTGATGACCACAAAAAACGGATGGTTGACAATCATGCGAAAGGGCGCCGATGCCTCACGCCTCACCGCCATCGCGCGCACCCCCACGCTCGTGACGGCGGCCGCCTCGGTGCCCTCTTCGTTAACGTCCACGTAGGTTTTCTGCTTGACCTCATTGATGTAGAGCGGCTCCTCCGAGATGCCGGACAAGTTGGCGCCAGAGCCAAAGGCGTCTTTGATTCCGAGCGCTTCGAGCGCGGGAATGAGTTGATAGCTGTTTTCCAACTTGAATCTCGGCAGTTCGAGTGTGCCGTGCCTCGTTTGGAAATCGTCCGGCAACGATTTTAAAGCCACGATCGTTTCTGAAAGCGCCTCGCGCGGCAAAATGACTGTCATCTGCACAGCGCCGGAGCCATAGGGCAGATGCACGGCTTGGAGATCGCTGTTTTCCCAATACGGCATCGATTGCGTTTTGGACATCAGCGGGTGGCTGATGGCCTCCCCGGCGCCGGTCGTGAACGGTTCGGCCTGCGTCAGCTTTTTTTCAAATTGCGAGGCCCAATCGCCCTTGAAATATACGGCGTCCAGAAGGATGAGGCGGTCCGCCGGGCTGAGCGGCGGCTCGATGATGGAACGAATCTTCTGGCGGGTCGAGCGGCTGACCCAATCATTGATGGCCGAGACTGTCGCGGGGTTCTGGAAGTCGGCGTTGGCGACCGTGGCGCCAAAGTTCTTTTGGTTGACTCCCAGAAAAGGTGGTTTGATGACGGCTTTATTGTCCACCCAGATGGCGTTGGCGATCTCGATCGTCACCTTCGGATCCAAGTGCGAAAGCCGGTCAAGCAACGCCTTATTCTCGGCGTTGAATTCGCCCGACAACCCCAGCGCCCGCTGCATCTGCTGGAGCGTGTCGCCTTGAGCCCCATTGGCCGTCATGGCCAGGGCGAAGGCCAGACTGGCAGGGCTGATGAAGACGTTCTGGCCGGGATGTTCCCGCAGGAGCTCTTGCAATAGCCTAAGCCCGAAATCGTTGTATGCGCTGACCATTGAAGCCCGGGCGGTGGCAGCCAGCAGCGTCAGCATCAGAACCAAAGCTTTCTTCATGAACCATTAGACGACGCCGAAGCGCATTTGCTCGTGATGCGACTGAAAAAAGCAGGAAATGCAATATTATTATTAAATCTATTGACTTAATATGGATTATCATTACATTCGTTCCCATTGAAACAAATATGAGTGCATTACTCAGCTCCGGCGTTGACACCGGTTCCATCCCTGCGGCGTCCCCGCGATCCGCCCAGGATCGCCTCCTTTCGAATTTTGAAGATCTGGCCTTGCGATCCGGCAATCTCATTCGCCCGGCGAAACAATCAACGGTTATGCCGCGGTATCTGTATCTCGGCGAGCGCGGTGGAGGCGATATGATTCGGCTGGGGATATTCGCCGGTATTCACGGCGATGAACCGGAAGGGACACTCGCTCTTGGCCGCCTCCTTCGCCTCCTGGAGCAGGATTCGCAAATCGCGCGGGGTTACGCGCTTTTCCTTTACCCCTTGTGCAACCCCACGGGCTTGGCCGCCGGCACACGCGAATCCCAAACCGGCAAGGATCTGAATCGCGAGTTCTGGCGCAACTCCGCCGAGCCGGAAGTGCGCTTTCTGGAGTCAGAGATTTATTCGCACGCCTTCGACGGCATCATCACACTGCATTCCGACGACACAAGCGACGGCCTTTACGGCTTTGTCAATGGCGCGGTGCTTTCGGAAAACTTGCTCGCTCCCGCCTTGCGAGCCGGCGAAAAATATCTGCCGCGCGACCGTCGCCATATCATTGACGGCTTTCCGGCCAACAACGGGATCATTTATCGTTCTTACGATGGAGTGTTGCGCTCGGTGCCGGGTTTGTCCCGCCCGCCGTTTGAGTTGACGCTGGAAACGCCGCAGCGCGCCCCTCTTTATTTGCAAGTCGAGGCCTTCGTGATTGCCCTTCGAACAGTGCTTAACGAATACCGCGCACTGATTTCTATCGGGCAGAACATCTGAAAGCCGCGCGCCCTCGCCGCGTCAACTTTTTGGCGGCGCGACTCGTTCGCCTTTGTCTCCAAAACTCGGCAGATAAAAGAGTCGCCAGCGCGCCCCATCGGCGGTTTTTTGACGCTGAACCAAGCCGAAAAGGAAGGAAACACGCGTCTCCTCACGCGTCTTGTCCCGA
>Ga0070741_10014152_pt1 | contig 13873 bp, 11 predicted proteins | sample Coa_R1_4_FD_66440 | JGI IMG/M metagenome (GOLD analysis project Ga0070741, IMG submission 66440) | Surface soil microbial communities from Centralia Pennsylvania, which are recovering from an underground coalmine fire - Coalmine... | ecosystem: Environmental > Terrestrial > Soil > Unclassified ... | reverse complement strand
TGCGCGTCTACAGGCCGGACGCGGAAGGCCCGCTGCCCGCGATCGTGTACCTCCACGGCGGCGGATGGGTGGTCGGCAGCATCGAGTCGCACGACCCGCTCTGTCGCGCGCTGGCGGCGCGGACCCCGTGCGTCGCCGTCTCGGTCGACTACCGGCTCGCGCCCGAGCACCGCTTCCCCGCGGCCGTGGACGATGCTTGGGAGGCGACGCTCTGGGTTGCCGCTCACGCCGCCGAGCTGGGTGCGGACCCGGGCCGGATCGCGGTCGGAGGCGACAGCGCCGGTGGAAACCTGGCCGCGGTCGTCGCCCTGCGCGCACGCGAGCGCGGTCTGCCGCTCGCGCTGCAGGTGCTGATCTACCCGGTGATCGACCACGACCTCGACTCGCCGGGCTACCGGGAGCACGGCTCGGGCCTGAACCTGACGCGGGCGAAGATGGAGTGGTACTGGCGGCAGTACCTCGGCGAGGGCGACGGCTCCGAGCCGGAGGCGTCTCCTATTCGGGCAACAGATCACGCCCGCCTCGCGCCGGCGCTCGTCCAGACCGCCGAGTACGACCCGCTCGTCTGGGAGGGCGAGGCGTATGCCCGGACGCTCGAACGGGCAGGCGTGCCCGTCCGCCTGACGCGGTACGAGAGCCAGATCCACGGCTTCGTCCGCCTGGCGGCGCTCTGCGGGCGGGCGGCGGACGACGCCGTCGAGGAGATCGCCGACGCCCTCCGGGACCCACCCGCGCACGACGGCGATCGCCTCGATCTCGATCAGCCAGTCGGTGCCGACGAGGCGTGAGACTCGACCGCCGTGCCGGCGGGGTAGGGATCGGCGGAGGAACTCGCGCCGCACGGCGCTGACCTCGGGCCCGCGCGAGATGTGCTCGAACCCGGCGCCCGCGGCCTCGAGCAGCCGCTGGATGGTCAGGAAGCCAATGCGCAGGGCCGGAGAGTATGGAGCGTCGATGCGGTGGACCTCCTCGTGGGTGATGATCGTTGCCAACACTCCTCTTCGTCAGTGCGGGGCAAGGGCGACGCCGACGACGACCGCGCAGCTGGCGAACACGAGCCGCGGCGGGAGTGCGCGTCCTCGAAGTACGAACGTCGCGATCAGCAGCATCAGCGGCGTCGTCGCCGCCAGCGTCTGCACGGTGGCCGGGCTGCCGCGCTGCAGCGCGAGGATGATCAGCGCGAAGTAGGCGGTCTGGAAGCTCGACCGGGTGAAGAGCTCCGGAACGGCGCGGAGCGGGATGCCCCGCGGCGGGACGAGCGCGAGCCAGACCGCGGCCGCCACGCCCGTGCGCGTGACGTAGATCTCGGCGACGCCTAGCCCGCGCTCGGTGAGCAGCTTCGTGAGCACGACGAGGAGGCCGTTCAGGCTGGCGGCGACCGCTACGAGCACGACCGCGTGCGGCATGCGGAGCCGGCCGAACGATCCGCCGACCGCCGCGAGCACGGCGACCGAGACGATCGCGGCCGAGACCGTCTGCACGCCCGTCACCGGCGTCGCCAGCAGGAGCGCCGTGAACGCGACGGCCGGCAACGGTGCCATCGCCTGTGCGATCGAGACCGCCGAGGCGCTGCCGTGCACGAACAGCTCGAACACGCACCAGCTGCCGACAATCAGCGTCGCGATCGATGCCAGGTGCAGGCCGGCGACGGCCCACGTGAGATGCCAGTGGACGAACGGGAGCAGCGGGGCGAGCAGCAGCCCGTTCAGCGCGAACAGTGGCCCGATCAGCTGGTGCGGCGGGTACGTCCCCACCATCCGCTTGGTAAAAAGGGATGCTGCGGCCAGGCTTGCCGCCGCGAGCAGCGCGAGCAGGGTCGCGCTCACGGCGCTGCGCTATCCCCGGCGAACGTGTTCGAGCCTGCCGCTGGACGCGCTGCGGTACAGCGCGTCGAGGATCTCGACCGTCCGCGCGCCTAGTTCGGCGGGCGAGCAGTTCTCGACCTCCTTGCCGAGCGCGAGGTCGACGAGCGTGTTCGGCGGGCCGTCGCAGTCGTAGAAAAACGCACCTTCCTCGAGAGCCGGCTTGACTTCCACGCCGTCGGCGCGCCAGAGCCAAAGGTAGTCGCGCTCGAGGTCGATCGCGAACTGGCCCTCGGAGCCGATCGCACGAAACTCGAGCTGGTGGCGGTTGTTGCCGGCGCCCGTGTGACACGAGCCGCCGGCCATCGTCCCGATCGACCCGTTGTCGTAGCGGATGACCGCCGCGTCGTGGTGCTCGACCGGCGCGTCGAGCACCGCCTTCGTCAGTGCGAAGACCTCGTGTCCGCGCAGGTCCGTCAGCCAGAGCGAGAGCCCCAGCGCGTGCGTGAGCTGCGCCTGCCCGTAGCCGCCGCCGTTCCGCGGGTCGGTCCACGTCGCCTGCTCGGGCACCGCGTCCGGCGACGCCTGCGGATAGGCGGCCAGGTTGGCGAGCAGCTCGCGCGTCACGGAAGCCATCTGGAGCGCGGACTCCTCGATCTCGCCGATCCCGTGCTCGTCCATCAGGCGCTTCGCCTCGCGCACCCACGGCCGGTAGTTCCAGCCGTAGCTGACCAGCAGGTGCAGGTTCTTCTCCTCGGCGAGCCGGACGAGCTCCCAGGCGTGCGCGGGGTCGACCGTGAACGGCTTCTCGCAGAGCACGTGCGCGTCCGCCTCGAGCGCCGCCTTGGCGTGCTCATAGTGCAGCCCGTGCGGACTCGCGACCAGGCAGATGTCCATGCCCGCATCGATCACGTCGCGGTAGTCCTCGCTGGCAACCTGGAAGCCCCAGTCGTCCTTGATTTTCGCGAGCAGCTCCGGGCCCTTCCGGCAGACCCCGACGAACTCGACGTCGTCCCCGCGCTTCGCAAAGTTGGGCAGGTGAGACGCGACGGTCCACGACCCTGCCCCGATCACTCCGAGTCGCAGCTTCGCCACTCGTCAGTCCTCCTCTCCGGTCATGACACGAACTTGACGTCCTCGTCGAGGACGCGTGGTTGCGGTCGAGCGGTCCGTGGTCGGTGAGCACCACGACCGCGGAGAACCCGGGGCCAACCAGCCCGTCGATCGCCGCCCTGACCAAGGCCGCGACCAGCTTCGGCCCGATCGGGAGGTAGGCGAGCGAGGGTCTGGTCGACCGCCTCGCCGAGCTCGCGCAGGTGAAGCCGCTCGTAGCACCTTACGCTCGCGACGATCATGTCGAGGTCAGCCGGATCCGCAGCTGGTCGAAGGAGACCGCCGCGATCAACAGTGCCCCTTGCGCGACCTGCTGCCAGAAGGCGTCGACGCTCAGGAGGTTGAGGCCGTTGTTGAGCACCCCGATGATCAGGAGCCCGAGGACCGTCCCGAGGATGGTACCCCGACCTCCCGCGAGGCTCGCTCCGCCGAGGATGACTGCGGTGACGACTTGGAGTTCGTACCCGACCCCGAGGGTGCCCGAAGGCGCGGCGCCGACCTCGGAGACGAGGATGAGCCCGCCCAGTGCGGCGGCGAGGCCGGAAAGGACGAAGCCGATGAAGATCAGCCGGCGGGAGCGGACGCCTGTCAGCCTGGCCGCGACGGGGTTGGAACCGATCGCGTACATGGCCCGTCCGAACACCGTGTAGCGCATCAGGATCCAGAAGAGCAGCAGCACGCCGACCAGGATCGCCGCTGCGACCGGCACGTCGAACGGCGGGTGAGCGATCCGCCCCTGACCGAGCCCGCTGAAGCCGTCGAGCAGGACGGTCTGCCCGCTCGCTGTCACCTGGGCGAGGCCGCGGAGCACGGCGAGCATGCCGAGCGTCGTGATCAAGGCATTGACGCCTACCACGGTGACGAAGAAGCCGTTGACGAGCCCGATTCCGAGCCCGCAGGCGACCGCGATCAAGACGCCGAGCAGGATCGAGTGGCCCAGGCTCGGGGGTTGCTTGCCCGAGATGAACGCCATCATCACGGCGATGAACGCGACCCCGGAGCCGACCGACAAGTCGAATTGGCCGGCGACCAGCAGGAGAGTCGCTGGCGCGGCCAGCACGCCGTAAATAGCGATCGCCGTGAGGATGTTGAACCAGTTCTGCCGCTCGAAGAAATACGGCGACTTGAGCCCGAAGAAGAGCAACTCCGCGCCGAGGAAGAGAGCGAGCGCCGCGACCTCCGGGACGGTGAACGTGCGCCGTGGCGGGGCCTCGGGCGCGGCGGTCTGCTCGGTCGCCGGAGTGACGTCCGCCGACACGCCTAGCCTCCGGCGGCCTCGGTCAGCCGCTCGGTCGTGATTTCGTCGCCCTGGAGCATCGCCACGGCACGACCGCGTGCCATCACGACAGCTCGGTCGGCGACCTGCACGACCTCCTCGTAGTCCGACGTCGGGATCAGAACCCCGAGCCCCTCGGAGCTGAGCCTTCGGATCGACCGGTAGATCTCCTGCCGTGCGCCGACGTCGACGCCGCGGGTCGGCTCGACCAGGAGCAACGCGTGGGAGCGGCGCTCGAGCCAACGGCCGAGGATGACCTTCTGCTGGTTGCCGCCGGAGAGCGTTCCGATCGGCTGGCCCGGGTCGTTGCGAGAGCGGATCGTGAGTGCTTCGTGCCAGCGGCGGTAGGCGAGCGCCTCGATCCGGCGGGTGATGAAGAGCCCAAGCCTTGCGAGCCGGCCCCAGGACGGCACGCTGATGTTTTCCGCGACCGGCCGCACCATGAACGCGGCCTCGCGCTGGCGGTCCGCCGGCAGGAAGCCGACGCCGGCGGCGATGGCGCGCGCCGGGTCACGGAACGCACGGGGATGTCCGTCCAGCTCGAACCGGCCTGCGGTGAGGCGGCGTACGCCGAAAGCGGCTTCCGCGACCTCGGCGGTGCCGGAGCCGATCTTCCCGTACAGCGCCACGACTTCCCCGGGGTAGACCTCGAGGTCCACGTCGCGGAACGCGGACTCGCTCGATGCGCCCGCGAATCTGATCACAGGCGTCGTACCCACCTCCCAAGAGCGTTCTGCGGGCCGCTGAACGTCGTCGAGCGTTCGGCCGACCATCGCCGAGACCAGCGTATGGCGGTCGAGCTCGGCAACTCGTCCGAGCAGCACCGTGTGACCGTCGCGCAAGACCTGGACCTCGTCCGCGATCCGGCTCACCTCGTCCAGTCGATGGGTGATGTAGATGAGTGCTACGCCCCGCTGGCGCAGCCGATGGATGAAGGTGAAGAGCCGATCGACCTCCTGTGCCGACAGCGCCGCGGTCGGCTCGTCGAGCACGAGGCAGCGCGCCTCGTCCGAGAGGGCGCGGGCGATCTCGACTACCTGCCGCTCGCCGATCCGCAGCGAGCCCACCGGCCGGTCGATGTCGATGTCGATGTCGAGTTCTGCCAGCACCTGCTGCGCACGACGCCGGAGCGCGCGCCAGCGGACGAAACCATGGCGCTGTGGCCAGCGGCCGAGAGAGATGTTCTCGGCAACCGAAAGGCTGCCGGCGTCGGCGAGCTCCTGGAAGATCATGCGAATGCCGAGGCGGCGGGCGGCGAGCGGGTCGAGAGCCCTATGGCTCTCCTCGCCGATGGTGATCTCGCCCGCATCCGGCTGGTAGTCGCCGGCGACGATCTTCACCAACGTCGACTTGCCCGCACCGTTCTCGCCCAGCAGGGCGACTACGGAGCCGCCACTGGCGACGAGGTCGACACCGTGGAGGACCTCCACACCCCCGAACGACTTGCGGATCCCACGCGCCTCGAGCCGGAAGCGGGGCGAGCGATCGCGGGACCGATCGCTCGCCTCGACGTTCCGTGCATCACCTTCCACGAAGACCGGTCTCCCGACCGATCGCCTAGCAGTTCTTCGGCTGGTAGTACTTGGTGATGTTCGCCCCGGTGATGAGCACGTGCGGGACGTACAGCTCCCTCGGCACGACCTGATGCTTCACGAGCTTGATCAGGTACGGGATCCCGATCATTCCGTACTTCTCGGGAAAGTACGCCGAGTCGGCGATCCACTGCTTGTTGTTCTTGATCAGACACCACGCGGACGGATCTGCGCCCTGGCCCGAGACGTAGAGGTCGTTGACCCGACCGGCCGTCTTCGCGGCCGCTAATGCGCCCTCGATCCCATCGTCGTTGATCGAGACGACGATGATGTGCGACTGCCCGGGGAGTGCGGTCAGGGCGTCGGCGAACTTCGTGCGGGCCGGGTCGATGCGATCCGCTCCGTCGATCTTCTTGAGGTTGTGGATCGTGCCGCACACCGACGTGAATCCCTGGCGGTAGCCGCCCATTCGCTGGCTGTTGACGACCCCGGCCGCGGAAGACTCGAGCGAGACGAACGTGTCGTACTTGCAGTTGAAGTGGGACTTGAAGTACCGGCCGACCGCTCGTCCGGCGATGTAGCCGGCGTAGAGGTTGTTAGCGCCCATGAACGCCTTCTCACAGGGCTTCTGGTGGATGTCGATTGCGATTACCGGCACCTGCGGGCCCGCCTTGCAGATCGATGCAGAGGCGTTCTGGAAGACGTCGAAGTTGAGGTAACCCTGGACGCCCTGGGTCTTGAAGGTCTTTGCGCAGTCGAGTGCCTTCGCGGCGTCGAGCGCGGAGTCGCAGAACACGAGCCGCGCGCCTGCCCGCTTCGCCTGCGCCTTGATCCCGTTCGACACGAGTCGGACGAAGGGCACCGACTCGCCCAGCGAAATGTAACCGAGCTTCAGTCCCTTTCCGCTGCCGGGCGCGGCATTGACGAACGCGACGGACTTCGGCTTCGGCGGCGTCACCTCCGCGGCCCCGAATGCGCTTGCCGCCGCCGCCGCCGCTACGATCAACGCGAGAGTAAGAGTGGGTCTCACTCTGAGGCGCTTCATACGCTCCTCCTAGGTTGGCTGGCGAATCCTTCTGGAAACGGTTCCGGGAGTCTACGAAGCCCGCCATCGGAGTGTCAAGCGTGGAGCTCGTCGCTGCTGACGACTCATGCCGCCGGCTCGAAGAGCTCCAGGGTGATGCCGTCATGGATGCGGAGATAAGCCGCACGGGCTCCCCGGTTCGGCCCGCTATCGATTTCGACCGGCCCTTCGGGAACGAGCGGCCGGGCACCCAGCTCGACGGCGCGGCGCCACGAGGCCTCCGCAGCGTCGACACGCAGGCAGAGATGGACGTGCCCCGGATTGGCGTTCGCTTCGGCGTTTTGCTGCTTTCGGTCGACGTGATACTCGAGCAGCTCGAGAATCAGGCCGCCCGGAAGATCGACGAACGCCGCGTCGATCGATACACCTGGGTAGCCGACGTGGCGCCCGAGGTAGGGCCGATCGAGGACGGTCCGCCATCGGGCAGGGACGCCGAGGAACGCCTCCCAGAAGGCGAGCGCCGTGTCCAGATCGGCGACGCTCATTCCGACGTGGTGGAGGGCGAGGTCGCCCGAGTGCGTAGCTGGCTTGTTCGCCGAGAGGTCGGCACCCATCATCGAATCCTTTCCAGAAAGGGTTGCAATGCGCGGCGAGGTGAGTATAAGGTCGCGCCTGGAATCGAATCCGGCCACGGTAGCGCCGGACGACCGTGGAGGTGACCGAAGTGCACAAGTACCGACACCGCGCGATCGTGGCGGTGCTCGCCGCCGCCGGCCTGATGGCCGTCGGGATGAGCTCGGCGACGGCGAAGTCGGTGAAGCCGGCGAAGCCCGCAGCCACGAAGCTGAAGATCGGCTACATCAACCTGTCCAACCAGCTTCCGTTCGTCGTGCTCGTCCGCAAGAGCATCGAGCGGGCGGCGAGGGCGAACGGCGTCCAGCTCGTCCAGTGCGACTCGAACCTTGACGCACAGAAGGCGATCAACTGCGCAGCGCAGCTGAAGACCCAGGGCGTCAAGGGGATCATCAACTTCCAGCTCGACGCGACGGCGGCGCCGCGCGTCTGCGCGGCTGGACCGAAGGTTCCCGTGGTCGCGATCGACATCCACCAGCGGCCGTGCGAGACCGTCTTCTACGGAGCGGACAACTTCCAGGCGGGTCGGCTGTCCGGCGCTGAGCTCGGCAAGTACGCGAAGACCAAGTGGGGCTGCAAGGCCGACGCGCTCCTGTCGGTCAACGTGCCGACCGCCGGCAAGGTCGTCGTCGACCGCGAGAACGGGTGGATTGCCGGCGTGAAGGCGGGATGCCCCTCGATCAAGGTGATCAAAGTAACCACGAAGGGGACGACGGACTCGACGATCCAGCCCTTCACGGACGCGCTCACGCGCCTGCCCGGCAAGCACCGCCTGCTGGTCGGCGCCACGAACGACGACCAGTCGATCGGTGCGATCAAGGCGGCGCAGGCGGCCGGCCGGCTGAACGACATCTACATCGCAGGGCAGGGCGCTGACCCGACGTCGTGGCCCTACATCTGCGGCAAGACGCCGTTCAAGAACTGGGTGGCCGACACCGCGTACTTCCCGGAGCGCTACGGCGACACTGTCGTGCCGCTCCTCCTCTCGCTGATCGACGGGCAGAAGAAGCCCAAGTTCGTCTTCGTCAACCACCGGGTGGTGACCCCGGCAAACATCAGGACCATCTACCCCAGCGCTTGTCGGTAGCGCTGTCCGGCGGCCGCATGCCGTGAGTGCCCTCCTTCAGGCACGCGGCGTCCGGAAGTCGTTCGGCGGCGTCGAGGTTCTCCACGGAGTCGACCTCGACGCCGCCGCCGGCTCGGTCCTCGCGCTGCTTGGCGAGAACGGCGCCGGCAAGTCGACCCTGGTGAAGATCCTCGCCGGGGACTACACGGCCGACGCGGGTGAGTTCGTCATCGACGGCCTGCAGTACGACCACCTCAACCCGATTACGACTCGCGCGGCCGGCATCCGGATGATCCACCAGGAGTTCCAGGACGCGCCGACCCTCACGGTCGGCGAGAACATCTCGCTCGGCCGGCTCCCGACGCGCCGCGGGGTCGTGCATTGGCGAGAGGTGCGGACGCGGGCCGAGCGCGTGCTCGGCCAGATGGGCGTCGACCTCGATCCCGACGCCCCGGTCGGCTCGCTCCGCATCGGCGAGCGCCAGATCGTCGAGATCGCCCGTGCGCTCTCCGACGAGGCGCGCGTGCTGATCCTCGACGAGCCAACGGCCGCCCTGTCCCAGCAGGAGGTCGACCGGCTGTTCGAGTTCCTGGACCGTCTGCGCTCGCAGGGCGCGGCGATCATCTACATCACCCACCGTCTCGACGAGGTCCATGCGATCTCCGACCGCGTCCAGGTGCTTCGGGACGGCTCCGTCGCCGCGCTCGGCCAGACGAAGGAGTTCGACCGCCGGACGCTCGTCCAGGCGATGATCGGCCGGTCCGCAGGCGAGGTCTCGCGCCCGGCCCGCCGCAGCTGGCAGCTCGGCGAGAAGCCGGTCCTCGAGCTGCGGAACGCGGGCGTCGAGCGCGCGTTTGCGGACGTCTCGCTGAAGGTGTTCCCCGGTGAGGTGGTCGCGCTTTACGGGCAGCTCGGGTCGGGCTCGGCGGAGGTCGCCGAGGCCGTCTTCGGGCTGCGGTCGCTCGACGCGGGCGAGGTCCGCGTCGACGGAAAGCCAGCTCCGGCGCGCGGCCCGGCGACGTCGATCGGCCGCGGCGTCGGCTTCGTCCCGGCCGACCGGAAGGGGGAGGGCATCCTCGGCGTCCGCCCGGTCGCCGAGAACGTCGCGGCACCCTCGTGGCGCCGCCTGGCGCGCTTCAAGGTCCTCGTCTCGCGCCGCTCGGAGGCGGCCGCCTACCGGCGCTGGCACGACGCGCTCTCGATCCGCTCCCGGAACGACCCGCTGCAGGCGATCGCGACCCTGTCGGGCGGCAACCAGCAGAAGGTCGTCCTCGCGCGCTGGCTCGAGCGCGGGTCGCCTCTGCTCGTCATGAACGAGCCGACGCGCGGGGTCGACGTCGGCGCGCGGGCGGAGCTCTACCGGTCGATGCGCGACCTGGCCCGCCAGGGGATCGGCATGCTGGTCGCCACCTCCGACTACGAGGAGGTCGTCCAGGTCGCGGACCGCGCCGTCGTGATGGCCCGGGGCCGCGCGGTCGCCGAGCTCGACGGCGGCGAGATCACCACGCAGCGGCTGCTGACGGAGGCGGGGGGATAGCGTGACCGAGCACGAGAACGTCGCGGCGCCGCCCGCGGTCGTCCCGGCCGAGCCGCTGCTCCGGTCACAGCGCGCTCGCCGGATCCTGGCCAGGGTGCCCGAGTGGGCAGTGCTCGTCGTCGTCCTGGGGGCGCTGATCGCGTTCTTCTCGGCGCGGTCGCCCTACTTCTTCCAGACCGACAACTTCATCAACATCCTGATCGCGTCGGCCGTCGTCGGGATCATCGCCTGCCCGACCACGATGCTCCTGATCGCGGGCCAGTTCGACCTGTCGGTCGGCGCCGGCGTGGCGCTCGTCACGGCGATGTTCGCGACCTCGTTCGTGGGCGGCGACGGGGCCTTCCTCTCCGTCCTGCTCGGCCTCGCCGTCGGCGTCGGCATCGGCGCGCTGAACGGGTTCCTCGTCACCGTCGTCGGCGTCAACGCGCTGATCACGACGATCGGGACGCTCGGCGCCATGCGTGCCTTCGCCTACATCCGCACCGACGGGCAGGCAATCGGCTTCGAGGGGTTCACGACGCTCGGGATCGACCGCCCGTTCCTGAACATCCCCTGGATGGTCTGGATCTTCGTCCTGATCGTGCTGATCACGGGCTTCGTGATGAAGCAGACGACCTACGGCCGCGCGCTGTACGCGATCGGCGCCAACCCGACCGCCGCGCGGCTGGCCGGCATCCGGACGCGGTACGTGATCTTCATCGGGTTCGTGATCTCCGGGCTCGCGGTCGGCCTCACCGGCCTCCTCGTCGCGTCCCAGACGGGCCAGGGGTCGGGGAACGCCGCGATCGGGCTCGAGTTCCAGGCGGTGACCGCCGTGATCCTCGGCGGCGCGAGCCTCGCAGGCGGCCGGGGGTCGATCATCGGGACGATCCTCGGCGTGCTCGTGATCGGAGTGATCAACAACGGGCTCGTCCTGCTCAACGTCGTCTCGTTCTGGCAGGACGTCGTGCGCAACCTGCTGCTGATCGCGGCCGTCGCGATCGATCAGCTCAGGTTGCGGCTCGCGCGCGAGTAACCCCAGCCGGTGACCTAGAATCACGTGGTAGGAAACCATTCCAGCTTCGTTTCCAATAGAGGGAGTCACTGTGGCGAGCCCCAATGCGGGGTCCAGCTCGACCATCTCGTCGGCGGGTGCGCCCGGCCGTTGAGGACCATCCGGTGATGGCGCGGGCGGAGACCGAGAGCTCGCAAAGAACATTAGGGGACCGGCTCCGAGCGAGGACGCTGACGGCCCGGCTGCCCGAAGAGCTGGGCGTGTTCGCCGCACTGGTGTTGCTCGTGGCGATCGTCGGCGTCCACAACTCGGCGTTCGTCCGGTCGGGAAACCTCTTCGACCTCGTGGCGAGCAATTCGTTCTTCGGTCTGATCTCGCTCGCGACGGTGTTCCTGCTTGCCCTGGGCGAGATCGACCTGTCCGTGGGGTGGAACTTCAACTTCTCGGCCGTGATCGCCGCCCTGGCGATGGTGCACGGCGTCAACCCGTGGGCGGCGGCGTTGCTTGGTCTCCTCTTCGGCGCCGGTCTGGGCCTGTTCAACGGGTTGCTTACCGTCGGCCTCCAGCTGCCCGTGATCATCGTCACACTCGGCACCTACTCGATGTTCCAGGGACTCTCGCTCGTGGTGAACAAGTCGTCCGCGGTCGTGCCCCCGGACGTCACCAGCAGCTTCTTCACCACGGTCAATCGGCGGGTCGGGCCGCTGCCCTTCGTCGGCAAGGTGCCCGTGCTGGCGATCCTGTTCGTGGCCTGCGCGATCGTGCTCCAGATCGTCCTCCACCGAACGCGGTTCGGCTATCGCGTCCTCGCGATCGGTAGCAACCCGGAAGCAGCGCGGCTGGCCGGCATCTCACTCGCCCGGACGCGGTTGCTCGTCCTCGCCTTGGTCGGAGCCTTCTGCGGCCTGTCCGGATCGCTCTACGTCGGGTCGTTCGGGTCCGTCGACCCGGCATCGGGAGGGCAGTTCCTCCTGTCGGTCGTCGCGGCCGTGATCATCGGCGGCACGCCCCTGTCCGGGGGGATGGGCACGGTGATCGGGGCGCTCTTCGGAGTGCTGATCATCGCGACGATCTCGAGCGGAATCGTCTTCTTCGGGATCGACGCCACCTGGAGCACCTTCGTCACGGGCGCGGTGATCATCATCGCGGTCTCCGTCGACCAGGCGATCAAGTGGCAGCGACGCTGGAACGCGGAAAGGAGGGCGACCCGAGCGACCTGACCTGGATTCCGCGGTTCACCGCGGGCTTGTCGGCCTTACCTTCAAGGAGGAACCATGCGTAAGCGTTCGTCGCACGTCCGTTTGCTCGTCCTCACCCTGCTGCTCCTCGGCGCTTCGGCGACAGCCGCTCTCGGTGCGCTGCAGGTCTCCGGCGGCTCGACCGCCTCGGCGCAGCAGTCGCAGAAGAAGCTCACGATCGGGTTCGTCACCCACTTCGTCGGCAACCCGTTCATCAAGCAGATCGAGCAGGCGGCGCGGGACGCGGGGAAGGATCTCGGCGTCAACGTGAAGATCACGGGCACGCCGGGCTTCGACCCCGCTGCCCAGCTGAAGATGGTGCAAGATCTGTTTGCGTCCGGCGCGGACGGGGTCTCGACCTCGATCACGGGCGACTCGATGGCGGTCGGGCTGAACAAGCTGATCGCCCAGGGGAAGCCGCTCGTCGAGTTCAACATCTTCAGCACCCGCGTCCAGGCGCCGTACGTGGGAGAACGGTCGGTCGGCGACTGGGCGATCCTCGGTCGCGCGGTCCGGAAGGCGATGGGCGGGCCGGGCGCGAAGGGACTGGTCCTGATCGGGACATGTGCACCGGGATTCCCGGCCCTCGTCGATCGGATCAAGGGCGTGCGGCGGGGCCTCGGCTCCGGCCTGACGATCAAGGGCCCCTTCGACGTCACCGGCGATCCCACGAAGAACTTCTCGGCCTGGCAGCAGTTGATCGCCGCCAATCCCGATGCGAAGGCGCTGATCGGCGTCTGCGCCCAGGATCTCGAGAACCTCGGCAAGCTGAACGCACAGCACGGAGACAAGTACATCACTGCCGGAGGCGACCCGACCCTCGGGAACCTGGCCGCGATCGCCGGCGGCCATGGTCTGATCTCGATGGGCCAGACCGGCTATGTCCAGGGCTATCTGCCGATCAAGATGATCGTCGACGCCCTCCGGTCCAAGCAGGCGCTCCCGAAGAGCGGCTTCATCTCCTCCGGCGCCGAAGTGATTACCAAGACCGGTGTCGTCGAGCCGTACGGACTGCCGCACCTTTCGCTTGCGCGAATCAGGGAGTTCCAGACGAACCCCAAGGTGCAGCACGCCTTCTACAAGCGGCTCTTCGTCGGAAGCGGCCCGCTCGCAAACTGGCGCAAGCACCTCGAGCCGATTGCGAATGCCAGTCGCTGAGACGGATCGTGCGGAGGGCGGGCTCGACCCGCCCTCCGCGCCCCCCGCGGCGATCGCTGCCCAGGATCTGGCCAAGCGCTACGGGGGCGTCGTCGCCCTGGACGGCGTGAGCCTTCGCGCCGAGCCGGGCTCCGTGCACGCCGTCGTCGGCGAGAACGGGGCCGGCAAGTCCACCCTGATGAAGATTCTCGCCGGAGCCGTTCGGCCCGACGCGGGCACGATCGCGATCAACGGCGAAGCGGTCGAAACGCACACGCCGCAGTCGGCACACGAGCGAGGGATCGGGATCGTCTACCAGGAGCTGAGCCTGTTCCCGAACCGTCCGGTCCTGGCAAACCTGTTCGTCAACAGCGAGCCCGTTCGCTACGGCCTCCTCTCGCCGCGGACGATGCGACGACTGGCGGCGCCGGTCCTCGCCGACATCGGACTCGAGGTCGACCTCGACCGGCAAGTGGGCTTCCTGCCGATCGGCGAGCAGCAGCTGGTCGAGCTGTGCAGGG
>Ga0070741_10014151_pt1 | contig 13873 bp, 11 predicted proteins | sample Coa_R1_4_FD_66440 | JGI IMG/M metagenome (GOLD analysis project Ga0070741, IMG submission 66440) | Surface soil microbial communities from Centralia Pennsylvania, which are recovering from an underground coalmine fire - Coalmine... | ecosystem: Environmental > Terrestrial > Soil > Unclassified ... | reverse complement strand
TATGGCACATTTGCGCTGCTTTTCCGAATTGCGCAGAAGAAAGATGTCTCATCACTGGACGATCGGGAAACGCCTTCCGCGCCGGTGCGCTGGGCATCGCAGTGGGACAATCTCGACGGCAGCATCGAGCGCGGCTACGCCGGACGCTCCATCTTCTTTGAGAATGGAAATGTCCGCGAAGACCTCACTCGCGCCCGCCAGTATGCGCGCCTGCTGGCATCGGTGGGTATCAACGGATGCGCCATTAACAACGTGAATGCCGATCCCCGGCTGCTTCGTCCGGATCATCTTCCGCAGCTGGCGCGCGTTGCCGATGTGTTCCGCCCCTGGGGAGTGAGGCTCGCCATCTCGGTTGATCTGAGCAGCCCGAAAGCCGCCGGCGGGCTGGACACGTTCGATCCCCTCGATCCCAAAGTGATCGCCTGGTGGAGAATAACGGTGGACCGGATCTACCAGCGAATTCCCGACTTCGCAGGATTCGTGATCAAAGCGGACTCCGAAGGCCGCTCCGGCCCTTCGCAATATGGGCGGAGCGCCGCGGACGCCGCCAATGTGATTGCGCGAGCGCTCAAACCGCATCATGGGCTTATGCTGTACCGCGCCTTCGTCTACAACCATCACCTGGATTGGACCGATCCTAAAGCCGACCGGGCCAAGGCCGCCTACGACTATTTCCATGCGCTGGATGGAAGGTTCGAGGACAACGTAGTCATCCAGATCAAGTACGGCCCCATTGATTTTCAGGTGCGCGAGCCGGCGTCGCCCTTGTTCGGCGCCATGCCGAACACAAGCGAAGCCATTGAACTGCAAGTCACGCAGGAGTACACCGGCCAGCAGCGCCACCTTTGTTTTCTCGTACCGATGTGGAAAGAAACGCTTGACTTCGACATGCACGTAAACGGCGTGACCCCGGTGAAGGAAATAATCTCGGGCAAGGCCCGGCATCGCCCTCTGGGCGGCTTCCATGCGGTAGTCAACGCCGGCCTCGATGAAAACTGGCTCGGGCACCCGCTGGCCATGGCGAACCTTTACGGCTTCGGACGTCTGGCGTGGGACCCAAATCTCAGTTCCGAGCAGATTGCCCAGGAGTGGACTCGCCTGACTTTCGGCAACGATGCGCGAGTGGTGGGGACGATCTCTCGAATGCTGCTCTCCTCCTGGCGCATTTATGAGAGTTACACCGGTCCACTGGGAATCGGCACGTTAACTGACATCCTCGGCCCGCACTATGGTCCCGGGATGGAATCGTCAGAGCGCAACGGTTGGGGACAGTGGCACCGTTCCGACGAGCATGGCACCGGCATGGACCGCACCATCGCCACCGGCACGGGTTACATCGGGCAGTATTCGCCGGTGGTGCAGAAGACCTACGAGCCGCTGGAGAATTGTCCGGACAATCTGCTCCTCTTCATGCATCACGTGCCCTACACGCACGTGCTTCATTCCGGGAAAACCGTGATCCAGTACATGTATGACTCGCACTACGCTGGCGCGGAAGAGGCCGCCACCCTGGTGAACGAATGGAGATCGCTGCATGGTTTGATTGACGACGAGCGCTATGCGGCCGTGCTCAAGCGGCAGCAGTATCAGGCGGGACATGCCATCGTGTGGCGCGACGCGGTGGTGAACTGGTTTCATAAGATCTCCGGCATTCCCGACGCCCAGGACAGGGTGGGACAAAATCCCAATCGCGTGGAAGCGGAAGCCATGCAGCTTTCCGGATACGCACCCGTCGAGGTGACGCCCTGGGAAACTGCTTCAGGCGGAAAGGCGGTCGCGTGCGCCGGGCCGGACGCCTGCAGCGCCACCCATCAGTTCAAGGGCGCGGCAGGCCGGTACAACATCGCCGTTCAATATTTTGATTTGAACAGCGGGGTCTCGCGCTACCAGCTTCAGGTCAATGAAAGGACCGTGGACTCGTGGTCCTCTGACGACGAACTCCCTTCCAACAAAATGAACGGGCACACCTCCACGCGCCACACGACCCGTGGCATTGATCTTCAATCGGGCGCCACGATAAGAATCATCGGCCACCCGGATGCGGAGGAGCCGGCGCCGCTGGACTACATTGAACTCAGCCGAGACGGCGGCAACCATCATTGACGCGCACCCAAAACGCCACCAGCCGCCAGAATTTCCGCTGCGATCTTGCGTGTAGAATCGCCCTAAATGCACGCCCCGCCGGACACGCAGAAGCCCGTCCCATTGTCATTCTCGCGGCGATTGCTTCGCTTGTTCCGTCCCTCGCATGAGCACACGGCATTTTCCGCAACACTCCTGCTGGTGACAACGATCATGCTCTCCCGCGTGGTCGGCTTCCTGCGCGAGATGTACATCGCCTGGGCCTTTGGCGCGACCACGGTCACGGACGCCTACAACGCCGGCTTCACCATCCCCGACTGGCTGAATTACCTGGTAGCCGGCGGCACCGCTTCGATCACGTTTGTTTCCATCTACACCCGCTTTCTCGCCGAAAAGCGGGAGGAGGAAGCGCGGCGGACCTTCGCCGCGGTGATCACGATCATGACCGCGGTTTTGGTTGTCGGGGTCGTTCTCGCTGAAATCTTTGCTCCCCAGCTGAATCGCCTGATGTTCAGCAAGTTCAACCCGGAGCAGTTTGCGCTGTGCGTTCACCTGACGCGCATTCTGCTTCCCGCGCAGCTCTTCTTCTACGTCGGCGGAGTGGTTTCTGCGGTGTTATTGTCGCGCCGGATGTTTCTCCTCCCCGCCATCGGACCGCTGATCTACAACGGCGGGATTATTGCGGGCGGCCTGCTGTTCTCGCGCAGGCTGGGTATCTCGGCGCTTGCTTATGGCGCAGTGGCGGGCGCGTTTCTCGGCATTTTTCTGATCAATGCGCTGGGCGCGGCCCGCGTCGGCATCGGCTACCGCATATCGTTCGATGTCCGCAATCCTGCTTTTCGGGAGTGGGTGCGGCTTTCGATTCCGCTCATGCTGGGGGTCTCTCTGGTCACCGCGGATGACTGGATCTTGCGCTATTTTGCTTCCGGCGAGATCGGAGACATCACGCGCCTAAACTATGCGAAGAAACTGTTCCAAGTTCCGATTGCGGTGCTCGGGCAGGCGGCCAGCCAGGCGTCGCTCCCGTTTTTTGCCAGACTGTTCGGCGAAAAGCGCATGGGCGAGTTTGCCGCCACGGTGAACGCTTCCATCTATCGCATCGTTGCCGCGGCGTTTCTCGCCTCCAGCTTCATGACTGCGGCCGCCCTGCCGCTGATTGATCTTGTGTACCGCCGCGGGCACCTGCACTTTTCCGATTCACAGGTCACGGCGATTTACTTCTTCTGGTTTTCCCTGTCGCTGGCCTTCTGGTCGGCGCAGGGCCTCTATGCGCGGGCTTTTTACGCGGCCGGAAATACGCTGACGCCGATGCTGGCCAGCACGGTGATCACACTGGCCTCCTTGCCCGTCTACTCCGCGCTGTTCCACACGTTTTCAGCCGTGGGCCTGGTGGTGGCGTCCGATGCCGGAATTGCCGCCAACTGCACAGCCATGGCCGTGCTCCTGCACCGGCGCGGCCTGGTTCCCGCTGATCGTCTGGACTGGAACGAGATCGGCAAGGCTTTCGGAATCGCTCTGGTTGCCGGGTTCGTCAGTATGGAAGCGGCAAGGATCGTACCCCTGGAGGGCCGAAGGTCTGCGGATCTGGAGGCGCTCGGTTTGGTTGTCCTTAGCTGGGCATCCACGGTGGCCTTGGGACTGTGGTGGACAAAATCCAGGCTGCTGCGTGACCTGCGCTCGCGAGGAAAAGCAGGCGAAGGACTCGCGGGCAACCAGGCTTCCTCCTGAAGTCACCAACCTTTCCGTTTCCGCAGCTCGGTGATGTGCGCGACGTGGTGCCGCCCGTGCCAGGAGTACAGTGCGAGGTTCTTCTCCAGAGAGACCACTCCGAGCTCAGGGTGACGGAAGTCCCGCTTCCAGTCCTGCGGGCGGATGGAACGCAGAAGGCGCACCCAGCGATCGTGCAGCGCTGCCAGCAGGGTGAGCGACACCTCCGGCGGCGTGCTGCGTGTGTCCTCAAGCTCGGCCCAGCGGTCCTCGGCATAGGGCTTGATGGTGGGTGCGTCCTCCGTGAGGGCCAGCTTGAAACGCACATACGCGTTCATGTGACTGTCCGGGACGTGGTGGACCACCTGCCGTACCGTCCATCCACCGTCGCGGTAGGGTGTGTCCAACTGATCGGGAGAGAGACCCTCGACTGCAGCCCGCAACGCAGCCGGAGTACGCTCGATATCGGTGATGAGAGCACTGCGTTGCGCTTCTGAGAGAGGGGCGTCGAAGACGAACTTGCCAATCGGATAGCGTGGATCTTTCATGCTGCCTCCACAAGGACTCTTCAAATCTGATGAGGCGCAGGTTAGTAAAGCCGCAAAACTCCTCCAAGGATTGCCATTCCGGCGGCGAGTGCGGTTGAGAGGAAGTTCACGGCATTATTGCTGAGTTTGCCGGCGCGCTCCAGGGTCGCGCCAAGCAGGCTGTCGGCGAACATCCCAAGCACGGCCGCAATAGCACAGGCAGGGGCCGAGCGCCAGGAAAAAAGACGGCTGAAAGCGCAGGTCCCGGCGATGACGAGCGCGGCTGCGATGCCGGCGGCCGTTCCGGCGAGGCTGACAGCGCCGTCGCTGCCGATGGCGACGGGACGCCCGTTGGTCAGCAGTCGCGGCGTGCCTCCACGCGCTTGCCCAATCTCGCTGGAAACAGTGTCCGCGGCTGCCTCCGCCAAGGCGGCGCCTGCAGCGAGCAGCAGCCGGTGGTCCTGCAGCAAGGCGTACAGCACGGCGCAAAAAGAGGCTACGCCCAGGTTCGCCAATACCTGCTGTGCATCCCGGCCGGAGCTCGGCTCGGCAATACCGAAGCTCTGTTTTCTGCCGTAGCCGGCGCTGGTTGCAAACCATGTCAGCAGGAAGACTGCGCACAAAGCGGCGAAGCCTCCCCACCCCGCGGCTCGCAACAGGACAAAGCACACCATGCCCCCAGCGATCGCTCCCGACGTGGTTACGCCCCGCACCGCGCGCCCAAAACCCGCAAAACCAAGGGTAATGACGGCTGAAAACCACCAGGTACCGGTAGTTACGGTCAATGAGGGATGCCTCCAAATGAAGCTAAACCTTTCATTTTCATTGACAAAGAAGCCGCATTGCCGGCGCAGCTGATGTTTCGCCCATGCGAACCAAGGCGGTAAACACCAGATATAGCTGCCTTCAGCCCGGTGCCCCTACTTGTCCAGCTTGAAACTTGGATTACCTGCACAATTCCAGTGCATCAAAGTGGGAGTCGTGGTCTAAACTGCTACCCGGTGCGGCTCTGGCACCGAAAAGCCAAGGTGGACCAGCACTTAGCATTTGGCATTTAGCGCTTAGCCTGCGCCTTCCGAGAGGGCTCAGGCGCCAACTGCCAACTGCCAGGTGCTGTTCCCCGGCGAAACCATCAAGGAACGAACACTATGGCGGCCTCCGTCTGGTCTGGATATCTTACCTTCGGTTTGATTTCAATGCCGGTACGGCTGTTCTCCGGCGCCCGCAGTTCAGGCATCTCCTTCAACCAGCTCCACCGCACCGACCTGCATCGCGTGAAGCAGCAGCTCATCTGCCCGCTCGACAACCAGGTCCTTGACCGCAGCGAGATCGTCAAAGGCTATGAGTATCGCAAAGGGGAATATGTCGTGGTCGAGCCTGAGGAGATCAAGAAGATCGAACCCAGGACCGCCAAGACCATGGAGATTCTGGAATTCGTAAAGGCCGGCGATGTGGACCCCGTGTATTTCGAGTCCTCTTATTACATGATGCCGGAGGAAGCCGGACGCCGCCCGTATGCTTTGCTGACCAAGGCGCTGGAAGAGAGCGAGTACGTCGCGATCGCCAAGCTGACGATGCACAATCGCGAATACACCGTCTTCCTGCGCCCGCACCAGGGTGGTCTCATGCTGCACACCATGTACTACGAGGAAGAGGTGCGCAAGGTGGAAGGCTTCGGGGCCCCAGATGTCGAACTCAAAGACGCGGAAGTGAAAGTCGCGCACCAGCTCATCGAGGCGCTTGCTGCCGAGTGGGAACCGGAGAAGTTCAAGGACGAATTTCAGGAGAACCTGAAGAAACTGATCCAGACCAAGCTGGAGGGCGGCGAGATTGCCGAGGTCGAGAAACCGAAGAAGCTTGCCCCGGTGGTGGATCTCATGGCCGCTTTGAAACAGAGCCTGGCGCAGATGGAAGGGAAGAAGAAGCCTGCGGCGGCCATCCCCGCCGGGGAAGCGGCCCGCAAACGCGCCAAACGATAAGCCGCCACCCTGAAGCGGATTGCAACTAGTCCGGACCGGCCTGCTTCCTACTGCATGGGACCGTGGCGCTGTGTGGCACGGATCGCATTCTGCCTTTAGAATAAAAGACTCTCATTGACCTCCGAATGCTAGCCTTTCCATGCATAAGTCTGGGGCCTCGAGGCAGGCGCAGGCCTGTGCGCGCGACCATGTCGCGCGCCGCCGGAATCATCTTTGCGCTGCTGCTCCTGGCGGTCGCCTCCGGCTGCGGTGATGTGTATCGGCCGATCGCCCTGCCTATCCCGCTGCCGCCTCCCAACCCCGCTGCCGTCCACGTGGTCGCCGCGCTGTCAGCCAATGGAGCTCTGGACGACGGCTCGATGGGCCGCATTGATGTTTCCGGAGACAGCGTGGCCAGTATTTTCAGGACCGGGATCGCGCCCGTCCATGCCGCGTTCACCGCGAACGCAGCCAAACTTTATGTCGCCAACAGCGGTGAGGACACGATCTCGGTCAGCAGCGGCTCCAACCCGACCTCGGCCACTAGCATCAACCTGCTGCAATTCTGCGATGCCGGCGGCTGCGCTGCCTCCAATCCGGTGTTCGTGCACACCACCGAAAACGCCAAGATGTACGTTGCCAATTTCGGCAACGGCACGGTATCGGTGATCAATACGAATTCCGATGTTGTGGTCAATACGGTCGCCGTGGACCCATCGCAGCCGCTGCCCAATCGCAGCGTCCATCCCGTTGCCCTGGCCGAGACGCCGGACGGATTCAAGCTCTACGTCGTGAATCAGGGAAACGGCACCGTATCCAGCATCAGCACGGTGGATGATACGGTCCTGAAGGTGATCGGGGTGGGGCCGTCGCCGGTGTGGGCCGTGGCTCGCGCTGATAACGCGCGGGTTTACGTACTCGACAGCAGCGGGACGATCTCAGTGATTGACACGTTTTCCGATACCGTGATCAGTTCCTCGGCTTCGGCGGGCGCCGGGGCAAACTACTTCTTTTACGACCGGGTGCTCAATCGCCTGTATGTGACCAATCCATCCGCGGGAACGCTGAGCATTTTCGATGTCTCCAGCGACCCGCCCGCGCTTCGCGGAAGCCCGATCGCGATTCCCACGGCTGCGTCGTCGCCGTGCGCATCAGCGCCGTTGCCCAGCGCGGTGACCGTGCTGGGAGATGCCAGCCGCGCGTACGTTGCCAGTTATCAGAACGATGCTGCGGGGATTTGCACCCAGGTGTCGGTCATTGATGCGGCCGCGGGAGTTGTGACCAACACCATCAGTTTGACCAGCCAGACCCCTGTGGCCGCCTCGGCACAGACCGGGTGCAGTTCAGCCCGGTTCCGAACCTTTGTGACCTCGTCCGGCGGCGGGACCAACACCAATTTCAAAGTCTATGTTTCACAGTGCGACGCCGGCAACGTTGCTGTGATTGATACCTTTCCGGTGAGTAACGGACCCGATCCTCATGGGGCCGATGTGGTAATGGCGACCATTGACGCTCCTCTCAGCACCTTTCCCGGACAGCCTCTTCCTCCGCCGCAGAACCCGGTCTTCCTGGTCGCCGGCCCGTAGAGACGCCGCCGGCAACGTCCGCCGCGATGTGTATGGGAATCGTGTGTCTGGTGAGGGACCTTGCAATCCAAACAAGACGTAGCGGAGCCGGCTGCTACGGGAAAGTCGCCGGCTGGCCTATACGCCGGCTGCTGCTTCCTTGACCCCGGCGTGGTAGCGCAAGGCGATATTCATGAAGACTTGGCCATCGGAGGTGTCGAAGCAGAGCACCAGCGCTTCGGTGTCCTCGGTGCTCTTGGGGCCGTCCTCGGAGGTGTGCAGTTCGGGGGGGTGGACGCGGAAATGGAAACCCTGGTCGTTGAGGGTGGCCACGGCATTGCCGATCACCTGGTTCGCCAGCTCGCAAACCGCTTCGCGAACCAGATCGTCAGACTCCGGCAATTCCGCGCCGGCGAAGTGGCTGGCGACACGCGCCGCAGTCTTCGGCGCCAGATCGAAGATGATACGTCCTTCGATGTCTCCGCTCAGTTCCACTACGGCAGCGACTCCCTTACGGCGGTAGGCCTCCTCTTCCATGCTAAGGTTGCCAATCGCCATGGGAGACTGCAGTCCCTGTGACAACACGGCATCGGCCGCGTTGATGAACGGCTGGATCAACTCCATCTTCATGGTCTTACGCCCCTGCGCCGGCCGCGCCTGCCACCACCCCATCTTCTCCGAGTACGTACTTGATAACTTCGTACAGCACTTCCGGTTTGACCGGCTTCTGGACAAAGTGCCTCGCCCCGCGCTGAAGTGCGGCAACGATGTTCTCCTGATAGCCAACCGAGGACACCATGACCACGCGCGCTGAGGGGTCCTTCTGCACGATTTTTTCGGCGGCCTCGATGCCTTCCATCTGCGGCATGGTGATATCCATGAGCACGATGTCCGGCCTGATGCGTTCGAATTCACTGATGGCGGTCAGCCCGTCGCCGGCCTCGCCCGCGACCTGTCCGCCGAAGCTCTCGATGATGCGGCCCAGGTTCTTGCGCGCGAAGACGGAGTCGTCCACGATCAGGTACTGCACCGGCTTTCCGTCCTTGCTTCGCTTGACTGCTGCAAACTGATCCATACTGCCCTCCTCTGCTCCTCGAATCACCAACCATTCCGGCCGGTAACGCCGGAAGTTAAACTCAATTCTGGCCGGCCCCTGCGCCGGCGCCACGAATGCATTGCGCCTGCAGCGTGCTGGCCAGGGCTTCCAGTTCGATGACGCGCATGGCATGCCCGCGCTCAATGGCGGCCTTGGGCATGCCGAAGACGATGCATGACTGTTCTCCTTGGGCAATCGTCAATCCGCCGGCGGCCTTGATCCGGCCTAAGCCTTGTGCCCCGTCCTCTCCCATGCCAGTCATCAGCAAGCCGATGGCGCGCCCGCCGAATTCCTCAGCTACGCTGGCAAACATCACATCGGCGGATGGCCGGTGGCCGTTCACCCGCGGATCGTCGCTCAAAATCACGATCTCCCCCAGGGGAAGCCGCTTGACCTTGAGGTGGCGATTGCCCGGGCAAATCAGCACCCGTCCTGCCAGCAACAGATCGCCCGATTGCGCTTCCTTCACGTTCAGGGCGCAGCACTCATCCAGGCGGCGGGCAAACATGTCCGTAAAGCCTTCCGGCATGTGCTGCACCACGACGAAGCAGCCCGGAAAATCCGCCGGAAATTGCGACAGCAGATACTGCAGGCTCTGCGGTCCGCCGGTCGAAATGCCTACAGCCACAACCTTGGTTGGGGTCCTGGCGCTTCCGGCTTTGGCCTTGGCGCGCGCCTTCGGCGGCGGCACTTCAAAGCCGGTGTGGAACTGGATTCCCCGGCTCTGGGCCGCGGCCCTGATCTTCGAGATCAGTTCACGGCCGACTTCCTGCATGCGCGAGGAGACGTCGCTCGGTTTTGCCACGAAATCAAACGCGCCCAGGGAGAGCGCTTTCAGCGTGACCGACGCCCCCTGCGTGCTGTGCGAGCTGACCACAATCACCGGAAGGCGGTACCGTCGCATGATCTCCTTCAGCATGTCGAGGCCGCCCATCCCGGGCATTTCCAGGTCCAGCGTGATCACCTGCGGCTTGAGCTCTTCGATCTTCTTGAGCCCGAAATTGCCGTCCATGGCGGTCCCGACCACCTGGATCGAGTTGTCCGCCGCAAGGATCTGCGGAATCAGCTTGCGCATCAGGGCGGAATCGTCCACCACCAGCACGCGTACCGGAGCAGCGCTCATTGCCGCACCTCCGGGGACGCGCGCCCGGACAGGTTCCGCTCGGCGCCGGAAAGCAGGAGGCCCGACGGCGCGCTGCCGGTCGCTCCGGTGAAGCGTTCGACCACGGCGGCGAGATTCATGATCAGTACCACGCGCCCGTCGCCCAGGATGGAAGCGCCGCTGACCAGATCGGTGGCGATGGTTTGATCGTCCAGGGACTTGATGACCAGTTCTTCTTCGCCTTCCAGAGCGTCCACGATCAGGCCCATCTTTCTTCCGCCGAAGTGGATGACCAGTACGAAAATCTTGCCGGCGCCGGAATCATCCGCCGGCTTCTGGCCAACCCGCATCAACGGCAATACTTCACCGCGCAGTTGCAGGACTTCCCAGGTATCCACGTGATGGAGATCGGATTCGCGGGCGCGGGCAATCTCGGCCACGGTATTCAGAGGGATGGCATAGAGCCGCTGTTCGATGCGGAACAGCAGCGCTTTGATGATGGCCAGTGTAAGAGGCAGCTTCAGGCGGAATTTGGTCCCCTGTCCGGTCTGAGTCTCAAGCTCAACCGTCCCTTTGAGCCGGTGCAGGACGCTGCGGACCACATCCAGGCCAACGCCGCGCCCCGAGATCTCCGTAATTTCCTCCGCCGTGCTGAAGCCGGGCCGGAAGATCAGATCCAGGATCTCCGAGGACGACATACGCTCGGCATCGGCGGCCGTGACTAAACCGTTCTTGATGCCGCGCGCTTTAACCTTTTCAATCTCGATGCCGCCGCCGTCATCACTGACCTCCACCACCAACTGGTTGGCCTGGTGGTAGGCGTCGAGGCGGATCTTTCCCACTTCCGGCTTGCCGCGGCGCACGCGCTCGGACGAATCTTCGATACCGTGACTGACGGCGTTGCGGACGATGTGGGTCAGCGGCTCGGCGATCGCGTCCAGGAGACTTTTGTCGAGGTCGGTGTCCTGTCCGCTGATCACCAACTCGACCTGCTTGCCGCAGCGCTGCGCCGCATCACGGACCAGCCGCGGGAAGCGGCGGAACAACTGCTCGACCGGGACCATACGGATCTTCATGACGGAGCGCTGCAGATCGTTAAGCACCCGCGACTGGAATGCCATGGCGTCGGAGAAGCGGGAGCGCAGCAAATCCTTGGGGAAGCGGCGGGCGTAGTCTTGGGTGGCCTGCTGCAGCATGGATTTTCCAATGATCAGCTCGCCCACCAGGTTCAGCACGTTGTCTATGCGCTCCGCCTCCACTCGCAAGACCGTGCTGGACGCAGAGTGCCGGGTGGCCGTGAAATCGTCAGCTTCGGCGGCCGGGACGGGGGCCGGCACATCGCTCCCGGACTCGGAATCAAAGAGCGGGGTTTCGCCTTCCCCACTCGCGGGAGCGGCAGGCGCCACTTCAAAAACCTCGGCCTTCGAGATCACCGTAGGGATCTGGCATTTCGCAAGCACAGCGTTTTCGGGGTGCGAGGTTGCGACCAGCAGATCAATGAACTGGCCTTGTGCCGCCGAACCCGGATCGGGCCTCGATCCCAGGACTTGCGCGACAGCGCCGAGCGCGTTGGCCACCAGTTGGCGCGCCGCGATCGGCATGGCGCACAGGGGATCAATCTGCGCCACGACATGGAAGATCTTGTTTCCTTCGGAACGGGCGGCTTCGGCCGCGAGCTGCTCATATTCTGTCCACACCACCTGGCTGCGTATGGCGACATTCTTTTTCGCGGTGCCGGCGCGCTGTCCACCCTGGTTGCCTGCCAGACGCTGCACCAGCAGCTTGAGTCGAGTTGCATCCGGCAATGCCGCCTGCTGGCGGTAAGCCACCAGCATGGCGCCGAAGGTGTCGGCCGCGGCGAAGCCCAACTCCGCCAGCGAGACCTCGGGAGTGCCGACCTCGACGGCCAGGGCATCTTCCATCAAGTGCGCCAGCTCGCTCAATTCGTGGAGCCCGGCGGCGGCTGCGTCGCCCTTGAGGGTGTGCACAATGCGGCGGATGCTGCGCACGATCTCGCGGTCCTGCGGCTTGCGCTCCAGCTTGAGAGCGTCCTCATTCAGCGACTGCAGCAGTTCCTGCGCGGTCTCAAAGAAGAGCTCGCGCAGTTCCGCGCCGCGTTCATCGGAGAACTGGGTCACTGGGACACCTCGATTCGGCGATAGGCGGTGCCGCTGTTGCGGTACACCATGGTGAATTTGTGGGTCAGGCCCAGCAGGCTCTCCGCGTGACCGACCAGCAGGTAGCCGCCCGGGGTCAGACAGCGGTAGAACTTCTCGATCAGCCGGCGCTGCTCCGCCTCGTCGAAGTACATCATCACGTTGCGGCAAAAGATGACGTCGTTCTTCTGCGGCAGGAATTCGGTCTTCAGATTGTGAAAGTCGAAGTGCACCAGCTCTTTGATTTGTTTTTTTACGGCGTAGCGCTCGCCGACCTTGTCGAAATACCGCAGGCGATAGCTGTAGTCCACCGACGCCATCTGGTGTTCGTTGTAGATGCCTTCCTGGCCCGCGCGCAGCACGGTGTAGTTGATGTCGCTGGCCGGGATCTCCACGCGCCACGGCGGCGGCACCAGCGGCTTGGGCCAGACCGTGCCGGCGGCGGCCGGCATCCGCAGCTGGTGATAGGCCAGGGCGTCGGCAACCAGCATGGCGATGGTGTACGGCTCCTGGCCGGTCGAACAGCCGGCGCTCCAGATGCGGAGCTGATAGTCGCGCTCGTCCTGCTTCTTCAGGATGATTTCCTCGAGAATGTGCTTGTGGAACAGCTCCAGCTGCGCCTTATTGCGGAAGAAGCTGGTTTCGTTGACGGTCAGGTTTTCCAGCAGATTGATCAGCTCCTGCCGGCCTTCCTTGCTGATCAGCAGCCGGTAGTAGCTGTAGAAGGAATCCATCCGGCACTCGCGCAGGCGCCGCTGCAGACGGTCCTGCAGGAAATGCGCGCGCCGGGCGTCGAAATACATCCCGCATTCCTGATAGACGAGGGTCTGCAAAAGCCGCATCTCGGCCTCGCTGAGCTGTACCGCCAGAGCTGGAGAACTCATTCGCTTTCCCTGTATCGGTTTTACTTGGCGGCCGCAGCGCGACGTGTCTCCGCTGACGGCTCACGCTGGCCTTCGCCGGAACGCTTCTGGCCGGCACCCAGGTCCAGCAGCCGTGTCATGTCCAGCAGAACAATGAGACGCCCTTTGTACTTGCCCAGACCGGTCACGCAATTGGAGCGTCCCTCCTGCAGCGAAGTCGGGGAGGGCTCTACGTCCGAGGCCGGGATCTTCAATACCTCGGAGGCGGAGTCCACGATCAGTCCCGAGAGCCGGCCGTTATACTCGACCACAAGGATCCGATTACGGCGGGATGGGCTGACTCGTTTCTCGCCCAGGCGCTTGCGCAGATCAATCACGGAAACGATCTTTCCGCGCAAGTTGATGACGCCTTCGACAAACTCGGGGGCGTCGGGGACCGCGGTGATCTCCGGGACCCGCACGATTTCGTGCAGTGAGGTAATGGGCACGCCGTAGGTCTCGCGCCCCACCTGAAATCCGACAATGTGCAGTTCGCGATTGACGGCGTTGCTCATGCGTTTGACCCGGCGGCGGCGCGGGCGGCCCTGCCGCCCCGCTCATCTCCCACAAAATCGGACTCATGCCCAATGCCGAAGCGGTTCATGGAATCGAGCAGGCCGCGCGACATCTTGGACATCTGTTCGGCAGACGCAGCCAGTTCGGTCGAGCCCGAGGTTGTCTGCTGTACCAATTCCCGCATGCGTTCCATGGCTTTGACCACGGCGTGAGCGCCCGAGGCCTGCTCTTCGACCGCCGAGTTGATCTCGTGGGTAATTTC
>Ga0070741_10014150_pt1 | contig 13874 bp, 14 predicted proteins | sample Coa_R1_4_FD_66440 | JGI IMG/M metagenome (GOLD analysis project Ga0070741, IMG submission 66440) | Surface soil microbial communities from Centralia Pennsylvania, which are recovering from an underground coalmine fire - Coalmine... | ecosystem: Environmental > Terrestrial > Soil > Unclassified ... | reverse complement strand
GGGGGGGTAAGTGTCCGCAATAACCTGGCGTCCTCGCCAGGCGCCCGACATTTCGGATATGTCCTGGCGATTGGAGATCGTTTGACGGTGCGGCCTACCAGAGGATCCTGGTGGCTTATCTCCTGAGCTTTGGATGCGCCGGCGAGGCGGTCTGCGGCCACCCTGCCTGATAGTGCTGGGGCTAGCGCGCATCATGTGGCTCACGATGCGCCAGCGCACTGGCTGGCCCCGTATCGATGTGGTGGATTACCCCATCGTGGTGAGTTGACCTTCGAAAACGAGGGCCAGGGCCCCACAAAGGGGTAATCAACCACGTTGTTCCGGGTTTCATCCACTAGCCCCAGGAGCCTCGTCCCGCACCTATTACCGACCAGCATCCCAGAGTTCACCAGATGTCAAACGATCTTGGGGGATGGAGACGGGATCCAGCGGGCACGGCGCATGTCTACGCGGACCGGGGGGCGGGCGGAGCGGAGCGGGGTGCCTTCGGCGAGGTAGTGGCGGAGCGCGCTCTCGTCGTGGCCGGGCGCGGGGGTGCCGTCGGAGTGGATGACGCGCCACCACGGGACGCCGCCGCCGTACACCGCCATCACGCGGCCGACCTGGCGGGGGCCGCGCCCCAACGCGAGGAACTCGGCGATGTCCCCGTATGACATCACGCACCCCGAAGGGATCGTGTCGACCACGTCGAGCACCTGGCTGGCGAACTCGGGCATCTCGCTCATGATCTCCCCCGGTGCAGCACGGCGAGGCGGGTTGCCGCCGCGACGATCAGGACCAGGCAGGTCAGCGCCAGCACGGCGGACAGGATCAGCGAGCTGGTGCCGCGCGGCCGGACCGGTTCGGCGGGGATCGCGGCCGGGCCGCCGCCGAAGTGCGCGTTCGCGGCGACACCCGCCGCGGTGAACGCCGCCTGGCCGACCCCGGCCAGCTGGCCCGCCGCGGACACGGCGCCGCTCGCGTCCACGATGCCGAAGCCGACCTGGCTGTCGTAGTGCCCGGCCGGGCGGCCGGTCGTCGTGTTCGTCATCGCCTCGGCCACCAGGTGCGGCGTCAAGGCGGGGAACCGCGACTTGATCAGCGCGGCGACGCCCGCCACCAGGGCGCAGGCCGGGCTGGTGCCGCTGACGTACCAGTACTGGCCATCCCGGCCCTGGGCGGGGACGTTCACGCCGGGCGCGGCGACCTGGACGGACAGGTTGTCGCTGGAGAAGCCGGCCACCGCGCCGGTGCTGCTCACCGCGCCGACGCTGATCACGCCGGGATAGTCGGCCGGGAACGACTCCGGCGCCTGGCCCTGGCGATCGTGGCCGGCCGAACTGCCCGAGTTCCCGGCCGAGGCCACCACGACCACGTTGTGCCTGACGGCGTTCAGCAGCGCCGCGCGCACCATCGTGCTCGGCGCGCTGTAGCCGATCGACATGCTGATGACCTGCGCACCGCTGGCGACCGCGTAGTTGATGCCCTTCGCCAGCGAGTTCTGGATCTGCGTCTCTGGCTCGTGCTCATAAGCGCCGTACCGCGGGTCGGCCTTGTCCGGGATCACCCGGATCGACAGCAGCCTCGCCTCCGGCGCGATGCCGATCACGCCGCTGCTGCCGCCGTCGTGGCCGTGCCCGGCGATCAGCGACGCCATCCAGGTGCCGTGCACGCCCCAGTTCTGGTTTCGCTCTGACGTGCTCACCCCGGTGAAATCTGGGCCTTGGGTGACCTGGCCGGTCAGGTCGCTCACCTTGCCGTCGACCCCGCTGTCGATCACCGCCACGGTGACGCCGTCGCCCTCGGTCTGCTGCCAGACCGGCGACACGTTCAGCATGTCCAGCACCCACTGCTGACCGGCCCTGATCGTGTCGGCGTGGGCCGGAGTCGCGAGCACACCGGTCGCGCACGCGGCGATCGAACCGGCCGCGGCGAACACCAGCAGCCGGCCGGCTAGCACCCGGGACTCCCCGGGCAGTGCGGCACGGCCGGCTGATGCCCGAGCCCGCTGGCCACCGAACTCGCGACGCCCTGGGCCACGCTGGACATCTCGGCCTGGGAGTAAGAGTCGTGTGCGAGCTGCACGTGCGGGCGGCCGTCCGAGTACCCGGCCGCGTACATCACCAGGTACGGGCCCGCCGTGATCGCGGACGAGATCTGCCGGCTGTAGTCGTACAGGTAGCTGGCCGCCCCGCCGAAGTGCACGGTTCGCACGCCCGAGGGCTGGGCCAGGTCGCCGGAAGCGGCCGTCGCGGCGGACGTGCTGGCCAGCACCGCGACCCCCACGGTGACCACGAAACTGCTGGTCTGATCGATATACGTGGCCCGCAGGACCGCGGCGCAGCCCTCGTTGCGCAGTATCTCCGCCGCCGCCGCGTCCGTCACCGCCGCCGTCGTGCACGCGGCCTGCGGCGCGATGGCGACGCGGACCGCCTGGAGGTCGAGCGGCGGGTAGTCCTGGATCACCGTGGACGGCAGCGTGTACCGCACCATGGCGGGAAAGATCTGCCCGGCCGCCATGGCCCGCCACCGCCCGCCGACCTCCCAGGACAGGATCTGCTGCTGCTCGCCGGCGGTGAAGTGCCGCGGCAGCACCGCGATCGCCAGGCCCACCGCGGATATCGCGAACCCCAGTATCCCGAGGATCAGGGCGACGCTCGCCGCGGCTCGCCGGAACCGCCGCGGGCGCTCGTCATGGCGCGGCTCATCCGGCTGCGGGCCGTGCCCGTCAGGCATGAGGTCGGTCGCCACACCCAAATGGTAGGGCTTGATTCCGGCCTGTTGGCGGGCACGCACCCGAATAACGTATTACCCACTGTTAACGCCCGTTGGCGGCCTGCAGGATCACCATCGACTCGGCGGGCAGCGTGATCCCGCCGGCGACGGAGGAAGCGGTCACCGTGCCGCGGACGATGTCCGAATTGCCGGCGTTCTGGGTACCGGCGCTGTAGCTCCAGGTCTGGAGATCACCGGACAGCGGCACGCGCGGCCTGCCTGGCCCGGCGCGCCTGGGCCAGCTCGGCCCGGCTGGCCGCGGGATCCGGCGCGGCCGACGCGAGCAGCTGGGTGTACGGGTGGGACGGCCGCAGGATCACCTCGTCGCTGGGCCCGTGCTCGACGATCTCCCCCCGGTACATCACCATGATGTGCGCGGAGAAATGCCTGGCCGTCGCCAGGTCGTGGGTGACGTACAGCAGCGCGAGGTTGCGCTCCCGCTTGAGCCGGTCGAGCAGGTTGAGTATCTCCAGGCGGATCGACACGTCCAGCATCGACACCGGCTCGTCGGCGAGCAGCACGTCCGGCCCGGACGCCAGCGAGCGGGCGATCGCGACCCGCTGCCGCTGCCCGCCGGACAGCTCGTGCGGGTACTTGGCGGCGATCTCCTCGGCCGGGGTGAGGTTGACCGACCGCAGCAGCGCGGCCACCTCCTCGTCCAGGCTGGCCCGGCTGTGCCCAGGGTGCAGCATCAGGATCGGCCTGGCCAGGTGGTGCCGCACGGTGTGCATGGGGTTCAGCGACGCGAACGGATCCTGGAAGATCAGCTGCACGCGTTTGCGGTACGCACGCAGCGCCCGCCCGCGCCGTCCGGGCGGCTTGCCGTCGAGCAGGACCGTCCCCGCCGTCGGCCGCAGCAGCTGGCCGAGCGCGCGGACCACCGTCGACTTCCCGCTGCCGCTCTCCCCGACCAGGGCCAGGGTTTCTCCTTGATTTATTCCGAACGAGCAGTGGTTCACCGCCCGAAGACTCTCTCCGCCCCGCAAGCGGAAGTCCACGACCAGGTCGTCCACCTCAAGCGTGGTCATGTTGTCTCGCTCTGCTTGCTTGTTCGATCACGAGATGGCACGCGGCCAGCCAGCCTTCGGCCCGGCCCGGCACGGGCAGCACCGGCGGCGGCGTGGTGTGGCACGGGTCGAACGCGAACGGGCAGCGCGGGGCGAACGGGCAGCCCGGCGCGTCGGCACGCAGGTCGGGCGGACTGCCCGGGATGCCGTGCAGCTCGCGCCGTTCGCCGCGCATGTCCGGGAACGAGCCGAGCAGCCCCTGGGTGTACGGATGGGCGGGTGCGCTGCTTGATTGGCCTGGGCCTCCGGCCGCGGCGCCAATCAGCTCGGTCGGCGCGTACTCGACGATCTGGCCCGCGTACATGACCGCCAGCCGGTCGCTGATCTCGAGCAGCAGCGACAGGTCGTGCGTGATGAACACCACGCTGAACCCGAACTCCTCGCGCAGCCGCTCGATCTCGTCCAGGATCTCCCGCTGCACCACCACGTCAAGCGCGGTGGTCGGCTCGTCCATGATGACCAGCTCGGGTTCCAGCGCGAGGGCCATCGCGATGCCGACCCGCTGACGCATCCCGCCGGACAGCTCGTGCGGGAACCCGTGCGCGCGCCGCGGGTCGATGCCCACCATCTCCAGCAGCTCGCTGGTGCGGCGGGCGCGCGCGGCGGCGTCCATGTCCTTGCGGTGCGCGGCGAAGATGTCGCCGAACTGCCTGCCGATGCTCGTCACCGGGTTCAGCGTGTTCATCGCGCCCTGGAAGACCATCGCCACCCTGGTCCACCGGAACTCCCTGAGCTGATCCTCGGTCAGCGCCATCAGGTCCAGCGGCTCGCCGTGCGCCGGGTAGAACGTGATCGACCCGGCGGTCAGCCGCGCCGGCGGGCGCAGCAGCCGGGCGATCGCGTAGGCCAGCGTCGACTTGCCACAGCCGCTCTCCCCCGCGATGCCGAGCACCTCGCCGCGGCGCAGCTCGAAGCTCACGTCGCGGACCGCCCGGGTCGGGCGCCGCGCCGCGTACTCGACGCTGACACCGGCGACCCGAAGGATCACATCGGTCCGGTCCGTCATGAGGCCGCCTTCCCGGACCGGTAGATCCGCAACCGGGGGTTGAGCAGTTCGTCCAGGCTGAAGTTGATCAGCGCCAGGCCCATGCCGAGCAGCGCGATGCACACGCCGGGCGGGATGAACCACCACCAGGCTCCGCTCTGCAGCGCCTCGTCGTTCCACGCGAAGTACAGCATGTTGCCCCAGGTGAGCTGGCTGACGTCGACGACGCCGAGGAACGCTATCGTGGCCTGGGTGAGGATCGCGAAGATCATCGCGAAGATGAACTGCGAGACGATGATCGGCAGCTCGTTCGGCAGGATCTCGACGAGAATGATCCGCCAGGCCCGCTCGCCCGCCGCCCGCGCGGCGAGCACGTACTCCCGGTTGCGGATCGACAGGGTCTGCGCGCGGAGCACGCGGGCGGACGCCGCCCAGCTGGTCAGCGCGATGACCAGGATCAGCGCGGTGAGGTTGCCCTGCCGCACGTACGCGAACGTGACGATGATCAGCGGGAACGTCGGGATGACCAGGAACACGTTGGACACCAGGGACAGCGCCTCGTCCACGACGCCGCCCAGGTATCCGCCGGTGATGCCGATGAGGATCGAGATCACTGTCGCGATCAGTCCCGCGCCCACGCCGATCTCCAGCGAGGCCCGGGCGCTGACCACGAGCTGGGCGAACACGTCCTGCCCGGTCTGGGTGGTGCCGAGCCAGTGCGCAGCGGACGGCGCCTGGTAGGTGGCGGTGCTCAGCTTGTTCGGGTTCGCCGCGAAGAACGGGCCGATGATCGCCAGCAGCACGAAGAAGCCGGTGATGCTCACGCCGGCGATCAGCCGGCCAGACCGGAACGTCTCGCGCAGCCGCCCGGCGCCGCGTCGCACGTCCGCGTCGGGTGGCGCGGTGATCGTCTGCGCGGTCATCGGCCGATCCTGGTCCGCGGGTCGGCGAAGCCGTACAGCAGGTCCACGATCAGGTTGGCGCCGAGCACGGCGAACGTGATCACCAGGAAGATCGCCTGGAGCAGCGGGTAGTCCTCGTTCCCCACCGCCTGCACGAGCTTGTAGCCGATGCCCGGGTAGGAGAACACGTACTCCATCGCGATGGCCCCGCTGACCACGAAGCCCAGCGAGATCGCGAAGCCGGACAGGCTCGGCAGCACGGCGTTCCGCGCCGCGTAGCCGATCATCACCCGGCGCGAGCTGAGGCCCTTGGCCTCCGCGGCGACCACGTAGTCCTCGGACAGCGTGGCGACCATCATGTTGCGCATGCCGAGCAGCCAGCCGCCGACCGAGCTGAGCACGATCGTCAGCGCGGGCAGTATCGCGTGCTGCACCGCCGAGCCGATGAACGGCCCGTTGAACCCGATGCTGATCTCGGAGTTCGTGTTGTACCCGTTGCCCAGCGGGAACACGTGCCACACGTTGGTGGCGAACACGTACAGCAGGATCAGCGCCAGCCAGAAGTACGGCATGGCGGTGAGCAGCGTGGTGGCCGGCACGATCGCGTCCAGCCGGGACCCGCGTTTCCAGCCGGCCAGCGCGCCGAGCGCGATGCCGAGCACGAAGCTGATCACCGTGGCGGTGCCGACCAGGATCAGCGTCCACCAGATGGCCGCGCCGATCTCCGAGCTGACCGGCTCGGGAAAGTCGCTGACCGACAGGCCAAGCCGCAGGTGCGCCAGGCCGTCCAGGTACTGCCAGTACTGCGCGAACAGGTTGCCGGTGCCGAGGCCGAGCAGCTTGGTGAGCACCTGCTGCTCACCCGGCGGCACCGGGCCCGCCTGCGCCATCTTGGCGAGCAGCAGCTCGACCGGGTTGCCGGGGATCAGCCGCGGCAGGAAGAAGTTCAAGGTGAGCGCCGCCCACGCCGCGATCGCGTAGAAGCCCAGCTTGCGCGCGACGAACCGGGCGCGGGAGCCCGGCCGGGGGCGCAACCGCCAGAGCGCCTCCGGCCGAACGGTGCTAACAGTCCTGACCGCCATCGTCAGTGGGCCGGTGCCAGCCGGTCCGCGACCCAGCCCAGGTCCGGGCTGATGTAAATGGCCGGCGCGGCGTACGGGTTCTCGAGCGTCGGGTAGTTCGCGACGTTGTTGCCGTTGAACTCGATCTCGTCCTGCTGCTCGAAGAGCGGGATGTCGGGCAGCTGCTGGGCGAAGATCTGCTCTATCTGCGCGAAGTCCTGCGTGTCGGACAGCTCATTGGGACTCGCGGCGATGGTGTTCAGCAGCGAGTCCACCGTCGGGTTCGAGTAGCGGCCGAAGTTGCCGACCGTGTCGTTCTGGCCGAGCGGTGTGGCGATCTTGCTGTACAGCATTTCGTAGTAGTAGTACCAAGGACTCGGCACGTAGCCGTAGTTGGAGATCAGCAGCTGGAAGTTGCCCGTGGACTGATCGGCGGTCCAGGCGGCGTACGCCTCGGAATCGATCGTGAGGTTGATCCCGGCCGGCTTGAGCTCGCTCTGGATGATCTGCAGGTCGCTGATGTAGTCCGTATAGCCGGTGACGACCTTGACGGTCAGGTTCAGCGGCGTCTTGATCCCGGCCTTGGCGAGGGTGTTCTTCGCCTGCGTCGCGCTGGCGGCCGGGAACGTGCCGAGCTGCGGACTGGCCACCGCGTTGAAGTTCGGCGTGAGCAGGGCCGCGGGGTTGGACGGCGGCGCGTATCCGTTGTAGACCGTGCCGCTGATGTAGTTCCGGTCCAGCGCCTGGCTGATCGCCTGGCGGACGGCCAGGCTGGTCGTCGGCCCCTTGGCCATGTTCGGGACCAGGAAGGCCGTGGACAGCGGGATGTCGACGACCGTGAACTTGGGGTTCTTGCCCAGGTAGGTGACCTTGATGTTGGGGATGAAGCTGCCGGCCCAGTCGAGCTGGCCCTGCTCGATCGCCGCGTCCGAGGTGGTGTTGCCGGTGTAGGCGAGGAACCGGATCGTCTTGAACTTCGGCAGGCCCGGCATGTAGTAGTGCGGGTTCGCGGTGAGTTCCATCACCTGGCCGGCCACCTTGCTGACCTCGTAGGCACCGGTACCGACGGGCTTCGAGTCGAGGTAGGTGGACTTGTCCGGGATCGACTGCCAGATGTGCTGCGGCAGGATGTATGTCTTGCCGAGCGCGGCGTAGCCGTCGGTGTAGGCCGGCGTCGTGAAGTTGATGATGGCGGTGTACGTGCCGCTGGTCGTCGCGCCCGCGAGCGGCAGCGCGTTCTCGTTCAGCGCCGTGTTCTGTTGCGCCAGGTTGAACGTGTACGCGACGTCGGCGGCGGTGAACGGCTTCCCGTCGGACCAGGTCACACCGTGCCTGACCTGTACCGTCAGGGTCTTGCCCGCGTTGGACCAGGCGTAGCTGTAGCCCAGCCACGACTGCACCGAGCCTGCCTTGGCCGTGTCGAAGAAGAACAGCGGCTCGTAGATCATGCCGCGGGAAGCTACCTGCGCGTTCGGGGAGTACTGGTTGAAGTTCGGGACGAAGTCGCCGGCGGCGCCGGTGGTCACGGTCAGCACGCCGCTCGGTCCCGACGTCGCCGATCCGCTGGAGCTGCCGCCGCTGCCGCCGCTGCTGCCGCAGGCGGCGAGGGTCGCCACGGCAAGAAATGCGGCGGCCGGGGCCAGCAGAACATGCCAGTGCCTGTTCATCGTAGACACCCTCTTTCCAGTCACCGCGGAAGTCGGTGTGTCGCGATCGAAGCACTATACCGGTTAAGTGTCAAGCCCTCCGGGCGTCCTCCGTCCTCAGGAGGTGCGTGGCCCCCGAAGCCCCCTAGCCGGGGGTCTGTGGCCCCCGGAGCCCCCTTGCGCGGTGGGGCGAACGGGGCACCCGCGGGTGCCCGGCGGATTCGCGGACCACCAGCTGGGGCGGCCCCTCCTGGAAGTCGGCGACCTCCGCGCCCTCGATGGCCAGGCTCAGCAGGCGCGCCGCGCGCACTCCCGCCTCGACGGTGTCCCAGCGCAGGGCCGTCACCGCGGGGTGCACGAGCTCGCACAGCACGGAGTCGCCCCAGGCCACAATCGACAGGTCACCCGGCACGGTCAGGCCGGCCCGCTGCACGGCGCCGAGGGCCGCGACCGCCATGACGTCGTTGTCGTAGAGGATCGCGGTGGGTGGCTCGGGCCCGTCGAGCAGCGCCAGCGTGGCCTCGATGCCGTGCTCGGCGGTGTAGTCGGCGGCCACCGAGACCGCGTTGAGCCCCGCCGCTTCCGCCACCCGGGCGAACGCGTCCGTGCGCAGCTTGGAGTGCCAGTACCTGGGATAACCGCCGACCCTGGCGATCGCGCGGTGCCCGAGTCCGGCCAGGTGGCCGACCACCATCGTGGTGGCCGCCCGGTCGTCCTGCCAGACCGCCGGCAGCCCGCCCGCACCGCGCGGATGACCGACGGCGACGGCCGGTACCGACAGTTCGCGCAGCACCGGAACCCGGCGGTCCCGCACCTGGAGGTCGACGAGGACCACGCCGTCCACCTTGCGCTGCGCCCACCAGGTCCGGTACAGCTCGATCTCGGCGGCCTGATCCTCGGCCATGGTGAACAGCAGCGTCACGTGATGCGCGGACAGTTCGGCCTGGATGCCGGAGATGAGCTGCATGAAGTACGGCTCGACGCCCAGCGTCCTGGCCGGCCGGTCGATGATCAGCCCGACCGCGCCGGACCTGCCGTCGGACAGCGCCCTGGCGGCGCTGCTCGGCTTGAAGCCGACCTCGTCCGCGATGGCCAGGATGCGTTCTCGGGTCGCCGCCGAGACGCCGGGCTGCCCGTTGAGGGCAAACGACACGGCCGCCTTGGTGACGCCCGCCCGCCGCGCTACGTCGGCGATCGTCGGGCGCTTCACTCTGGTCCCCCCTTGACACTAAACCGGTATAGTGCTTCGATCCGCTACATGCGCAGGAACGCCGCCAAGATTATCTCCGGTACGCAACCGGTCAACTGGCTGGGCGCCAACTTCTGGTCCCGGACCGGCGGCCCCCTGATGTGGCGGACCTACGACCCGGCGGTGGTCAGCGCCGAGCTGAGCGTGCTGCGCGACCACGGGCTGTCGATGACCCGGTCGTTCTTCTACTGGCCGGACTTCATGCCGGCGCCGGACCGGATCGACGAGGAGCTGACCGCCAGGTTCGCCGACTTCCTCGACCGCCACTCGGCGCTGGGCATGAGCACCGTGCCCACGTTCATCGTCGGCCACATGTCGGGCGACAACTGGGACCCGGCCTGGCGAGCCGGGCGGCACCTGTACACGGACGTGTGGATGGTCGGCCGGCAGGCGTGGTTCGCCGGGGAGATGGTGCGCAGGTTCGGCCCGCATCCCGCGGTGGCCGGCTGGCTGGTCTCCAACGAGATGCCGATCTACGGTGGCAAGGACAGCCCGCCCGAAGTCGTCGCCACCTGGGCGCAGCTGATCAGGGACGCGGTCCGCGCGGCGGGCGGGCATCAGCCGTTCTCGCTCGGGGACGGCGCCTGGGGCATCGAGGTGCGCGGCGTGGAGAACGGGTTCCGCCTCGCCGACAGCGCCCGGCTCTGCGACTTCCTCGGCCCGCACGTCTACCCGATCGGCGACGACCAGATCCGCCAGCACTACGCCGCCGCCTGGGAGTGCGAGCTGGCGAGCACGTTCGGCAAGCCGGTCGTGCTGGAGGAGTTCGGCGTCAGCTCGGATTTCGCCGCGGCCCGGCACGCCGCGCGGTACTACCGTCATGCGCTGCACAACAGCCTGCTGGCCGGCGCGACGGGCTGGATCGCGTGGAACAACACGGACTTCGGGCTGCCGGATCAGGAGCCGTATTACCACAAGGCGTTCGAGCAGAACTTCGGCCTCACCGATACGGCCGGGACGCCGAAGCCGACGCTGCGCGAGATGGCCTCGTTCCGCGCCACGCTCACCGCGATCGGCGCCGAACGCTGCGGCCGCGCGGACACCGACGTCGCCCTGGTCGTCCCGGCCCACATGGACACCGCGTTCCCGTTCGCCTCACCCGCCGACCGCACGTCGGCGGCGAAGGCACTCGCGCAGGCCTACGTGTCGGTCCGCCTCGCGGACCTGCCGCCGGCCCTGTCCCGGGAAAGCGAGGGCATCGGCGAAGGTGCACGGCTGTACCTGCTCCCATCGGTGAAGCAGTTGCTGGCCCCGACTCCGTCCGTGCTGGAGCGGCTCGCCACGGCCGGCGCCTGCGTCTACCTGTCGTACTCCGCCGGCGAGAACGCCTGGCATCGCGGACCCTCCTACGGACGGCTCAACGAGCTGTTCGGCGTCAGTCACCAGCTCGACGTCGGGCTCGGCGACCCGATCGAGGACGAGGTCGCCGAGCTGACGCTGATCCGGGACTTCGGCGGGCTGGCGAACGGGACCACGCTGCGGTTCCGGGTGGCCGGCAACGAGCACGGCAAGGCATTCCTGCCCGTCGAGGTACGTACCGCCGATGTGGTCGCGACCGACGCGCACGGGCGGCCGGCGCTGCTGGTGCGCCGGCTCGGCGCGGGCTCGCTGGTGCTCGGCACGTACCCGGTGGAGCTGATGGCCGCGAACACACCGGCGGTCAACCCGGACGATACCGTCAGCCTGTACCGCGCGCTCGCCGCGCACGCCGGTGTTGACCAGCCGGTCAGCGTCGACGATCCGCGGGTCGCCTGCGACACGCTGGTGCGTGACGACGGTGCGCGCTTCGCCTTCCTGGTCAGCCACGCGAGCGAGCCGGTGACGGTCAAGCCCGTGCTGTCCGGTGACGCGCGGCTGGTCTCGCTTGCTGGCGAGAAGGTGGATGGGGCCGTGACAGTTCCGTCGTTCGGAGTAATGATCTTTAGTCTTCGATGACCATCCTGCTGGTCAGCGTGCCGATGCTCTCGATCGTGACCGCGACCTCGTCCCCGGCCGTCAGCGGTCCGGTGCTGGCCGCGGGCGTCCCGGTCAGCAGGACGTCGCCCGGGAGCAGCGTCATCACGTGGCTGACGTAGGAGATCAGCCCCGGCACGTCCCACGGTAGCTCAGAAGTGCGCACTTGGGTGCGCACGACACCGTTCACCGAGGTGCTGACCGCCAGGTCGGCCGGCGACGTGCCGGTCTCGATCCACGGCCCGAGCGGACAGAACGTGTCGAAACCCTTCGCCCGCGTCCATTGTCCGTCGCGGGCCTGGAGGTCGCGCGCGGTGACGTCGCTCGCGCACGTGTAGCCGAAGACGACGTCCTCGGCGCGCTCGGCCGGCACCTGGCGACAGAGCCGGCCGATGATCACGGCCAGCTCACCCTCCACATCCACCCGCTCGGTCAGCTTCACCGGGTACCTGATCGCGTCCCCCGGCCCGGTCACGGCCGTGGACGGCTTGAGAAACAGCACCGGCTCCTGGTCTTGGTCGCCGGGCGCGACAGCCACCACTTTGCTGGGCAAAACGGGCGCCAGCAGCCTGACGTCGAGCAGCGGATAGGCCCGCCCGGTCAGCCGGACACCACTCGGATCCACGCCAAACGGATGCCCGTGCAGCTCCGCGATCGTGAGACCGCTCTCCTCCGCGCCCTCAACAACGCCGTACGCGACTCCGTCTCCTTTGGCGAATCTCGCGATACGCACGCTACTCCCTCACTGCCGGTAGTTCTCGACCTCACTGACTGGCCGCACCGAGGCGTCCTCCGGATTCTCGCCGAACTCACGGCGGGCCCTGCGCTGCCGCAGCAGATCCCAGCACTGGTCCAGCGCCTGCTCGGCGGACCGCAGCTGCTCGTGCTCCTCGGCACTGCTCAGCTCGCCGTTCGCCAGCTGCTGGCGAAGCTTGTGCTCGGTTTCGATCAGTTCACCGATCGTAGCCATGATCTGCTTATCGTCCATGCCCCTACCGTAAGTCCCCGTTCACCATGCTGTCGCGGGGGACCCGGGTATAGCGAACGGCCCGCGGTCTCCCGCGGGCAGTTTCGTTTCGTGCCGGGTTAGCCGAGTCGGGCCGCTCGGGCCTTGCCCGCCTTCGCCACGGAGATCGTGCCGAGGACCGGCAGCCTCTTGGACGTCGCGGTGCAGTTGATCGTCGCCTTGCCGAGGATACTGTTGGTGAGGCTGAACGATGCCGTCTTACCTGGCGTGATGTTCACCTTGCCGGTCTTGGTCAGCTTCACCGAGCCGCTCAAGGTGGCCTTCACCGTACCCGAATTGGCGCTCTTCAGGAACGCCTTCACGGTCACCGAGCCCTTCTGGGCCCCGGATTCGGTCAGCGTGGACTTGATCGTGACATTGGTGATCGTGACCGACGGCAGCCCGGACGGGGCGAACGAGATCTTCAGCTTGACGGTCTTGCCGGCCGTCGCCTTGGCCGGCGCGCTGAGGGTGAGCGTGGTCGGCACCGTCTTCGTGCCGAGGATCGGTACCTTGCAGGAGTAGTTGACCGTGTGCGACTTGCTCGCCGGCGCGGCCGGTGCGGCGGCGGCCGCCCCCGCACCAGCGGCGACGCCGGTACCCGCGAGGATCACCACTGCTGCTGCGCCAGCGGCCAGCCGGCCCGCCGAACCCTTGGACATCTGACAGCCTCCCGTTTCACGTCCCGACGCCCGCCGCAGGCCGCGGATCGGGCAACTGCCACATTGGCGTTAGAACACGTTCTACGTCAAGAAGTCCCGCCGGACAATAACCCCGTCGCTTCGCGGGTCCGCGTGCTGGCGCGCCCCCGCACCCCTAGGCCAGTTTCCGCCAACCGCGCGCGACGCCAGCGTAACCCCTGTGACGAATGAGACCCCCGTACGCCAACCGCGGCGAACTGGGCGTCCCAGAACGACCTCCGCTCGCGGCGTGTTGCCCTATCCGGTCGTGATACGCCTGCCCACGCTCCCCATCAGGGACATTTAACCCATTCGGGACACTATTGTGGGTGGGTCAGATTATTGCGGACACTTACCCCCCCGATCTGGGGGGGTAAGTGTCCGCAATAATTCTTGGCCCCTATCCCGGGTTCATGCGGGCCAGCAAAATGGCAGGCCATACCATGAGAAGTCTGAGTATTGCGGGAACTATCGTACTTGGCGCTCTGTCCATCAAAGGACCAGTTTTAGCACCTAACGCTCGCCGATGCTGACCATTCTGGGACGAATACCGAAATGTCGGTTGTGGGGT
>Ga0070741_10014149_pt1 | contig 13875 bp, 14 predicted proteins | sample Coa_R1_4_FD_66440 | JGI IMG/M metagenome (GOLD analysis project Ga0070741, IMG submission 66440) | Surface soil microbial communities from Centralia Pennsylvania, which are recovering from an underground coalmine fire - Coalmine... | ecosystem: Environmental > Terrestrial > Soil > Unclassified ... | reverse complement strand
TCAACGTCCAGCCGTTCGTGTTCGGCCCCGACCGCCGGACGAGCTTCAGCGACGACGAGACGCGGCGCGCGCGTGAGCGTCCCGTCGTGCTCCACTTCTGCGGCTCGAAGAAGCCCTGGCACTATGGCTCCGTCCACCCCGAGCGCGCGCGCTACTGGCACTACGCCAAGATGTCCCCGTGGCGGCGGCTCGGCTACAGCGACATGTCGCTCCGCGAATGGATCAAGGCGACGGCGCCGCCGCGGGTGCACCGCGTGCTGTCGGCGATCTACCGGCGGCTCAACCCGCGTACGCGCTGACGGGGCGGCGGCGAACGTCGTGCCACGCCTGCCGAACTTCATCGTCATCGGGGCCGCACGGAGCGGGACGAACGCGTTGTACGAGTACCTGCGACAGCACCCGGCCGTCTACGTCGCATCGCCGAAGGAACCGCGCTTCTTCGCGTTCGAGGACGCGCCGCCCGCCTTCGGGGGCCCGAAGCCGAACGACTACACCGCGCTGCCGACGTGGACACGGCTCGCCGACTACACGGCGCTGTTCGAGCCGTCGGCGGACCAGACGGCGGTCGGCGAGGCATCGACGGTCTACCTCTACTATCCGGGCGACAAGCCGGCCGAGCGCATCCGGTTCCACGTCCCGCACGCGAAGCTCGTCGCGATCCTCCGCCAGCCCGCCGATCGGGCGTACTCGAACTTCCTGCTCGCCGTACAGAGCGGCTGGGAGCCCCTCCACGACTTCGCGGAGGCGCTCGCGGCCGAACCCGCGCGCACGCGGGCGAACTGGTCCTACTTTCTCCGCTACCGGCAGAACAGCGCCTACTACGAGCAGCTGCTGCGGTTCTATCGCCGCTTCCCCCGGAGCCAGATCAAGGTGTTCCTCTACGAGGATCTGACGACGCGGCCGCTCGCGATGCTCGAAGAGACGTTCCGGTTCCTCGAGGTGAACCCGACGTTCCGGCCCGACGTGTCGGCCCGACGCGTCGCCTCACGCGGGCATCGATCGCGCGCGATCGACGAGTGGCTGCGAAGCCCCCCCGCGAGATCGGCCGCGCTCGCCGCCCTGCTCCCGGCCGGGCTCCGCCGGACGGCGCGTGCGGCGATCCGTCGCTGGAACGTCGTCCGCCCGCCGCCCCTCGACCCCGCGCTCCGCCGTGAGCTGACGGACGCGTTCCGGCCCGACGTCCTGCGGCTGCAGGAGCTGATCGGCCGCGACCTCTCCGACTGGCTCGCGTGAGTCGGTCGCCCGAGTTCACGAGCGCGGAGACCGTGAACCGGTCGTCCGTTCCTCGATCCGGGGTCCTGCGCGGCGCTCTGATCTCGCCGTCGGTCACGCGACGCGACGACGCCCGAGGAGCTGCCGGACGAGCGCCCCGAGAAGCGGCGTGCCGAGGATTCGATCGCGTACGCGGATCGTCTTCGATCCGGCGAAGTACGCGAGCTCGGCGGCCAGCCGGTCGCGCTCGGCCACGAGGTGGGCGGCGTCCATCTGGGCACGGGTGGCACGCTCGCGCCAGTCCGCCGATGCGGCCGACTCCCGCCGATGCTCGGCCTCGAGCGCCGCGAGCCGGGCCCGTAGCCCGTCGCATTCGGCTCGCACTTCGTCGGCGGAGGCTCGCAGCCGGTCGCCCTCGTCGCGGGCGTCCCTGGCGTATACCTCCAGGGACCGGACGTGTCGCTTCAGAAAGGGCCCGAGCCAGCGGAGGTACCTCGCCGCGGCGATCGACTCGTCCTCGTCCGCGCCGGCGGGGGCAGCGAGGACCTCCCGATACACGGCGACGATCTCGTCGACGGTCGCTTCGCGGCCGCCCTCCGCGCGGATGCGACGCGAGACCTGGGCGGCGTCCTCCGGATCGTAGCGGGTGATCTCCCGCGCGAGAACGTCGGCCGTCACCGGATCGGGACGAGCCCGGATGCCGAAGTTGAGCGCCCGGAGGCGATCGAAGCCCGCGGTCGTCACCAGCGGTCCCGCGCCTTCGGCGTCGCAGAGGACGACTGCGGCCCCCACCGCGAGTGCCTCGATCGCCGAACGTCCCTTCGAGAACACGAGATCGTACCCGCCGAGCACGGTCTCCGGGTGCGCGGTGGCGTTGCCCGAGCTCGCCCCGATCACGTCGAGCGCGATCCCGGCGGCCTCGCATGCGGCCCGTGCCGCCGGGACGTGGGTCTGCTCGCTCGCTCCGTTGCTGAACACGAGCGCCCGGCGCGGGCGGTCCGGCAGCGGATCGCGCGGCACGAACCGATCGAGGTCGACGAAGTTGAGCAGCACGCGCACCCGGTCTTCCGGAATGCCGTGCTCGAAGACGAGACGATCGCGACACGTCTGGTCGACGGCGACGTAGCGATGGATGCGCGGGAAGCGCGGCGGTGCCTCCTCCCATGGCATCCAGCCGTGACAGAAGTACACCGCCGGGACCCCGGGGAAGCGAAGCAGCGCCGTCATCGTCTCGAGGTGATGCTGCCCGTGGATCACGTCCGGCGGCGCGCCGAGCGCATCCAGATCGTCGACGACGGGGACCGTTGCGGCGCGGAGCTCGCGTGCCACGTCGCCGAGCACGGTGCTGAAGGCGATCGGCGTGTGGCCCCGGGCGAGCAGCGCGGTCGCGAGGTCCCGCACGTAGAGCTCGGAGCCGGCGCGGATCCCGAGCGTGTTGTTCGTGATGAGGACGCGCAGTGCGCGCATCAGAGCCCGAGCCGGCGGCGCGTCGCCAGGACGAGCGGGGCGACGTGCTCGCGGTAGCGCAGCACTTCCGCGTAGCGCCCGCGTGCGACCTGCTGCTCGCCGTACCGCTCGTAGTACGGCGGCGAGGCGCGTTCGATCTCTCCGCCGACGGGACGGAGACGTTCCACGCGGAACGCCTCGATCCCGTGCGCGTCGAGCGCGCGATCGACCTCCCCCTCGAGCTCCGCGTAGGCGCGGCTCGCGGCGATCTTGCGGCCGAGCGCGGCATCGTCGAGCGCGAGCGAGACCGTCTCGGACGCGATCTCCCCGGCGTCCGGCGAGCCGACGAGCGGGAAGTCGAATGCCCGCGTCCGCTGACCGGCGCGGCCCGCGAGCGCGACCGCCGCCTGGACGAGCACGTGGCAGAGGTCGTGACCGGGGTGGTAGCCTTCACTCGCGTCGCCCGCGACGTACGTCGTCTCCTCGATGCAGAGCGCCTCCGCCAGCTCGACGGCGAGCGCGGCGAAGAGCGCCGCGTCGCCGCGGATGATCGCCGCGTATAGCGCCCGGTCGGTGAAGCGACCGTAGATCCGCCCCGGCGACGCGCCGCACTTCGCGAGCAACGCGGTGGTGGACGCGAGCCGCGATCGACCGACGGCACCCGAGCCGTCGGTCAGGACGAAGACCGTCGGACGGGCGACCTCGAGCCAGTGATGCACGCGCAGCTCGTGACCCGGATGTGCGACGACGAGTGTGGCGCGGTCCGCCCTCCCCTGGGCGGCCTCCTCCCTTCCGACGGCCATCAGTGGCCCGAGTTCACCAGCGCCGAGACCGTGAACCAGTCGTCGGTGACGCCGGCGGCGTCTCCCTGGTTGAAGTACCATCCCTGCTCGCCCGGAAAGCGACGGCTCGGCAGCGACACCTTGGTGGCGTGCTCGAGCTGCATGTCGATCATGACGACCGCGGGCGCGAAGATGCGCTCGTCCGGGTACTCGATCGCACCGGGCACGTCGATCTTCTTCCGCAGCATGACGTCGTTGATCCAGATCTTCCAGAGCTCGCCCGAACGATCGTAGATGTCGGTGTAGGGGATGCCCCACGCCTCCTTGTCGATGAAGAGGACGCGCTTCCCGTACGCGTACTGCGACAGCTTCGAGGTTCCTTCGATCACGTGGACCCGCCGCTTCTCCCAGACTTCGTCGAAAGCCCAGTCGACTTTGTCGTCCCACTTGACCGGAAAGTGGCGGGCGTGCGCGACGGCGAGGAGGTCGCGCTCACCGAGGTAGCGCCAGTCCATCCAGGCGATGTGGCCGGCGTAGCCGGCGTAACTGTCGACGTCCGTGTCCTGGCCGAAGAGCGCGTCGGACCGTTGCGCCGTCGAGAGCCGGCGGACACGTCGAAGCGCCGGCAGGTAGAGCCACGCGTCGTCCTGATGGGCGGGGTCGAGGTAGCGGTTGCTGAGGAACCCGACGCCCTTCACGTCGAATGGCTCGAGGATCGGATAGAGCCCCTGCTGGAGCTCGTACCCGGCTCCGTTCGGCGTCTTCTCCGGCTTCGGATCGACGTAGAGCCGCCCGACCCACCACAGCCGCCGAAAGTGATCGATCAGGAAGTGGCGCTCGACCGTCATCGGCCCGTGGTCCGCGATCGCGCCCGTGTCGGCGTCGAAGTTCCGCGCGTCGAGGTCGTCGGTCGCGAAGAAGTTGTGGTCGTAGTTCCACATGATCTTGATCGCGACGTGCGGGTCGCTCGCGTCGAGCAGCGGGAACGGCAGGCCGGCGATGTAGTCCTTCAGCGAGAGCCCGTCGGCGCCGAGCCGGACCTGCCCCGAGTAGCGCTCGGTCGCGTCCTTGTACGCCTGCGGCCAGTCGATCTGCTTCGTCTCGATCACCGTCAGCGGAAAGCCGTGCCGGATGCACCACTCGAGCCCCGGCGAGACGAGGTCCTTCACGGCGTCGACGTTCGCCTCGGTGATCCGGTCGCCGGGGACGACGTCGGCCCGGAGCACACCGCCGAGCGCGAGGAGGCCCGCGACCACCGCGGCGCCGAGCGCCCGCGGCATCTACGGCATCGCCGCAGCCTTCGTCCCGACGAGCCCGATCAGGTCGCCGAGCGCCCAGCTGTAGTCGAGGATGTGCGTGCCGAGGAACGAGGGATCGAGCGCGGACGCGTCGAAGTTGATCGAGTTCGTCCGCATGTCGCCGGCGGCGGGCTCGATGCTGATCTTGAGATAGCTCCGGTCGTGATCGTCCTTCGCGCACTCCGCGGCGTAGAAGTTCCGGTACCGGACGAGCGGCGTGCCGTACCCGGGATCGGGGGAGACGCGGAACAGCAGCTGGCGCGGCAGCGCGAGGAAGTACGAATCGAGGAACGCGTGCCCGCCGCCGAGGGCCACGGGATTCGTGCACGCCGTGTCGAGCCCATCCGGGCTGACGACGTTCGAGCCGTTCGCCGGCGGATGCCCGTCGGCGTAGCTCCGATAGGCGATCACGCAGCCGGTCTCGGCCGCCGACGTACAGAGCGGGATGTTCTCGAACGTGCCGCCGACGGTCTGCCCGTCGGGCACGGCGATCGACCCGCCGAGGAGGAGCGCCGTGATCAGCCGCGCGCGGAGCGTCGGTGATGGATCGACCTCTTCCTGCATGAGCCGCGTCACCATGAACGTGCCCTGCGAGTGGCCCATGAGGACGAAGTTCCGTCCGCCATTGTCCTCGGCGAGATACCTGTCGAAGGCCGCCTTCACGTCGCGATACGCGATCTCCGTGTACTTCGCCGCGTCGGGTGTGCCGAACGTGCCGAGCGTGATCTGGCGGTAGAGCGGCGCAAAGATGCGACACGAGGCATTGAAGGGCGCCGCCTGCTGCTGGAGCGGGTCGAGTTCGAAGCGGATGTGCGAAAAGTCGGTGTGGTTGCCGATCGGGCCGAGGAGGTCGACCGTCGGGTACACGTAGAAGCAGTCGTACGGCTGGTCCTCGTTGCCGACGTGCGGCTCGAGCATGGTCGAGCCGTCGGGAAGGACCTCGGTGGCGTCGAGGCCGTTCACGAAGCACTGGTTCACCGCGATGCCCGGCTTGCAGAGCCAGGTCGCGTCTTGCTCGTAGGGCAGCGAGCACGCCGTCGGACGGCCGTTCGTGGCGATCAGCTTGTGGCCGCTCCCGTTCGCGAACGACTTGACGGTCACCTTGCTGCCGTCGGCGGTCGCGAAGCGCGTGCAGAGTCGATGGAGCGATTCGTCGACGCGGTTGTAGATGGTGAGGACCGCGGTGACGCCCCCGGTGGCGGACGGCTGCCCGCCCATCGTCAGGTCGATCGACGTCGCCGGCGTGTCGCCGAGCGCGCGGGCGCTGATTCGCGCGACGCGTCCCGGGTTGATCGTCGCCGTCTTGACGGCTCCACCCGTCGGCGCCGCGGCGTTCGTGTACCGCGCCAGGCCGGCGTTTCGGATCCAGCCTGCGCCCTGCGGCATGTCGAGACGGGTCTTCTTCACCGAAGGCGCGTCCGTGTAGAAGACCTCGAGCGTCGCATCGAGAACCGCCGGATCGCCGTTGGGTCCCTTCTGGATGCCCGGGTCGAGCACGGCGGTGTACTCGACGCTCGATCCGTTCGCGCCGCCGTCGACGATGGCGAGCCGTCGGACGCGAACGCCCGCATCGGCGGCGAGCGCGCCCCGGGCCATCGTGAGCGAGGCGAGGACGACGACGATGATGCGACGCGATGTCGGCATGGTCGTCGGGTGTACTCCGGTCGCCGCGATCGTGTCCAGGCGCCGTCCGCTTGAGCGTCTCCCCTCGACTGCGGTACGCGGCGACCGATGCAGCCGACCCGCCCGCCCGATGCGCGCCGCGCCCGCCACGAAGCAACGGGCGAGTGGCCGCAGCCGTCGCTCTCGACGATGCTCGCGGACCGTGCCCGGCGGACGCCCGATCGCGTCTACATGATCGAGGGCCTCCGCGACGGCGGACGCACGTACACGTACGGCGCGCTGGCCGCGCGCGCGGAGCGGATCGCGGTCGCCCTCGCCGGTCTCGGCGTCCGGGCCGGCGACGTCGTGTCGTGGCAGCTGCCGAACTGGTTCGAAGGGGCGGCGCTCGCCGCGGCCATCGATCGACTGGGGGCCATCGCGAACCCGATCATCACGATCTACCGCGAGCGCGAGGTGACGTTCGTCTGCCGGCAGTCGCGCGCGCGGGTGCTCGTCGTCCCGGGCTTCGTGCGCGGTGTCGACCATCGCGAGCTGGCGCGTGCGGTCCGCGCCGGGGCGCCCGACCTCGAGCACATCGTCACCGTGCGCGCCGAGCCGGGCGACGGGATGCACGCCCTCGAGACACTCGAGGCGACGCCTGCCGCGCCGCTGCCGCCGACGCCGTTCGGACCGCACGACGTCTCGATGATCTTCTACACCTCGGGAACGACCGCCGACCCGAAGGGCGTCCTGCACACGCCGTCGACGCTCGGGGCGATCGTCCGCTTCCACGCGGAGATCATGCACCCGACGCCCGACGACCGCGGGCTTCTCCAGTTCCCGCTGCCGCACATCGGTGGGGTCGCCATGTTCGTCATGCTGCCGATCGCACATGGGTCGAGCGTCGTCTTCATGGACGGCTTCGACCCTGCGCTCGCCGTCGACATGATCGAGCGCCACGGCGTGACCGGCGCGGGCGGTCCGCCCGCGATTCTGCAGGCGATGTTCGCGGCGCCGAACTTCTCGCCCGAAAAGGTGCGCACCGTGCGATCGAGCGGCTCGGGGGCCGCCGACGTCTCGCCCGAGCTCATGCGCGAGACGAAGCAGCGCTTCGGCGGCGCGTTCATCCACCGGTCGTACGGGATGACCGAGTGTCCGATGTTCACGAGCGGACGCCCCGGTGACCCGGAGGCGAAGCTCCACGGGACGGACGGGCGCCCGGTGCCCGGATGTGTCGCGCGCGTCGTCGACGACATCGGACGTGCGGTCGGTGCGAACGTCGAGGGCGAGATCGAGGCCTACGGGCCGCAGCTCTGCGTCGGCTATCTCGACCCGGCGCTCAACGTCGCGTTCACGCCCGAGGGGTTCTTCCGGACCGGCGACCTCGCCGTCATGGACGAGGACGGCTTCATCCGGATCACCGGCCGGCGAAAGGACATCATCATCCGGAAGGGCGAGAACCTTTCCGCGAAGGGCATCGAGGACGATCTCGCCGCGCACCCGAAGGTCGCCGACGTCGCCGTGATCGGCGTACCCGATCCGCGCAGCGGCGAGCGCGTGTGCGCCTGCGTCGTCGTCCGGCCCGACGCCGGAACGTTGACGCTCGCCGAGGTCCGCGCGTTCATGGAGGCGCGCGGCGTGATGCGGCAGAAGATCCCCGAGCAGCTGGAGGTCGTCCCGGAGTTACCGCGCAACGCGACGGGCAAGGTCCGAAAGGACCTGCTTCGCGCTCGGTTTCGATAGCGAGAGCCGAGCGCGGCGTGACGCCTGGTCAGTGCAGCGCCGGCGGCTCGTCGAGCCGATAGTAGCGCGCCCGGGCCACGCCGCAGAGCGTACACGCGATCTGCGCGACGCGGAGGCGTATCCCATCGACCGTCTCGGCCACGTGCTCGACGAGACGGACGTTCCCCTCGCACAGCGGACATGGCCGGCGCGTCGCCATCACGTCGACCTGCGCGACCGACTCGACGGCGAGCGGGCGATCCGGCGAACCGCCGGGCTCGAGGCGTGCGAGCCGTTCGAGATCGCGCACCAGCGCGGCATGGCCGCGCGTCCGCGCGCGCCGCGCGGCACGCGGCCGCCGACCTGCCATGGGCCGACGATGCGTCATCCGTCGCGGCGCCACAAGCCGGCGGAGGGAAGGACGGCGATCACGAGGTGCATCCGCGGAGTCTTCCTTCGAGGGTCCGTACACCACGATGGCGACGCCCGTCGCCAGTGTCGAGCGATCCGGCGCACAGCAGACGCTTCTCCGAGCGTGGAAGACGGCGGCTGGATGCGCGCCGCGTCCGGCGGTAAGACGCCCGGCTTCATGCTCGCGCTGCGCGCGGATCCGAGCGTCCCTGCCGTCGCCGTGCGGGACCTCGTCAAGCGGTTCCCGCGCACGACGGCGCTCGCCGGAATCTCGTTCGACGTCCGTCCGGGCGAGGTCCTCGGTCTCCTCGGGCCGAACGGCGCCGGAAAGACGACGACGCTCCACATCCTCCTCGGTCTGATCCGGCCGACGGCCGGCACGGTCCGGCTGTTCGGACGCGATCCGCACGACGGGAGGAAGGCCGCCCTCGCGCGCGTGGCGTTCGCGTCGCCCGAGGCGCTCATGGACTGGCGCCTCACCGTCACCGAGAACCTGCGCGTGTACGCGGGACTCTACGGCGCCCCGCGTGGTGCGGTCGCGCGGGTGATCGAGGCGCTCGAGCTGGGCGAGCAGGCGCACGACCGCTTCGGCAACCTCTCCCTCGGACTCCAGACGCGCGCCGGCCTCGCGCGGGCGCTGCTGAACGACCCGGAGCTGCTCATCCTCGACGAGCCGACGGCGAGCCTCGACCCGGACATCGCCGACAAGACACGTCGCTTCCTGCTCGACGTGCGCGCGGCGCGGGGTCTGTCGGTGCTCTACACCTCGCACAACATGGCGGAGGTGGAGGGGATGTGCGATCGCGTCGTCTTCCTCCACCGCGGCCTCGTCGTCGCCGAGGGCACGCCGCTCGAGGTGTCGCGCCGCGTCCTCGGGAGCGACTCGCTCGATGCCGCTGCGCTGCACGAGGTCTTCATCAAGATCTCGCGCGAGGGGGTGTCGTGAGCGGGCGATGGCGGCGGGTCGGCGCGCTCCTCCTGCGCTACCTGATGCTCGTCCGCCGCGACCCGTCGCGCGTGGTCGACCTCGCCTACTGGCCGCTCGTCGACATCGTGATGTGGGGCCTCGTCACCTGGTTCATCGCCCAGGCCGGGGCGAGGGTCCCGAACGCGATCGCGGTGTTCCTCGGCGCGGCGATCCTCTGGAACCTGTTCATGCGCGCCGCCCAGGACGTGACGGTGTCGTTCCTCGACGACGTGTGGGCGCGGTCGCTCGTGACGCTCTTCGCCTCGCCGCTCACGTTCGGGGAGTTCGGGGTTGCGATCGCGCTGGTCGGGGTCGTCAAGGTCGCGCTCGCGCTCGCGGTGATGGGCACGGTCGCGTGGCTCCTCTACGCCTTCAACGTCTTCACGCTCGGCTGGGCGCTCCTGCCCTTCGCCGCGAACCTCGTCCTCCTCGGCTGGACCCTCGGTCTCGTCTCGCTCGCGATCGTGCTCCGCTTCGGCGGCCGCTGGGCCGTTCTCGCGTGGAGCCTGCCGTTCCTCATGATGCCCGTCTCGTCGGTGTTCAATCCCGAGACGGTATTGCCGCCCCGCGGTGCGCGCGGTCGCACAAGCGGTGCCGGCGAACCACGTCTTCGAAGGCATGCGCACGGTCGTGATTGACGGCCGGCTCCCCTGGGCTCGGCTCGTCCTCGCGACGGTCGAGAACGCGGTCTACCTCGCGCTCGCCGCGGCGCTCGTCGCCTGGGTGCTCCGCCTCGCGCTCGTCCGCGGCCTGCTCCCGAAGGTCCGCTGACCGAGGGGCCGGGCGTCGCCTCTTCCGGTAGCTCACGCGCCACGCTAGTGTCCTCGCGCGCGATGAGGACCCGCGATCTCCTGAAGCTCCGCAACACCGGCCATGCCGGTATCAACGCGCTCTTCGCCAAAGCGCACTCCGCCGACTGGGACATCGAGAACGACGTCGACTGGTCGATCTCCGTCGATCCGGAAGATCCGCTCGCCGCGCACGGGTGGGCGGCGTACGGACAGACGCCGACGTTCCAGGCGCTGCCGGAGCGCGTGAAGGCGTACGCCACCCGGCGAGCGGTGGGCCGGATGCTGAATATCCTCCAGGTCGGCGAGAGCGTCGCGCAGAACGTCTGCGCGAAGCTGGTCCTCGTGCTCCGCGAGGAGGATTACCGCAACCACGCGGCCGCGCAGGCGATGGACGAGGCGCGACACCACCTCGCCTACCGCCGCTTCCTCGACGCGATGGGCGAGCAGGTCGAGGACATCGACGGCGGCACCGAGATGATGTTCGACGCGCTCCTCACCATGGACGATCCGCTCGAGCTGATCGCGACCGAGCAGTTCTTCCTCGAGAGCTTCGCGATGAGCATCTTCGAGGGGCTGCGCGAGCACGCGACGCATCCGCTCCTGCGCGCGATCATCGAGCTCATCACGCGCGACGAGAGCCGGCACATGGGCTTCGGCGTCCTCTACGTCGCCGAATGGATGTGCGCGCAGCCGCTCGCGCGGCGGGTCGCCTTCGCCCGGCAGTGGATGGGTCAGATCCTCGGCTCGCTGATGGACAAGCCGGGGCCGATCATGCTCGGACGCGTCGTCCGCCGGCTGCGCGAGGCGGGCGTGGCCGACGCGGACGCGCTCGCGCCGCGCCTGCTGCGCGAGCAGCGGGAGATCAACGCGCGCGAGCTGGCCGACGCGGCGTCGGGCGCCCGGGTACCACATCTCCTGAAGAGCGCCCGCCGCGCCGGCCTGCTCGCGCCGGACATCCTCGACGCGCTCGGTCTGTTGCAGCAGCCGCTGCTTCGCGGCGCGCTCCGAGCCGCCGAGTAGAATCAGTCGGTGGTCTTTTCGGTATCCCTTTCCATCCGCTTCTCGATGGTGCGTTCCTTCGTGCCCGAGGTCTCGTCACCAGTGCAGCGCTCGCCCTTGCCCTTCCATTCGCCGTCGTCGCACTTGTATCGCTTGCCCGCCTGACACGAGGCCGCTCCGTCCGAGTACGTCGCACCATTGTACGTGCAATCGTCCCCCGCTCGCGCGATCCGCGGCGGAACGGCGACGGCCAGCGTGAGGCCGACCACACTACCGATGACCAGGAAATGCTTGAACATGGTTCACCTCCTCCGGGCGGCTCGCTGCAGGCCGCGTGCCGGGCGATTCCGATCGAGTCGGCAGCGCGAAAATGCATCGCCGCGCGCCGCCGGGGCGCGTTCCCGCGCAGGTTGGCTCGGGGACGCGCTGTAGCAGGCCGCGTCGCCGCCGACGGACGGTCATCCGAAACTGCTACGTCGGGGGAGGGCTCTCAGTACTCCTTGCGCGGCTCGAGCCGGAGGTCGCCTCGGATCTTGTTCTCCGAGATGCGCTCTCCCGAGAATTCGCCGAGGCCGACGGTGAACAGCTCCTCGTCCGGACCGTCCTTCTTGTTGCCGCTGAGCGCGTGGTACGCGTGGATGAGCTCGTGTGCGAGCATGACGCACGCGGGGGCGAACTCGCCTTTCGTCGTGTGGTTGATCACGTTCGTGAACTGGATCGTGACCACGGTTCCCTCGCCGGCCTTCGACGCCGCGGCCTGTGAGGACGCGATGTGGACGGTCTCGCCGGTGGTGCCTTTGGGGCGGAGCGGACGTTGGTCCGCATCGTAGAGCGCCTGGTCGAACGTGTGGTGTCCGAACAACGTCTTGTACCCGCGCGGCATGACCTTGCTGTCCGCGACCGGGACGATCATCACCTTCATGCCGCTCGGGAACGTCGCGTCGCCCTTGAAGGACGGCGTCGTCTCGCCGATCAGCCGGAGGAGCTCCGCGCCCGTCCGCGTCGCCTTGATGCGCGAGAGCGCCTCCAGAACCGCCACTTCGAAGAAGGGATGCGCGGTCTTCTCGTAACAGATGCAGATGCCGGCGTAGTCCGGCAGGCGCACGACCTGTGGCATCGTCCGTGACCTCCCCGGCGGTTCGGCTACTCGCCGACGTGGATCCCGTACAGCCGCGCCGCGTTCTCGAAGACGATTTTCCGTCGCTCCGCCGACGGCAGGTCCTTCATCATGTCCGCGACGACGCGCCGCGAGTGCGGCCAGTCGCAGCCGTGGTGCGGGTAGTCGGTCGACCACATGATGTTGTCGATGCCGACGTCGTGCCGGTTCTTCACGCCGTAGTGGTCGATGATGAACGTGAACCACCAGTTCGTCTTGATGTAGCTGCTCGGCTCGCGCTCGAGCTTGATCTTCGCCCAGTACTTGTTGCGGTCGTAGCGGTCGTCCATCTGCTCCGCGTAGTACGGGACCCAGCCGATCCCCGACTCCACCGACACGAACTTGAGCTTCGGGAACCGGTCGTGGATGCCGGTCAGGATCACCTCGCCCATGATGAGCGGCATGGTATCGAGGCCGGCACCGCTGAGCGCCGACACCTGCCGGCCACCCGTCCCCTCCCCGCGCGCCGCCTTCTCCTCCATCGGCGTCTTCGGCTTGGGTGCCACCTTGGCGCGCGCCGCGAGGCCGCAGTGGATGCTGACGGGAAGTCCGAGCCGCTCCGCCTCGGCGAAGAACGGGTCGTCCTTCTCGGAGAGGTTCAGGTTGCCGCTCGGCCACGCCGAAAGGAGTACGCCACGGTGGCCGAGGTCCTTCGCGCGCCGCATTTCCGCGATCGCGGCGTCGATCCCGACGCTCGGCATCTGCGCGATGCCGATCAGGCGGTCGGGCGCCTTCGCGCAGAAATCCTTCGCGAGCCAGTCGTTGTAGGCGCGGATACCGGCGAGGTGGAAGTCGTCCTCGGTCCCCAGCATGAAGTGCCGCATCGTCCGCTGCGGCGAATAGATGACCTCGGCGACCACGCCGTCCTCCAGCATCTCCTGGACGCGCGCCTCGCCCTTGAAGTTGCCCTGGTTGATCGAGCTGTAGCGTGCGCCCGACCAGCGGAGCTCTTCGCGCGGCTTCCCGCGCGTGACGGTGACGAGGCCCAGAGGCGCCGGCGCGCCGCCGTCGTTGTAGAGCCACGCGTCGCCGCCTTCTTCGTCCTTCACGAGCTTCGGCGCGCGCGGGCGGAACTCGGGCGTGAGCCACTGCTCCCACAGGTTCGGCGGCTCGATGATGTGCGAATCGCTGGAGATCATCGGATCCATGCGGCGTCCTCCCAAACGGTCGTTTAGCAAACATCGGGGCCGGACCGGAAGGGCCGTTTTGCGCCAGCCCGACCGCGTGTTACGACGCCGCCGCGGTGCGGACGCGGTGGAAGCTCGGGTGGGTGGCGCTGCTCTACTTCGCCGAAGGCCTGCCGTTCGGCCTCGTGCTCGACAACTTCCCCGTGTACTTCCGCACGCACGGCGTCTCGCTGTCGGCGATCGGGCTCATGAGTCTCATCCGGACGCCGTGGTCGGCGAAGGTCCTCTGGGCGCCCGCGGTCGATCAGGTCGGCGAGCGACGCCTGTGGATCGCCGGCTGCCTCGTCGTCATGGCGGCAGCG
>Ga0070741_10014148_pt1 | contig 13876 bp, 10 predicted proteins | sample Coa_R1_4_FD_66440 | JGI IMG/M metagenome (GOLD analysis project Ga0070741, IMG submission 66440) | Surface soil microbial communities from Centralia Pennsylvania, which are recovering from an underground coalmine fire - Coalmine... | ecosystem: Environmental > Terrestrial > Soil > Unclassified ... | reverse complement strand
GCCTCGATCTGGTACACGTGGCATGCGACGTTCACGGGCGTGATCTCGCTGACGACGCGCGGCAGTTCCTTTGACACGCTTCTCGCCGTTTACACCGGCACAAACCTCGCGCACCTGAAGCCCGTCGCCGCCGACGATGATTCCGGCGGGTTCTTCACGAGTCTGGTGACGTTCAACGTCACTGCCGGCACGGACTATCAAATCGACGTGGATGGGTTCCATGGCGCCACGGGCAGTGTCGTCCTCGGCCTCGCGCCTGGCCTTGGCTATCGCGTCCTCAACCCGAACGCCAGCGACACATTGCCCGTCATCACGCAGCAGCCGACGAACCAGATCATCAAGCCCGGCGCCACCGCGAAACTCGTGGTCATTGCCAACAGCGCGACCCCGGCCACCTATCAATGGTACATCGGCTCCGCTCCAGTCGCGGGGGCGACGTCCAACATTTTGACGATACCCAACTTCCAGGCCGGCTCGGTGGGCGTGTATCACGCCTTGGTCGCGAACGGGGTCGGCTCGATTTCCAGCGAGAACGCGGAAATCGACATTGGTCTTGACAGTCAGACCGCCTCTGGCGCGCCCTCTTATGGATCGCAGGATAAATTCGGCGACGCCGTCGATCTTTCCGGCGGCGCGGGTTCGCCTTCGCCACACCTGTCTCCCAGCATCGCCGCCGGGGGCGACTCCCGCGGCTATAGCGTTTCACAGGTTTTCAGCACCGTCGGTTCGACCACCGAACCGGGTGAGCCGAATCCCAGCGGCCAGCCGGGTGGAGCCTCCGAGTGGTATATTTACACCACGCCGACGACGCTTCCGTCCGGCTCGACCTTTCATGCCGACACCGCCGGGAGCCAGTTCAACACCATCCTCGCCCTCTACACCGGCAGCGGCGCCAGTTTTGCGAGCCTGAAGCCAGTGGCGAGCGGATTCACGAGCAATTATTTGACAGCCGGGCAGCCCAGTTTGAACATTCCGACGGCGGCGGGCGCCAAGTACTTCGTTCAAGTCCAGGGCCTCAACGGCGCCAGCGGCACGGCGGTGCTCAACCTCAGCGCGGGGCTGGCTCCGCGAATTGAAGCCGCGCCCCTCGCCACGCCTGCCGGGCCCGATGGCCGCGCCTCTTTCAGCGTCTCCGCTTTTGGAGCCACCAACCTGTTTTATCAATGGCAGTTCAACAGCGTCACTCTCCCCGGCGCGACCAATGCCACATTTGTCGTGAGCAACGCGGCGTATATGTCCGTGGGCAATTACACCGTTGTCGTCAGCAACGCCATTGGCGCCATCACCAGCGCCCCTGCCAGTCTCACGATCCAGGAGCCGCCCTTCATCTCGACGGCGCCCGCTGACACAGTGGTCAAGGTCGGGCAAAAAACGTCTCTCACCGTTGTCGCGGGCGGACTGGCTCCGCTCAGTTATCAATGGTTCAAGGATGGCGCGCCCATTGCTGGCGCCACCAAGGCCACGCTTGTCTTTTCATCCGCGCGCTTCACCGATTCGGGCGGGTTCACCGTTTTGGTCAGCAATGCCGAAGGCGCCGTCTCGAACACTGTCCCGGCGATTCTGACGGTCGTCGAGGCCGGGGCGCCGAGCGTTGTCATCTCCACTCCGCAGCCGCCCGCCAGCGCGACGGCGTCGAATCTTACGTTGCGCGGGACGGCATCCGACTCGCTGGGGGTGGCGAACGTGGAAATCAATGTCAACAATGCGGGTTTTGCCAGCGTCGCCGGCACGACGCGCTGGGCAACGAATATCACCCTCAATCCGGGCACCAACATTGTCATTGCGCGCAGCCTGAACCTTTCCGGCAACACGTCGACGCTCAAGACCAACAAGTATTTCTATGCTGTGCCGCTGCCGCTGACGATTCTTTCCAGCGGCTCTGGCTCGGTCACCGGCGCGCCGCGCGGCGGTCTGGCCAATTTCGGCGAGAATTACACCATCACGGCGGCGCCTGGCAAAGGCGCCGTCTTCCAAGCCTGGACCGCTGGCACGGACCCCAATAATCTCGCGTTCCTGTCGGCGAGCGCGAAGCTCCGTTTCATGATGTCCTCAAACCTGATTCTCCAGGCCAACTTCATTGCCAACCCGTTCCCGGCGCTGGCCGGCAGCTACAACGGCCTCTTCTATCCCGCCACGAATGTCAACGGCACGGCTTTCATCGCGGCCAATGCCGGTGAATCCAACTCCGGGTTTATCACCCTTTCCATTCCCAGCAAGAGCGCCGGAGCCTTCAGCGGCAAGATGCTGCTCAACGGCGGCTCTTATCCGCTCGCGGGCGTGTTCAATGGGCTGGGCGACGCCAACCTGACCGTCCGCGCCGCCGGGCAGCCTCCGCTCACCGTCAATCTGCAAATTGATCTTGACGGCGCCGACGATGCGATCAGCGGCTCGGTCAGCAACACAGCCTGGACGTCTGCGCTGCTGGCCGATCGCGCCGTGTTTAGCGCCGCCAATCCCACGACGAATTTCGCCGGTGAATTCACGGTCGTTCTCCCGCCGGGACCATCCGCGCCCGCGCTGGAGCCTTCTGGCTATGGCTATCTCATCCTCAGCAATGCCGCCAACGGCAATTCGCGTATTGGCGGTGTCCTGGCGGACGGCGTCGCGGTCAGTCAGAGCGTGCCGGTTTCCATCGATGGCTTTATTCCGGTTTACCAGTCGCTCTACGCGGGCAAAGGCTCGCTGCAAGGCTGGCTTAACATCAGCAATCTTCCGCCGCAGGCGCTCAATGGGGCGCTGACCTGGATTCGGCCGCACGGCGCCGCCCGCACGCTTGACCCTGCCGGATTTGACGTTCAGGCCGGCATCGTGGGCTCGCCGCTTCCGCCGGCGCAAAACGGTTTGCTGAACACGACGAACGCGCAGCTTACCATTTTGGAGAGCGATTGGGCCAACGCGCTGACCTACAATGTCAGCGTCGCGAACAACACCGTCACGCTGCTGGATTCGCCGCTCAATGCGCCGAACCCAGTCTCGGTTTCGTTCGCGCCAGCCACGGGTGTTGTGACGGTGACCTTCCTGCCCACCGGCGCGAAGAAGAGCCTGACCGCCAAGGGCGTGGCGCTGCCGCAGCAACAAGTCGCCGCCGGCTGGTTCGTCAACGGGACGAACACCGGCTACTTCCTCTTGCAATAGGCCTCCTGCGCGCCCATGCTGGCGGCAGGGTTCAAACATGCCGCCATGCCTGAAATTGGAGGACGTCTCCAAGTCATTTGACTCTGTGCAGGATGCTCCGCCGGTGTCCGTTTTGCGCGGCGTCAACCTGGAGCTGGCGCAGGGCGAATCCGCCGCCATCGTGGGCGCGTCTGGTTCGGGCAAAAGCACGTTGCTCAACCTCATCGGCGCGCTCGACCGCCCGACGTCCGGCCGCGTTCTGGTCGACGGCGCTGATCTTTCCGGGCTTGACGAAAATGCCCTCGCGGATTTCCGCAATCGTCGCATTGGGTTCGTTTTTCAGGCGCACCATCTCCTGCCGCAATGCACCGCGCTGGAGAATGCGCTCATTCCCACACTGCCCCTCCCGGCGAACGCGGAGCGCAACGCCGCGCCCGAACGCGCCCGGCGTCTGCTGGCGCGGGTCGGCCTTGGCGCCCGGCTTGATCATCGGCCGGGCCAGCTTTCCGGCGGCGAGCGCCAGCGCGTGGCGGTCGTTCGCGCCTTGATCAATCAACCCGGCTTGCTGCTGGCGGATGAACCGACGGGCGCTCTCGACCGCGCTTCGTCCGACGCGCTCGGGCAACTGCTGCTGGAGTTGAACGCCGAGGAAAAAGTGACGCTCCTCGTTGTCACGCACGCGTCCGACCTGGCGGCGCGCATGGCACGCCGTCTCCAGTTGCGTGATGGGCAATTAAGCTGACACATTCTATGCCGGTGCGCGTCGTCTCTCTCGTTCCCAGCTCGACCGAAATCGTCTGCGCGCTCGGCCGGCGCGCGCAGCTCGTGGGACGCTCGCACGAATGCGATTTTCCGCCGGACGTTCGCTCGCTGCCGGCCTGCAGCTCCGCACGCCTGGATTCTGCCGCGGCCAGCGCAGCCATTGATCAGCAGGTCAAGGCCGCGGCGCATGAAAACACGCCTCTTTACGAGATCGATGCCGCCCAACTCGCCGCCTTGCGGCCTGACCTTATCTTGACACAAGGTCAATGCGGCGTTTGCGCCGTCAGCCCGGCTGATCTCGAAAAGACGTTGGCCCAATTTCCCGGCCCGCGACCACGCGTGGTCACGTCGCAGACGGCGCGGATCGCCGATCTTTGGAAAGACATCGCCTCAATCGGCCAGGCCATCGGCGCAGCGGACGAGACGCCGGAGTTGCTGTCGCGGCTCAAAAACCGCGTCGTGGATGTCCTGCAAAAGACGTGCGCGATGACAAGCCGGCGCACCGTCGCGTGCCTGGAATGGCTCGATCCGCTCATGGCGGCGGGCAACTGGATGCCGGAGTTGGTCGATTTCGCCGGCGGCACGAATCTTTTCGGCGCTGCCGGCCAGCATTCCGATTGGCTGCCGTGGCCTGAGCTTCTGGAGAAAGACCCGGAGGTGATTGTGCTGATGCCGTGCGGCTTCGATTTGGCGCGCACGCGGCGAGAAGCGGCGACGCTTGCCCGGCATCCCGATTGGCGCAAGCTCCGCGCGGTCAAATCCAACGGCGTGTTCGTCACCGACGGCAACGGCTATTTCAACCGTCCTGGCCCGCGTCTGGTCGATTCGCTGGAGATTCTGGCCAGTATTCTTTGGCCCAGGTTATTCTCAAGTGAATTGGAGAATAAGGGTTGGGGAAAATGGACGCTTGACCCGAGATCTCCGAACCATGGCTTGCGCGGATGAATGGCTCAACGGAAATCTGTCGCGCCTGCCCTCCCGTCTCCCCTTCAGGACTTCGCACTCGATGATCGTGCGCCCCTTCCAACCTTCCGACCTCGATCAGGTCATCGGCGTTTACCGCGACGCCATTCACACGCTCGCCGCGCCGTTCTACACTTCTGACCAACTTGCCGCTTGGGCGCCGCCGCACATGGATCCCGAAAAATGGCGCGTGCGCCTTGCCGCTGTTCGTGCCCTCATCGCCGACAACGGCAGCGGTGTCGTCGCTGGCTTCCTTACCTACGACCTTGCCGGCCATCTCGACATGCTGTTCACGCGCCCTTCCTTCGCCCGCCAGGGCATCGCCACCCGCCTGTATCAAGACGCTGAAGCTGACCTCCGCCGCGCCGCCATCTCGAGCATCTTCACTGAAGCCAGCCTCGCCGCCCGCCCCTTCTTCGAGCGCATGGGCTTCCACGTCGATGCCGAGGAATTCGCCGAATGCCGCGGTCAGCAACTTCGCCGGTTCAGGATGTCCAAACAAGTTCCGGCAGTTTAGCGGGAGGACGGCGATGGAGCGGCGCCATGGCAGGGCCTGTAAGATCAGAGCCCGTGTCGACGCGCTCGCTCAGGGCCCAACCCACGAGCTTGCGGCTGTAGAGGTCCAGAATGGCGGCCAGATAAAGCCAGCGTTGCTGGGTCTCAATATAGGTGATGTCCGCCACCCAGAGTTGATTGGGCGCATTCCCTTGGCCGCCTCGGCCAGGCGATCGGGGGCGATCCGGCTGGCCGTGATTGCTGTCGGTAGTTACGGTCGATAACGGCCTTGCTGGCGGCCGCACAGGCCCTTTTCTTTCAGGAGCCGCGCGACGCCCTGGCGCCCGTGGCAGCAATCACTTTGGCAGTTCCTTTTCGATGCGGGGAGCGCCGTAAGTCTGACGTAAAGCGGTGAAAAATGGCTAGTGAAGAGTACGCGCCAAAGGTTACCGTTGGGTCGGGCAATTACTGATTTGACTGGCGTCCCCGCTTGTAACATGAACGAGTCGGAAGCAATCCGCCCCCAGACGAACGCTGAAAGCTCCCCTTCCGGGGGCGGGCCAGCGGCCAAATCGTCTTCTGTGCTTAACGCCTCAGTCGCGGTCCCCACCGTCCCCGACTACGAGTTGCTCCAGCGCATCGGCGCCGGCGCGTATGGGGAAGTCTGGATGGCGCGCAGCAAGGCCACCGGCGTCCTTCGAGCCGCCAAGATAGTCTGGCGTCACACCTTTGAGGATGACCGTCCTTTTCGGCGTGAGTTCGAGGGCATTCAACGCTTTGAGAAAATCTCACGCGAACATCCCAGGCAACTGGCCCTGTTCCACATCGGTCGCAATGAAACCGAGGGCTAATTCTACTATGTCATGGAACTGGCGGACAATATTGGGGAGGCGGCTGATTACAGACCGCATACTTTGCGTGCGGAATTGGAGAAAGGCCGCCTCGCCGCGCAACGAGTGCTGGCGACTGGCTTGGGGCTGACCGAGGCGCTCGGTCACCTCCACCAAAGCTGTCTGGTCCACCGCGATGTCAAACCATCAAATGTGATCTTCGTGAACGGGCGACCAAAGCTCGCGGATATCGGACTGCTGACCGACGCAAGCGACAGCTGTTCGGTTGTCGGGACGGAGGGATATTTGCCGCCGGACGGGCCAGGCACGCCGAAAGCGGATATTTTCGCGCTGGGCAAAGTTCTTTACGAGGCGGCGACAGGACTGGATCGAAGGAGTTATCCAGACCTTCCGGGCGAAATCAAAGATTGGCCCGACGCAGCAGAGGTTCTGGAGATTAATGAGGTTGTCCTGAAAGCGTGCGCCCTAGTCGAACCGGAGCGGTACCAAAGCTGCGATGAGATGCGAACAGACCTGCAGCTTTTGGCGCGGGGAAAATCGGTCCGAACGGCGCAGATGTTGCGTCGCTATGCAGCGAAATCGAAAAGAGCGGGGTTGATTCTAACGGGCGTGGCGGCGCTGGGAGCCCTGGCGCTCTTGGCGTTGCGGAAACCGGTTTCGAGGCCAGCGCCTTCTCGCGACGGGCGGGACTCGACGAATTTTGAGGCCAACGCGCTTTGCGACAAAGCGATGTACATCCTTCGCGGAGATAGCTACGCCGAGCTTGGGAACGCGTATTCGAACTTTCAAGCGGCCATTGCGCTTGATCCGAATTTTGCACGCCCTTATGCGGGCTTAGTGGAGTTGGGGCTACGAGAGGACGTGGACATTCCCGGCTTGCCGAGCATCTACGCAATGATGCCCGCCTATGCCCTGAATCTGGAGCGGTTGGCGCCGAATATGGCAGCTACACATTGCGCCAAATCGTGGGTCTATTGGTATGAGGGGAACTGGCACGAACGGAGCGCCGCCAAGGCGATGCGTGAAGCCGAAGAAGCCATCAAAGCCGATCCAGAATATGAGCTGGCCCATTCTTGGTTTTCGTGGGTCTTGCAGTGTTTGGGGCATCCAGAGCTGGGGCACGCGCAGGTGGAGGCGGCATTGAAACTGGCGCCGTCGAAGTCGATTGTCTATCGGTGCATGGGAAATAACGAGTTGGTGGCGCGGCATTATCGTGACGCGATCGAATGGTATCAAAAGGCCATTCACTGGGAGAAGCACCATTTTTGTCCATATTGGGGCATTGGGTACGCGTACCAAGCCTTAGGGGATTATGCCGAGGCAATAAATTATTTTGAAAAATGGGAGATTTTGGATTGGGGCCCTGAGCTTGGCGAGACGGGCATCAAGTCGAAGTACGAAGCGCTGCGGCAGGCCTTTGCCCAAGGGCGCGCGCTGGGCTATTGGCAAAAGCAATTGGAGATGGTGTCAAGTCAGCCAGGGAACCATCGCTATGGGAGGGCTGTGGCGCTTATGAATCTGGGAAAAACCGACGAGGCTCTCCGCACCCTGCAGGAGGATTACGATTCCGGCAAAAGCGACGATGATGAACAACTTGGCTTGGACCGGCTGTTATTTGACTATTATTGGGACGGCTTGCACGATGACCCGCGCTTCAAGAAGCTGCTGGCGGAAGTCGGCCTTTCAAGTGTGCCGTTGCCCAAACAGTAGGCGAACCAGCAGCGCGCCTGTTGCAAACTTAGTGAGAAGCAATTCGGTAGAACTTCGCCGCGACCGCGTTATTTGTGTCAAGAATGGTCGCGGTTCCGCTGGAATCAGTGGCCGCGGTTTGCAGCAGCGACCATGTCTTGAGATCGGTGGAGGTCTGAATGTCATATTGGAACCCGCGACCGCCCTTGACGGAGATTTGCGGCAGGCCGTTACTGAGTCCGGCCGAGACAATGGGCGGCTCCGTGATAGTGATAATCTGGCGGGCAGCGACGTTGTGGATTTCCTGGACTTGGGCGGGGATAGCGGGCCATTCAATGCGAACGGTGTCCACGTTGGTGGCATCCCCAAGACCGAAATGCGCGACAAGAGGCTGGGCCCATCGACCGCCACCCGTGGTCATTTCGTGCACCTGCCAAAATGATTTGCCGCCGATTGTGGCGTGAACGCGGACTTTGGCGCCGATGGCGGCGCGGTTGGCGACGGTCCCAGTGAGTTTGACTTCCAGCCATGCGTTGGAATTCCCGCCATTGTGGTAGAGAAGATTCGTCGTGACGCCTGATTCGGGAAAGCGCGTAATCAATAAATCAAGAAATCCGTCGTTGTCGTAATCCGCCCAACTGCAGGTCTGGCAGTAAATGTTCTTGTTTGCTGTGTTTGTGAACGGAGACGCGAGCACCTGGGTAAATGTGCCGTCGCCATTATTGTGAAAAAGTCGGTTGACGCCGCTATACGCCGAGATCACCAAATCCAAATAGCCATCATTATCGAAGTCGCCCCAAGCGCAAGACAGCGAGCCGCCGCCGGTGGGAGGTTGCGACATGGCGCCAGTGGCGACTAAGTTGAAAGAGCCGTTGCCGTTGTTGTGATAGAGGCGGCCGCCAGATCCCATGCCTGTGATGTAGACATCGGGGAGTCCGTCGTTGTCATAATCGCCCCAAGTGGCAACCCAGGCGCCGTCCGGCCACGAGTCGGTCGCGAGGACGTTGGTGGTGATCCGGGTGAAATTGCCTCCACCATCATTGTGGAACAGATAACTGTGGTCGGTCCCTGTTCCGCCGGAGCATATTATCAGGTCCGGGACTCCATCGTTATCGTAATCGACCCAAGCCGCGCTACCGCAATTGAGAGAGAGTTTGGTGATGGCATTCGTCACGCTTGTGAATGTGCCGTCGCCGTTGTTGTGAAAAAGGCTGCCTTGGGCGTTGAACGTGGAATCACTCCCGGGCGATATCATAAAATCGACAAAACCGTCGTTGTCGTAGTCGGCCCATACGCCGTTGTTGAAGAAACCGTTGAAATTGGCGAGGTCGCCGCCGGGAATTGGTGTAAACGTGTCGCTGCCATTGCCTTGATAGAGGAGGATAGGCTCTCGGAACTCGCTGCCGCCGCCGGCTACCGACATCAGGTCAAGCCAGCCGTCATTGTCATAGTCCGCCGCGACGAGGGCGACGTTTTCGTCGCCGGGACTCGGAATTCCGGCGGTCATAGGTGTGAACGTGCCGTCGCCATTATTTTGGAACAAGATGTCCTGGCCACCATAGACGGAGGTCAGCAGATCAAGCTGCCCGCGATTCTCGAAATCGGCCCAACACGGCTCAGTAAAGTCACCTTGATTGACCGCGAAGGCTGGGTCCGCGGTGGGGGTGAAGGTGACTTGGGAACGGGCTCCGGCAGCTGCGAGCATCAGGGCGGCGCACGCTCTAAGCCAAAGGTGTCTCATTTTCATAGGCAAAAGTGTTCAGTTTTCGCCTGATTCAACGCCGCGGCTCTCCAAATCTTTCACGCGAACGCAAAATATTTCTGGAAAGAATTGCTGGCGGCGCTCGTTTAATCGTCGTCATCATGAGCCGCTACATGAAGCCGGAAGGCGATCAATTGCCGACGAGATCGAGTTTGCTCCAGCGTGTCAAAAACACGGACGATCAGGACAGCTGGAGGGAGTTTTACGATATCTATCGCGGCTTGATCTTTGCCTTCGCGCGAAAGGCGGGGCTGACTGTAGAGGAGGCCGAAGAAGCCGTGCAGGAGACGTTGATTGCAACGTCGCGGCATCTGCCGAAGTTCCGCTACAATCCGAAGGTCTGTTCGTTCAAAACGTGGCTGTTGAACCTGGCGCAATGGCGGGTGAAAGACCAGTTGCGGAAGCGCCGACGCCGAGGGCCCGATTTGCACGAGGAAACGTCGGAAGAGACCGCCAGCCTGGAGTCAAATCAGTTGGAAACGATTTGGGATGAAGAGTGGCGAACGGCGTGGCTCCAAGCGACGTTCACAACCATCAAGACGGAGATCAGCCCGAAACAATGGCAGATTTTCGACCTTTATGTCTTGAAAGAATGGGCTCCTGGTGACGTTGCGCGCACATTGCGGGTCAATATCGCGCGCGTGTATCTTGTCAAACATCGGATTTCGGCGTTGCTAAAAAAAAGGATGAACCAGTTGCAAAAGGAGGCTGAGCCGAGGAAGTAGAACCTATGCCGGGCGAGGCGATTTCCGGTATCACCATTGAAACGTCCCTTTTTTGCTGCACTGCTTCGTAAATCACTGATTATTAATGGAGCGGATGAAGGGAATCGAACGCTCGTCTGAAGCTTGGAAGGCTTCCGTTCTACCATTGAACCACACCGCGCGTTGGTTCGCAGATTTTCATGGCCCGGCAACTGAGCGTTATGTGGTCCCGCCGCTGGCGAGATAGGCGCGAGGCTGGTGTGCGCGCGAGTAGCGTGAGGGCGGGGCGCGCGATAAAAAAGGAACTGCTTGATTTCAGTCTAATGGGAGCGTCTACGACGCCTCTGAGGACAGCATCCTCGAGACCAAAATAAACCTTGTTTCATTTGCCTCGGGGCCTCGCGTGTGGGAGCCTTGGAAGTCCAGATGAATTCCGAAAAGCCTAAGGCGGAGTTGAGGAAGACAGGCATCAGTGTGGTGGGTGACATGCCTTGGGGCACACATTTTTGCCACTTCTACGAGACTAAGGAAGATCTGCTCGACATTCTGGTTCCATATTTCAGGGCGGGTTTGGAAAGCCACGAGTTCTGCATGTGGGTCATCTTTGACCCGCTCAATCAAGAAGAGGCGCGAAACGCTTTGAGAGCAGCGGTTCCGGAGGCGGATCATCATTTGGCGCGCGGCGATGTTGAGATCCTTCTTCATTCGGAGTGGTACCTGAAAAACGGTGTCCTAGACGTGCAACGAGTGACGCGCGGTTGGCAGGAGAAACTGGATCAGGCGTTGGCCAGGGGCTATGAAGGATTGCGCGTAAATGGCAATGAAGCATGGTTGACGCAAAGGGAGTGGCAGGATTTCCTCGATTACGAAAGCGAATTGAATGGAATTGTGCTCGGCCGGCGAATGATTGTGTGCTGCACCTACCCGCTAGCGAAAACCAAAGCCGACGAGATTTTCGACGTCGCGCGGTCGCATGAATTTTCCATCGCCCGACGATGCGGTCGCTGGGAAGTGTTGGAAACTCCGGAGTTGAAACAGGCCAAGGCTGAAATCAAGGATCTGAACGAACAACTCGAGCGGCGAGTCGAAGAACGGACTGTCGATCTGGCATCGACCAACCAGACGCTCAGGAATGAAATTGCCGAACGCAAACTAGTTGCAAGCAAGCTGAAGGATTCGAGCGAACGGCTGCGTGCGCTTTCGGCCCGATTGGAATCGTTGCGCGAGGAAGAGCGGATGCGCATCTCGCGCGAGGTGCATGATGAATTGGGTCAGAAGCTCACTGGTATCAAAATGGATCTGCACTGGATGGAAAGCCACCTGGAACAGATCGGCGACGAGAAACTCCGAACGCAACTGGAGGAGAGAGCGGTCGCAGCCAGCGCAACTACGGACGAAATGATAGCGACAGTCCAGCGCATTGCGGCCGAATTGCGTCCCGGCCTTCTGGACAATCTCGGCCTCGTCTCTGCCTTGCGCCACGAAGCCAAGGAGTTTGAATCACGCACCGGAGCCCTCTTGACATTGAACTTGCCCGATGATTCCTTGCAGTTGCCTCGCGAGATTTCCACCACGACCTACCGCATCTTCCAGGAGATGCTGACCAATGTGGCGCGCCATGCGCACGCCACGGAGGTCCGGGTATCGTTGCAATCGTCCGGAGGGCGTTTGCACCTCGTTGTCGAAGACAATGGTCGCGGCCTGTCGCCGGATATCCCGACGAGGCCGAGCTCGCTCGGGCTGCTCGGAATGAAGGAACGCGCAGCGATGGTCGGAGGGGACCTGACCGTGGAAGGATCGCCCGGACGGGGAACAACCGTGCGACTCGAAATACCCATCGAGCCGGGCCGCGAGTCAAGTTGATTCGGAAACTGCTCACTAAGCCTATTATGCTGGAGACTTTTTATGGGAGAGCTCCCGCGGATGCGCCTCTTCGCGTCCTGGTGGCTGACGACCATGACATCGTCCATCATGGGCTCAAACAGTTGTTGTCGGATCATTTTAGCCCGGTCACTTATGGCGAAGCCAGAAACGCAGAGCAGGCGCTTGCCTACTGCGCACAGCAGGATTGGGATATCGTGCTGCTTGATATTACGATGCCGGACCGTAGCGGGTTGGATATCCTGGCTGAGTTGAAGCGCGTGCGCCCCAAGGTTCCCATCCTTATCGTGAGCGCATTTCCCGAGGAAGAGTTCGCGGTGCGCGCTTTGAAATGCGGAGCGGCGGGCTATCTCGACAAGCGGACGTTGGCTTCGGAAGCGGTAACGGCTATCAAGCGGGTCCGCGCCGGCGAATGTTACGTTAGCGGCAGACTGGCAGGCAAACTGGCGGCGGAGATCGGCGGCAAAGCCGGTGTCCGCGCCGCCCATGACATTCTTTCACAACGCGAATTCCAGGTGTTGCGATTGATTGCCAGTGGAAAAACGCTCAAGCAAATCGCCTCCGAGTTGTCGTTGAGCGAAAAGACTGTCGGCACCTATCGGACCCGCATTGCTGAAAAGCTTGACGTCGGCACCAACGTCGAAATCACTCGCTACGCGATGCAGCATCATCTAGTGGATTAGCGCTCTAGCGGCGGGCTTCCCCGTCTGCCGTGGGCGGGCGCCGGCCACCCGAACGAACGCTCACCTCTTCGCCACGTTCGAAATGTTACAAGCGGTAGTTTGCGGACGACGCTTTTTCCGCCGGGCTGGAAGTCACAGTTGTTACGGCCGGTTTGCCCCTCCGCCACGGCTTTTATCCGTTCCCTTCTTGTCGGGCGATTACCTGACACGCTGTCCGTCCGTTACGCTCCTATTCGTAAGGATACCTCTAATTGTCAAGAGCAATCACGCACCGTAGTTTGCAGCTATTGGGATGACTATGACAACCACGATCGGAGAAAATTTAACCACAGTGAGGACGCGACTTATTGGGCTTGCTGTGGAGTGCGCCAGAAGCTGACGTCTTCTGCCGGCCGGCGCAGGCTCCTAACTTAAACAAACGTGCAGAATCCACCTCATTTTAATTCTGTTTATCTTTCGATCCACATCCTCATTGTTGAAGACGATGAGAACGATGCAATTCTCATCGAACGGGCGCTACAAAAAGGGGAAGTACGACGATTCGCCATCCAGAGAGTGAGGACGACTGCAGAGGCTCGGGTTGCTTTGGCTGGCCATGATTTCGACCTGATTCTGCTGGATTTGAAGTTGCCTGACAGCGATGGCTTGGAAACGTTCCATCGAATCCAAGCCTATGCTCCCGCCACGCCAATTGTGATCTTGTCTGGCGGGGAAAAAGCGTCAGCAGCGCGGGCTCTTGAGGACGTTCTACGTAGCGCGGTGGAAGGTAAAATTGCTGCGAGGGAGCGAGACCAGTTGTTCAATCTTTCGCTGGACTTGCTCTGTATCGCGAGCTTTGACGGCTGGTTCCAGCAGGTCAACCCCGCATGGACGCGGTGTTTGGGCTGGACAGCCGAGGAATTAACCAGTCGGCCGAGTATTGAGTTTGTCCATCCAGAAGACCGCGATGCCACATTGAATTGTCGGAATATA
>Ga0070741_10014147_pt1 | contig 13877 bp, 13 predicted proteins | sample Coa_R1_4_FD_66440 | JGI IMG/M metagenome (GOLD analysis project Ga0070741, IMG submission 66440) | Surface soil microbial communities from Centralia Pennsylvania, which are recovering from an underground coalmine fire - Coalmine... | ecosystem: Environmental > Terrestrial > Soil > Unclassified ... | reverse complement strand
CGTGGCGCCCGCGAGCACAACCTCAAGGATGTGTCGCTGGACCTGCCGCGGGACGCGATGATCGTCTTCACCGGGTTGTCCGGCTCCGGCAAGTCCAGCCTTGCTTTCGACACGATCTTCGCCGAGGGCCAGCGACGCTACGTGGAGTCGCTATCCGCGTACGCCCGGCAGTTCCTCGGTCAGATGGACAAGCCGGACGTGGACTTCATCGACGGTCTGTCGCCGGCGGTGTCGATCGACCAGAAGTCGGCGAGCCGGAACCCGCGGTCGACCGTGGGAACGATCACCGAGGTCTACGACTACCTCCGGTTGCTCTACGCCAGGATCGGCAAGCCGCACTGCCCGCTCTGCGGGCGCCCGATCGCCAGGCAGACCCCGCAGCAGATCGTGGACCGGGTGCTTGAGCTGGCGGACGGCACCAGATTCCAGGTGCTGGCCCCGGTCGTGCGCGGGCGCAAGGGAGAGTACGGCGAGCTGCTCCGCGAACTGGTGACCAAGGGCTATTCGCGGGCCCGGGTGGACGGCACGGTCGTGCGGCTGGACGAACTGGTGGGTGGTCAGCTGCCCTCGCTGAAGAAGGCCGAAAAGCACGACATCGAGGTGATCGTCGACCGGCTCGCGGTGAAGGACAACGCGCGGCGGCGGCTGACCGATTCGGTGGAGACCGCGCTCGGGCTGTCCGGCGGTGTCGTCGTGCTGGACTTCATCGACCTGCCGGAGAACGACCCGCACCGCGAGCGGATGTACTCCGAGCATCTGGCCTGCCTCTACGACGACCTGTCGTTCGATGAGCTGGAGCCGCGCTCGTTCTCGTTCAACTCCCCGTGGGGCGCCTGCCCGGACTGCACGGGACTGGGCACCAAGCTTGAGGTGGACCCGGAGCTGATCGTCCCTGACGAGGCAAGGACGCTGGCGGACGGCGCGCTCGCGCCGTGGAGCAGCGGGCACAGCGCCGACTACTTCGGCCAGTTGATCAAGGCGCTGGGCGAAGCGATCGGGTTCCGGATGGACACGCCGTGGGCCAAGCTGCCGGCCAAGGCCAGGGACGCGCTGCTGTACGGCTACGACAAGCAGATACACGTGCGGAACCGGAACCGGTACGGCCGGGAGCGGTCCTACTACACGAACTTCGAGGGCGTGGCCCGCTGGGTGGAGCGGCGGCACTCCGACGCGGAGTCGGACTACAGCCGGGACCAGATGGCGGGCTACATGCGCGAGGTGCCGTGCCCGACCTGCACAGGTGCCAGGCTGAAGCCGGTCTCGCTCGCCGTCACGATCAACGACTTGTCGATCGCGGACATGTGCCGTCAGCCGATCGGGGACCTGGCCAAGACCCTGCTGACGCTGGAGCTGTCCGACCGGGACCAGCAGATCGCGCAGCGGATCGTGAAGGAAGTCAACGCCAGGATGGGCTTCCTGCTCGACGTGGGGCTCGACTACCTGACCCTGGACCGGGCCTCGGCCACGCTGGCCGGCGGTGAGGCGCAGCGGATCCGGCTGGCCACCCAGATCGGCTCGGGCCTGGTCGGCGTGCTGTACGTGCTGGACGAGCCGTCCATCGGCCTGCACCAGCGCGACAACCACCGGCTGCTGGAGACGTTGCTGCGGCTGCGGGACCTGGGCAACACGCTGATCGTCGTGGAGCACGACGAGGACACCATCCGCGCGGCGGACTGGGTCGTGGACATCGGCCCGCGGGCCGGGGAGCACGGCGGCGCCGTCGTGGTGTCCGGCACGGTCGCGGACCTGCTGGCCAGCCCCGACTCGATCACCGGTGCGTACCTGGCTGGCCGCAGGTCGATCCCGGTGCCGGCCATCAGGCGCAAACGGGACCGCAAGCGCGAGATCATCGTCAAGGGCGCGGCCGAGCACAACCTGCGCGGGGTAGATGTGGCCTTCCCGCTCGGCTGCCTGGTCGCGGTCACGGGAGTGTCGGGCTCGGGCAAGTCCACGCTGGTCAACGACATCCTCTACAAGGCGCTGGCGCGGGAGCTGAACGGATCGCGCACGGTACCGGGCAAACACGTCAGGATCACCGGCATCGACCAGCTCGACAAGGTCGTCCACGTCGACCAGGGGCCGATCGGGCGGACGCCGCGATCCAACCCGGCCACGTACACCGGCGTGTTCGACCACATCCGCAAGCTGTTCGCGGCCACGACCGAGGCGAAGATCCGTGGCTACCAGCAGGGTCGGTTCTCGTTCAACGTCAAGGGCGGACGTTGCGAGGCGTGCTCCGGCGATGGCACGATCAAGATCGAGATGCAGTTCCTGCCCGACGTGTACGTGCCGTGCGAGGTGTGCCACGGGGCCAGGTACAACACCGACACGCTCCAGGTGCACTACAAGGGCAAGACGATCGCCGAGATCCTGGATATGCCGATCGAGGAGGCGTCGGGATTCTTCGAGCCGGTGCCCGCCATCCACCGGCACCTGAAGACGCTGGTCGACGTCGGGCTTGGCTACGTGCGGCTGGGCCAGCCTGCGCCGACACTGTCCGGCGGCGAAGCGCAGCGGGTGAAGCTGGCCACCGAGCTGCAGAAGCGGGCGACCGGCCGGACGATCTACGTGCTAGACGAGCCGACCACGGGCCTGCACTTCGAGGACATCCGCAAGTTGCTCGGCGTGCTGACCCGGCTGGTCGAGTCCGGCAACACGGTCATCGTGATCGAGCACAACCTCGACGTCATCAAGACCGCCGACTGGATCATCGACCTCGGTCCCGAGGGCGGTGCCGGGGGCGGCACGATCGTCGCGGCGGGCCCGCCGGAGCAGGTTGCGCAGACGCGCGAGAGCTACACCGGGCAGTTCCTGAAGCAGATGCTCAACGCGTGACCCGCACGGTTATCCGCTCGCCGCAGCCAGGGCAGTCGAGCGTGCGCGGCTCCGTGTCCTCGGGAAGCCAGAACTCGACGGCGGTGCCGCACGCGCGGCAGGTCAGCGTGGCCGGTTCCGGCGGCCCGTATGACGTGGCCAGCTGCTCGAGGTAGGCGGCCAGCGGGCCGAGTCCCATCCGCGCCCGGCGCTCGTTGACACCTGCCGGATCGCGGAGGTCGCGCGCGACAAACCCGCCGTCGCGTCCGGTGGCTTGGGTGCCGTACTCCTGCTGCTTCCCTTCGGCGAGCAGCACCCGGTCGGTCAGGTAGGCGACCTCCCGCCAGCCAGTTCCGCGTCCACCCTCCCAGCATGCACCGCGGCCCAGGGCGATAGCCTCCCAGACGGGGGTGCCGAGCATGGAGATTGCGACGGAGAGCGGGCCGGCGACGGCCGAACTGGACGGCGACGCGGCGGCGGCGCGGTTCCTGCTCGTGCTCACGCACGGAGCCGGGGGCGGGGTCACCGCCCCTGATCTGCGAGCCACCCGGGACGCGGCGCTCGGGCTCGGCGCACTGGTGGCACGGGTGCTGCAGCCGTACCGGGTCCGCGGAGCGCGGGCCCCTGGCTCGGCGGACAGGCAGGACGCGGCGTGGCTGGAGATCGTCAGCGCGCTGCGTGAGCTGGTGCCGGGGGTGCCGCTCGTTCAGGGCGGCCGAAGCAACGGGGCCCGGGTGGCCTGCCGGACCGCGGTCGCGGCAGAGGCGGCCGGCGTGATCGCGCTGGCTTTCCCGCTGCACCCCCCGGGACAGCCGGACAAGTCACGGGCCGGGGAACTGCGGGAAGTGCGGAAGGCGGGAATCCCGGTGCTGGTCGTGAACGGCGAGCGGGATCCCTTCGGCGTCCCGGCCAGAAGGGACGTCGGAAAGCTTGTGGTGGTACCGGGGGAGACGCATGCCCTGAAGGGGCATTCCCCAGTCATCGCCGGTGCGGTCGGGCAATGGCTGCCAGCGGTACTGGCGGGCCGTGCCGTGCGGGCTAGCCGACCGGGACGGCGGTAGGTCAGGCGGCCGGGGCCCGGCCGGTGTGCCGGTCGATCAGCAGGTCGGTCGGACGGTGTGGTGCGATAAGCGCTCCGTCCGGCAGCAGTTCCCCCGTGTCCTCGAACGTGACAACGCCGTTGCAGAGCAGGCTCCAGCCCTGCTCTGGGTGACTGACTATCGTGTGTGCCGCCTCGCGGTCCGGGGCTGATGCCTCCGGACAGGGCGGCGTGTGCGGGCACATCTCAGTGCCTCCTGAGGGGTTCATAGTTAGTGTTCTTTATCAACTGTAGTGTGCCGCATGTCGCGCGGCTGTTCCCATGGTTCATCGTGATCGTTTTTCCGCCACCCGTTTGTAGCTTTCCACCGATTACGCAGTGACACTTTCGACTACAACTTGTGACTCTCGTGCTTCCCTTGCAGGCCCCTGTCAATCGGTCTAGACCAACTCTGCCCCTTTGCGGCCTGTCCCGCAAGGGACACGCCGACATTGAGACAATCGATTGCAACCCCTGGACCTTGCAATCGGCTGTTCTAGCTGCGGCTTGACTGGTCCCTACCAATTACTACGACGTCCACGCCTGGAAGGTTCACGTGAAAATCGCCGCGGGTTTCGCGGAAAGTCGGCGGACGGTCGGGCGGGCGCGGACCTGGCACGCGCTCCCATCCCGGACGTCGTCAGCTCGGCGAGTTCCCGTGGGCCTTCAAGGCACTCTTAACGGTACTCCGCCGCGCAGGGTCGTATGGCCGGTTCGACGCAACACGCCCGCGACGTGGCTAGAGCTCCGCATGTGGCCCCAGTGGCGGCAGTGACGATAGTGCCGGGCAGTGCCGGGTATGGGCGTTCGCCCAGGTTCAGGCCGCGCGTCATGCACCGGGCCGTTCAACCGCATCTTGTCCGCCGTTGAGCACCCCATCGCTTCACGTCGCCAACGCCACGGCGTGTCGGGGCCGGCTGCCGTGCTGGCTGCCTGCAATGCCCCGGTTTGGTCCAGCATGGCCTTGCCGTTCAGCGGTCCGTGCGGGCTCGGCGCAGCGCTCGAGAATTATTGCGGACAGTTACCCCCCCGGATCGGGAGGGTAACTGTCCGCAATAATTCGGCCGGGCTGCACTCGCGCCCCGAATATGCCGATATGTCCAGGTTCGAGCCGATGGGCTGGCTATCGCAGCCGCACCGCCCGACACGCCCTGAGCGCACATCGTTCTGGAACGCTTACATCTGACACCTTTTTAAACAGGAAGCCCTTGTCTTACATGAAAGACCTCGCGGCCCGTGGGGCACAACGCGACGAACCGGGCGCGGCGCGGATGCGACAGCGTGGCGCGGCACCCGCGGCCCGCCTGGCGCTCGAACGTATCGGGACAAATCCCCACCCGAACCGAACCTGACCCCGACCCCGCCACGCCCCGACCCCGACCACGCCACACCACGTCCCGGAACCGGCCCCGCCCCTAGCCGCCGGCTCGGGGGCCGGCGATGGGCTCGAAGAGGTCGGCGGGGATGTCGTTGAGGCGGTGCGTCTCGCGCAGCGTGAGCAGGTGCTCGGCCTGCGCGGTGAGCGCGTGCACGGCCGGCTTGGCCATCGCCTTGCGGCGGAATATCCGGTCGTCATAGCCCCGGGCCCCGATCTCGGCGTCCCGCGCGGCGTAGGCGGCCCGCATCGCGGCGGTGAGCGCTTCGTCCAGCGCCACGGCCAGAGCGTGCTCCTCGTGCACCGGCGCGTTCCGCGCCTGCGCGTCCCGGAACCTGGCCTCCGCGTCCTGGGCCGCCGCGAGCAGTTCGGCGCGCTTGGCCGCCAGATCGACGTCCGCCTTGTGCCGCAGCAGCGCCCCGGTGCTGATGTAGTGCCGCCTCATCATGCCCCAGAGCGTACCGGAACCAGGCTCACGCGAGGCTGTCGGCCCAGCTGCTGTGCAGCGCCGCGTACTCGCCGGAACCCGAGATCAGGTCCTCGGGCGTGCCGTCCTCCACGATCCGGCCGTGGTCGAGGACCAGGACGCGATCCGCGATCGCGACCGTGGACAGCCGGTGCGCGATGATCATCGCGGTGCGGCCGGCGAGCACGGTGCGCAGCGCCGCCTGCACCAGGCGTTCGGACGGGATGTCCAGCAGCGACGTCGCCTCGTCGAGCACGAGCACCGACGGCGCGGCCAGGAACGCCCGGGCGAACGAGATCAGCTGCCGCTGACCCGCGGACAGCCGGCCGCCGCGCTTGCCCACCGAGGTGTCGTAGCCGGAGGGCAGCGCGTCGATGAAGGAGTGCGCGCCGATCGCCCGCGCCGCGGAAGCGACCTCCTCGTCGGTGGCACTAGGCCGCCCCAGCCGGATGTTGTCCGCGACCGTCCCCCCGAACAGGAAGTTCTCCTGGGTGATCACGACGACCTCCGCGCGCAGCGCGGCGTCCGGCAGCGAGCGCAGGTCCACGCCGTCGAGGGTGACGCGGCCCGCCCGCGGGTCGTAGAACCGGCCGAGCAGCCGGGCTATCGTTGTCTTGCCCGCTCCGGTCTCGCCGACAAGGGCGACGGTCTGGCCTGCCGGGATGTCCAGCTCCAGGCCGGGCAGCACCACCGCGTCGCGGTAGCCGAACTCCACCGCCTCGAACCGCACCCGCCGCCCGGTCACGGCCGACCCAGGCAACGCAACCGGCGACGCGGGCTCACCTACGACCGGCTCCTGATCCAGCACCCCGGAGATCTTCTCCAGCCCCGACGCCGCGGACTGGAACGTGTTGTAGAACTGCGACACGTCCTGAAGCGGATCGAAGAACCGGCGCAGGTAGAGCAGGAACGTGGCAAGCACGCCGACCTTGATGTTCCCGTCGATGACCAGCAGGCCGCCGAACGCCAGGATGACGGCCGTGATCACGTTGCCGGTCAGCGTGATCGACGGCCCGAAGACCGCGTTCAGCCGGGACGCGCGCCGGGAGGACCGCGCGTAGTTCTCGCCGAGCCCGGAGAAGATCGCCGAGTTGCGATCCTCCCGCCGGAACGCCTGCACCGCCCTGATCCCGCCGAACGTCTCCACGAAGTGCACGATCACCAGCGCGATGTGCTCCCTGGTCCGCCGGTAGGCCGCCGCCGATTCGCGCCGGAACCAGGCAACCAGCCAGCTCAGCGGGATGAAGCCGGCCAGCACGACGAGGCCGAGCTGCCAGTTCAGCAGCAGCATCCCGGTGCCGATCAGCAGCAGGGTCAGCACCGCGGCGATCAGCGAGTCCAGGCCCTCCTCGAACAGGTCGGAGATCGACTCGATGTCCGAGGTCTGCCGCGAGATGACCCGGCCGGACGTGTAGTCCTCGTGGAACGCCACCTCCAGCGCCAGGAAATGCGCGAACAGCCGGCGGCGCAGCTCGAGCACCACCCGCTGGCCGACCCGCCCGGTCATCGTGACGAACATGCGGGTGGTCACCGCCTGGACCACGACCGCAAGGGCGAAAAGCAACGAGATGACGATCAGCGGCGCCGCGTCCCGCTGATGCACCAGCGGCGGAATGCCGTTGTCGATGGCGAGCCCGACCAGCCAGGGGCCGGCCAGCGCGGCCAGGCTCTCCACCACGATCATCGACACGGTCAGGAAGACGGCCCGCCGGTGCGGCCGCAGCAGCTCGCCGAGCAGCCGCCGGGACCGCTCGCGCAGCAGCGCCGCCAGGCCGGTGCTGACCTCGTCGGCCTTCTCCGCCGCGACGCCGCGCCAGGCATTCACGTCCACGCTCAAGCGACTGCCTCCGTCTCTGTCGCACTCATCAGGTCCGCGTACTCCTCGCACGAGGCGAGCAGCTCGCGATGCGAGCCGGTGGCCGCGATCACCCCGCCAGACAGCAGCGCGACGGTGTCCGCCAGCGCCACGGTCGACGGCCGGTGCGCGACGACCAGCGCGGTCACGCCGGTCAGGATCTCGTGCAGCGCCTTGGTCACCCGCGCCTCGGTGTGCACGTCGAGCGCCGACAGCGGGTCGTCGAGTACCAGGACCTCGGGGCCGGCCAGGATGGCCCTGGCCAGCGCGATCCGCTGCCGCTGGCCGCCGGACAGCGCCATGCCCTGCTCGCCGATCCGGGTGTCCAGGCCCCACGGCAGGTCGTAGGCGAACCTTGCCTGGGCGGCGGTCAGCGCGGCCTCGATCTGCTCCTCGGTGGCATCCGGCGCGCCGAACGAGACGTTCTCCCGCACGCTGGCGGAGAACAGCGTCGCGTCCTCGAACGCGCACCCCACCGCGCTGCGCAGTTCGGCGAGCGGCAGGTCGCGGACGTCGGTGCCGTCGAGCAGCACCGCGCCGCCGCTGACCTCGGCGAGCCGGGGGACGAGCTGGAGCAGGGTGGACTTGCCGCAGCCGGTCGCGCCGGTGAGCACCAGGGTCTTGCCCGGCGGCACGTCGAGCGCCACGTCGCGGAGCACCGGCGTCTCGGCCCCTGGATAGCTGAAACTCACGTGCCGGAATTCAAGATGACCCTTCTCTCCGAACGAGCCGTGGTGCTTGTTCCGCGGATCGGTGATCTCCGGCGCGGTGTCCATGATCTCCATGACCCGCTGTGCCGCGGTCGCCGCTTCCTGACCCGAGGCGATGATGTAGCCGAGGGCCTCGACCGGCCAGACGAGCTGGAGGGCCAGCGTGATGAACGCCACGAGGCCGCCCACGGTCAGCGCGTGCGTGCTCACCGCGACCGTGCCGAGGACCAGGATGACGCAGATCACGGCGTTCGGGATCAGATCGAGCAGCGCCCAGAACGAGCCGAGCAGGCCCGCCTTCTCGACCTGCGTCTGGTAGACCTTGGTGGCCAGCGCGCTGTGCCTGGCCGCGGCCTGCCTGCCGCGGCCGAGCGCCTTCAGCACGCGGATGCCGGTGGCGGACTCCTCGATCTGCGTCGCCAGGTCGCCGAGCTGGTCCTGCACCCGGCGGGACAGCACCCGGTAGCGCTTCTCGAACCGCATGCACACCGGGAGCACCGGGGTGAACACCGCCGCGGTGATCAGCCCGAGCCACCAGTTCAGGTGCACCAGCAGCACGATCACGGCGGTGAACTGCCCGATGTTGATGACCAGGAAGATCAGGCCGAAGCCAGCGAACCGGCGGATCGTCGACAGGTCGGTCGTCGCTCTGGAGAGCAGCTGGCCGGACTGCCACTCGTCGTGGAAGGACGCCTGGAGACGCTGCAGGTGCGCGTACAGCTCGTCCCTGATCGTCTTCTCGATCTGGGCCACCGCGTCGGCCTGTATCCAGCGGCGGACCATGTTCATCAGGCCCTCCGCGGCACCGAGGCCGAGCGCGGCCAGGCCCAGCGGGATCAGGTTGTGCTTAACTCCGTGCGCGATGGCCCCGTCGATCACGGACTTGGTGAGCAGCGGAATCGCGATCTGAGCGGCCACGGACAGGATCGCCGCGAGGAACATGACGACCATCTGGACCCGGAACGGGCGCAGGTAACCTCTTAGTCTCCAGAGGGCGCCGAATGACCGTTTCGAGGCGTGCGTCACCGGCGCGTGGGTATCTGGGGGCATGCTGCGGAGATTAACTCTGCGTGTGCCAGCTTGTCACCTGATTTTTCTTGTGGGAGGCTGGCACACCCGGGAGCTTCGCGGACGTGTGCCCGCGGAGAGAGGAAGCGTGCCGCATGAGCCGCCTGTCGCGCGCAGCCGTCCTGGCCGCCTATCGCGACGGCATCACGGTGATCTGCGAGCTGGCCGCGCAGTTCAGCGAGGCAGCCTGGCTGGCGCCGACGCCATGCCGGGAGTGGCGCGCGGTCGACCTGGCCGGGCACCTGCGCTGTGTCGCGGACGACTACCACGAGTACCTCGACGACGCGCCGGCCTCACGGCTCGCCAGGCTGACAGCAACCGGGGCGCCGGCCGAGTCGCTGGCGCGCAAGCTGGCCAGGCAGAACGCCGCCGAACTCGCGGCGCTGCCGGACGGCCCTGGACCCGAACACATCGCGGCGTTCGCCGAGTCGGCCCGGGCCTACGGGCGCAGGGTGTACAACGCGTGGGACCAGCCGCATCACTCCTACCACGGCAGCGTGGTGACGGTCGGTGCGGTGGCCCGCGCGGCCAGCGCGGAATGGCACCTGCACGCCTGGGACCTGGCCCGGTCGCTGGGCAAGGACTACCGCCCGGCCGACCCCGGGCTGGTGCTGACCACGTGGCAGACGGGCACGCCGGAGCTGTGGGGTGCGGCATCTGCCGAGGTCATCGGCGATGATCAGTGGCTCGCGCTGCTCGGCGCGTCGGGACGTGATCCGGGCTGGGTCCGGATGTTACTGTCAGTTACGTGAGTGTGACGAATTCAAGTCGCTATCTGGCTGGTTTGTGCGTGGCGGCTCTGGGATTGTGCACCGGCGCGTGGCTGGTGCTGACCCCGTTCGCGTTCGGCTATCCGGACCGTGGCCGCGCCGCGGTGACCGCGCTAGCGACCGGGGGTGGCCTGGCCGTGGTGTGCGGGGTCGCGCTGGCGTGCTGGGCGGTGCTCTGGCGGCGCAAGCTGCGCGCGGACGGCGTGCTCGCTGCCCGGCAGTCGCGCCGGTCCCGGCGTTCGGCTCGGCGGCAGGAGCGCGCCGAGCGGCTGGTCGCCGCGTCCAGGCAGCGCGAGCTGGACACCGCGCCGGATCCGGCTCAGGTGCTGACCGACCTGCGGTCGCTGCTCACGCCGCTGCTGACCGAGGGTGGAGTCACGCTCGTCCCGCCCCCCGCGAGCGAGGCGGAGCCGCTCCCCGAGGAGCCGGTGACCGAGATGACCGAGGAGCCGGTGACCGAGGAGCCGGTGCAGGTTCCCGGGCATCTGCGCGACACCCGGTCGGCGGCGTTCTTCACGCCGCGCCCGGCGGACGGGCTGCTGCGCGGCGCGGAACTGCTGATGGTGGGGACCGGCGAGGAGGAGGCGTGGTAAACCGCGTCGCCATGGTTGCCCTGGTCGTGGTGTTCGGTGCCGGCGGGTGGCTGATCGCCGCGCCGTTCGTGCTCCGGTTCCAGCCATCCGGTGCGCACTGGACCGGCGCCAGCAGAATGGACGTGCTCGTCGGCGCCGTGCTCGCGGTGGCGGGCTTCGCCGGGTTCTTCGTCGCGCTCGCCGGACGGGTGCGTGAGATGTACCAGGACTCCCGCCGGTAAGGTCCGGTATGTGGTGACCTTCGACGTATCACGGGTGCGGGCGCTCTACCCGGCGCTGAGCGACGGCCACGCTTACCTGGACGGTGCCGCGGGCACGCAGGTCCCGGTGGCGGTGATCGAGGCGATCGCGGACGCGTACCGGGCCGGCCTCGGCAACACCGACGGAGCGTTCCCGGCCAGCGCCAGGTCCGGCGCCATCGTCGACGAGTGCCGCCGCGCGGTCGCCGACCTGACCGGCGGGCACCCCGAGGGCGTGATCATCGGCCCGAACATGACCACGCTCACGTACCGGCTGGCCGGCACGCTGGCCAAGGGGTGGGGACCCGGGGACGAGGTCGTCGTCTCCCGGCTGGACCACGACGCGAACATCCGCCCGTGGGTACAGGCCGCGAACCAGGCAGGCGCCACGGTGCGCTGGGCCGATGTCGACATATCGACGACCGAGCTGTCCACGGCGCAGTACGCCGGCCTGCTGACCGGCCGTACCCGGCTGGTCGCGGTGACCGCCGCGTCGAACATCGTGGGCACCCGGCCGGACGTCGCGGCGATAGCGGCGGCCGCGCACCAGGTGGGCGCGCTGTGCTATGTCGACGGAGTGCACGCCACGCCGCACGTCCCCGTGGACATGACCGCGCTGGGCGCCGACTTTTACGCGACGAGCGCGTACAAGTGGTCCGGGCCGCACATCGGGTTCGTGATCGCCGATCCCGAGCTGCTGGACACGCTGCGCCCGGACAAGCTCGCTCCGGCGCCGGCCGGAGTCCCTGGCAAGTTCGAGCGCGGCACCGCCGCGTTCGCCGACCTGGCCGGCGTCGTCGCCGCGGTGGAGCACCTCGCGGGGCTGGCCGGCCCGGCGGATGGCCCCAGGCGGCAGCGGCTGCTCGCGTCGATGGCCGCGGTGGAGGCGTACGAGCAGAATCTGTTCGCCCGGCTGCTCGACGGCATGGCCGCGATGGAGCACGTCACGCTGTACGGCAAGGCGGCGCGGTACACGCCGACGGCGTTCTTCACCGTCGCCGGGTACTCGCCGCGCGCGGTCGCCGAGCGCCTCGCCGCCGCCCGGATCAACGTGTGGGACGGCGACAACTACGCCTGGGAGCTGGCCGGCGCGCTGGGCCTGCGGGATGGCGGCGCGGTGCGGGCCGGCCTGGTCCACTACAACGATCAGGCCGATGTGGACCGGCTGCTGTCGGCGCTAGCCGATCTCACGTAATATCTGGAACGTGGTACTAGCGGTCCTGCACGGCCTGTTCGCGACGCTGATCGGCACGGTGTTGACTAGCGCTGTACCGGCCGAGCTCGCCGCCGCGGCCCTGGCCGGTGCCGCCCTCGCGGCGATGCTGGTACTGGTCACCTCGCTGTCGCGCGTGTCCCGGGTCGCCGCTGGCGTACCCGCGGTGCGCCGTGTCTCGGCGCTGCGCGAGCGGTCCTGGCGCGCGGCGTTCCAGCGGCAGCGTGATCCCGACGCGGCGGGCCGAGCCAGGCCCAGAGCGCCATCGGCGGCCCCGGCGGCCGCCGCTGCCCGCTGACCACGTCGCGCTAAGTCGCGGCCGCCTCCAGCAATCATCAGTCCTAGCTGGAAGGCAGCCTCACCATGACCAGTTTGCTCGGCGTCCCCGTCGACGCCGCCTACCATCTCATCGTCGCGTTCGCCGGCGTGCTCACGCCCGTCGGGGCGATCATCATGTTCACCGTGGCCGTGCGCCTGCTCTTGCTGCCGCTCAGCCTGCGTGCGATGCGCGCTCAAGCCATCCAGGCCCGCCTCGCGCCGCAGGTCAGCAAGCTCCGGACCAAGTACGGCAAGCGGCCGGAGCGCCTTCAGCAGGAGCTGACCGCGCTGTACAAGCGGGAGGGCACGAGCCTGTTCGCCGGATTCTCGCCGCTGCTGCTCCAGTGGCCGTTCCTGTCCGTCCTCTACCTGCTGTTCCGCTCACCCGTCATCGGCGGGCGGACGAACACGCTGCTCACGCACGATCTGCTCGGCGTCCCGCTGGGGCGGTACTGGCTCGGCGGTGCGGGGCCGGCCAGCATGCAAGGGCTGGTCTTCCTCGGCGTGTTCGCGCTGCTCGCCGCCGCGTGCTGGCTGTCCGCGCGGCTGGCCAGGGCGCTGAACCCGGCGTCCGCTGTCCCCGTCCCCGCCGTCCCCGTCCCCGGCGGCCTGCTCATCCGCGTGCTTCCGTACATCACCGTGGTCATCGCCGCGTTCGCGCCGCTGGCCGGTGCGATCTACCTGGTGACGTCCACCGCGTGGTCGGCCGCCGAACGGCGGCTGTTCGCGTTCAGGCCGGACCGCCCGCAGCACCGTGCCACGCGGGTGGCACGGAGGTCCCTCCCGGACGGCCCGGCTAACCGAGTGTCACCCGGGCGCTAGCCCGCGCGCATCCGCCACCTCACCTATTCGGCACACCTAGATTCCGCCGGTGCGCGGATCGCGCACCTAGGTGATGCCTCGGCTGGCTGGCGTCAGGCCCGCCGGTCCGGTGGGCCTGTTCGCTATGGTTCGGCGGCGGTATCTGGCTCTCCCCGGACGGTGAGCATCTGGTCGGCGCCCATCAGGGCGAGTGTCCTTGCTATGGCTGGCTGGGGGCGGAGCAGTACCAGGCCACCGCCGCGTTCGCTCAGGGTCTTGGCGGCGAGCACCATGATCCGCGTGGACATGGAGTCCATGAACCTCAGCCCGGACACGTCGAGGGTCAGGCTCCGGGTCCCGGCGGAGAGCTGGGTGGTGATGAGGTCGCTCAGTTGCGCGGCAGTGGACATGTCCGCCTCGCCGGACAAGACGACAACCGGCCCGGACTGCCCGGCCGTTACCGAGGCGCGTAGCGTGCTCACCAGAAGAGCTCCAATCGGGCTTCGCATGCACCGTGTTCCACGTCTGCACATGCCGGTCAGCAGAAGCATAGGGCGATACCGGGTCTTCCGGCATC
>Ga0070741_10014146_pt1 | contig 13878 bp, 13 predicted proteins | sample Coa_R1_4_FD_66440 | JGI IMG/M metagenome (GOLD analysis project Ga0070741, IMG submission 66440) | Surface soil microbial communities from Centralia Pennsylvania, which are recovering from an underground coalmine fire - Coalmine... | ecosystem: Environmental > Terrestrial > Soil > Unclassified ... | reverse complement strand
GCTGCCGCAGGAGGTCAAGCGTCTCTCCGTGGTGGAGAATCACCGACGCGTTCGGATCCCACCCACTCGCAATCCGCATCATCAATCTCCCTCTCCAAGGTGAGGATCGACAGCGCACCGTATAACCGATCTGCGGTACGGCACCAAAGCCGTCTCGAGTCCACCGCGCGGACTGTTCCCAGATCGGCGATCGCCGACGAGGCCGGGTGATCGCCGGCCGGCCGGCACCCGAGGCCGCGATCGCCTTGACAAGGCTTCTTCCGCTGGGGCAGGTACTACGATTCTAGTCAAAGGAGGCTCACGCGATGCTGCTCGAAGGGAAGGTCGCAATCGTCACGGGATCCGGCCGCGGGATCGGCCGTGAAGAGGCCCTCTTGATGGCCAGGCATGGCGCGAAGGTGGTCGTGAACGACCTCGGGGCGCACTTCGACGGCACGGGCGCGCCCACGGCCACGCCGGCGCAGGAGGTCGTCGCCGAGATCAAGAAGATGGGCGGCGACGCGATCGCGAACGGGGAGAGCGTCGCCGACTTCAAGGCCGCGAAGCGGATCGTCGAGTGCGCGCTCGACACCTTCGGGAAGCTCAACATCGTCGTGAACAACGCCGGCATCCTCCGCGATCGGATGATCTTCAACATGGCGGAGGAGGACTGGGACGCCGTCGTCGCGGTCCACCTGAAGGGCACGTTCAACATGTGCCGGCACGCCTGCGAATACTGGAGGGAGGAGCACAAGAAGGGGAACGTGCTGAACGGCCGCATCATCAACACGTCCTCGGACGCCGGGCTCCTCGGCAACGTGGGGCAGTCGAACTACGGCGCGTGCAAGGCGGCCGTTGCCGCGATGGCGATCATCATCGGGCAGGAGATGAAGAAGTACGGCGTCACGGCGAACGCGATCGCGCCCGTCGCGCGGACGCGCCTCACGGTGGACGCGACGCCGTCGACGGCGGCGCTCATGGGAGGCGAGGTGAAGCCCGGCGAGTTCGACATGTTCAGCCCGGCGAACATCGCGCCGCTCGTCGCCTGGCTCGCGAGCGACGATGCCGCGGGCGTGAGCGGGCAGGTGTTCCGCGTCGGCGGACGAAGCGTCTGGCCGATGAAGGGCTGGCATTCCGCCACGCGCATCAAGAACCCGGAGGCGGCGCCGTGGGATCCGGCGCAGCTCGGCGCGCGCATCAAGGAGGAGCTGGCGAAGGGCATCACGGCGGCCGAGGGCATGGCCGACGTCTTCGCCGGAGGGCTGTGAGCCGCCGCGTCCTCGTCGTCTGCCACGCGAACACGAGCCGCAGCATCATCGCCGAGGCGGTGCTCGTGCGGCTCCTCCGCGAGCGCGGCGTCGACGACGTCGAGGTCCGCTCGGGCGGGATCGCGCCCTACGCCCGTGACGGGAGCCTCGTCTCGCTCGACGCCCGCTTGGCGCTCCGCGAGGTCGGGATCGAGCTGCCGGCGGGCGCGGGCGCCACGGATCTCAAGCGGCAGCGGCACCTCCTCGCGGAGGCGGACGTGATCCTCGTCATGACCGAGGAGCAGCGCCGGATGCTCGACGCGTTCGACGAGGCACGCGGCAAGCGCGTCCTCACGGTGCGCGAGCTCGCCGGCGAAACGGGGGACATCGACGACCCGTCGATGAAGGACGAGGACGTGTTCCGCCACTGCCGCGACGAGATCACCCGCTGCCTGACGGACGGGCTCGACCGACTGCTCGAGGGGGGCTGACGCATGCTCGGGCTCTTCAAGAAGCCGCCGAAGCTCGAGATCGCGTTCCGGCCGACGCGCGCCGTCGCGCGCGAGCTCGACCGCGAGATCGAGATCGACGGCGAGCTGGTGATCCGGAACGTCGGCCGGGACGCGACCCTCGTCGACCTCGCCCTCGTCCTGATCGCGGGGGGGACGCGCCGCATCGACCTGGCGCTCCCGGCGGGCTGGGTGGGCGAGGTCCGCCTCCCGGCGGGCGGGGAGCTCAGGCAGGAGGTCGCGTGGAAGCAGACGCTCGCGGCCCCGATGCGCGCGCCCGCGGCCGAGATCCAGCTGATCACGACCGCGGGCAACAAGGTCCAGCCGCTCGCGACGACGCCGCGGTTCCCGCTCGCGAACGAGTGAGGCGGCGCGCGTCCGTCCGCCTCCCGCCCCCCGGGGGAGAGGGCGGGCGCCCCGGCCGAGACGCCCGCCCGGAGAGACGGCTCAGGCCGACGCCGCCGCGGGCAGCGCCGCCAGCGGTTCGCCCGTCGTCATCCCGTCGCCGAGATCGCCCATCGCCGGCGCCGGGTGCTCGGCGGCGTCCAGCGACGCGTTCGTCAGCCGCTCGCGGCAGTAGGCGATCCACTTGAGGTGCGCTTCGGTGTGGAGCAGCGCCGCCTCGAGGCTCAGGTGCCGCACGAGGGCGTCGTGATCGGTGCTCTCCGGCTGGCGGCGCTGCTGGGCGAGGAGACGCGCGAGCTGCCGCTTGTACTGGTGCTCCTGCTCCGCGAGGCGGCCGAGGAGCTCCCCGCGGCGCTCGGGCGCGGCGACGAGGAGCCGGATCAGCATCTCGTCGCGCACGGGACGGAGGCGCACGGGCGGCCGCTGGAGCCAACGCTCGAGCGTTCGGTGGCCCTTCGGCGTGAGCTCGAAGAGCCGCCGCGCCGGGTGCTGCCCGTCGCTCGACCCGTCTTCGACCTCGGTCACGAGCTTCGCGCGCTGGAGCGCGCGGAGCGTCTGATAGACCTGGCCGATGTTCAAGTGCCAGGCCGTCCCGACCCGTTCGTCGAAACGAAGCTTCAGGCGATAGCCATAGTCCCGCTGCTCGCGCAGCAACCCGAGAAGTGCGTACCGGACCATGAAGCCCCCCTTTGCGCTCGCGTCATGGCACTCTGGTCGCGACGAGCTCGCTGCTCGCGTCGAGCATCGAGCCGGTTCCCGCCGGTGTCGCGAGGGGACGCTGAGCAAGGCCTGTGCCGCGCGGCCATCCGTGGCGTCGAGCGCCGAAAACCAGCTGAAAAACGGCACGTACCACGAAAGGGGGATTTCGGTCCGCCGAAAGGCGGGTCGAACCGGGCCCGAAGTGTGAATCTCGCTTAACGTTCGAGGCCCGCGACGTGAACTGGACGGCGGGACCCCGCGCATCGCGCGTGGCGTTCGCCGCGGCGCGCCCCGCCCATCGGGGAGGCGAGCACGAAGATCTCGAGCAAGATCCTCGCTCCATCGCGCCGAGCGGCGCCGCCGTGGCGGACGCCGTGCGCTCCACCGCGCGTGAAGATGCCCTTACTCACTTGACGCTACATATACTCAGGGCACTCCATGCGGCACACTGAGTGACGAGCGGCAGCGGAGGACGCAGCCGCGCGAGCGCCGCTCGCGGGGTCGCCGCGACCGTCGCCTCAGTCCGTCATGTGGGCGATCGTCCGCAGGGAGAAGTACGCCGGGTCCCAGTGCTGCTCGAGGAACGAGCTCTGGTAGCGGCCGCCGAGGGCGGAGCGGTTCGTCTTGTCGTTCACGCCGACGACGAGGTTCGGGAAGACGGCCGAGAAGGTCTCGTCGTTCTTCACGAAGTGGTAGCCGCACATCGCGGTGTAGAAGTACTCGCCCGCCCGGTTGTGCACCATCTTCCAGTAGATGCGGAACATCTCCTTGTCGAAGTACATGATGACCTTGCCGAAGTTGTAGTACGGGTCGCTCGACTGGCCCTCGACGACCCACACCGGGCGGGGGATGAAGACGAGGTTCTGCTGGATCCACCAGGGCGCGCCCTTCGCGTTCGGCACCTCGTAGCCCGCGGGCATGTACGGCGTCTCGATGATCTGACGGGTCGGGCTCACGGGCTTCGCGGGGAACGGGTAGGGCTGGAGCACGGGGGCGAGGATGTTCTGCTCGCCGACGAGCTTCCATCGGTAGTACTCGATCTTGCCGGCGTAGCAGTTGAGGTCGTCGGCGAAGATGTCGAGGCCCGCGACCGGGTCGGAGCGCGTCGACGCGTTCACGCGCCGGGCGCGCCGGGTCGAGGGCACGTACGCCCAGAGGGCGTCCTGGCTCTCCCAGTCCCAGTACCGCTTCGTGAGCGTCGACACGCCCTCGACGTCGAGCGGCTCGATCGCGCCGCCGAGCGCCTGGCCCTGGAGGTTCTCGGGGTTGTCCTTGAGCGGGCCGAAGTGACGCCCCTGGAAGCCCTGGGTGTGGAGGAACGCCTTCACGCGCCGAAACTGGCCGCCCGAGTCGACGCCGTTCAGCGTGAACGTGGCGCCGCCGCCGCCGCCCTGGAGCCCGGCGAAGTTGAAGTCGTGCGCGATCTTGCAGCCCGCCTGGGGGTCGTTCTTGTCGATCTTCGGAAACGGCAGGCCGAAGACGAAGACGGGGATCTTCCCCGTCGACTTGTCCCGCAGGCCGCACTGCTTCGGCTCGACGTCGTACTTGCCCTCGTTCGCGGCCGTCGCGTCCCAGAACGCCTGGCTGTAGTTGTGGTGGAACTTCTGCGGGTCGACGGGGACGACCTTGAACCAGTACTCGCCCTTCTGGAGCCGCTTCAGCACCGGCTCCGGAAGGAGGTCCTTGCCCTCCTGCCAGTTGTTCGCGTCGAGCGTCCACGGCTCGTCGCCCGCCGCGGCGGCCGGTCCGCCCCGGCCGCAGACGAGCGCCACCGCCGCGAGCGCGGCGAGACCGAATCGGAAGCCGTTCATACACCCTCCCGCACGGTGCGCGCCGCGGTCGCGTCGCGCCGCCGTCGTTTGTCGCGTTTGCCCCTTCGCGTTGTCAAGGCTTGCCCCCCGGCCGGGCGTCCCGGAGCTTCTCCATCTCCCAGCGGAGCACGGCGCCGACCAGCACCACCGCGCGCGCGTCGTCGACGCGCACGTAGAGGCCGGTCCACGCGGGGTTCCGCTCGCCGACGTCGAGCGCGAGGAGCCGCTCCCCGCGCGCGCCGGCGAGCGCGAGCCGCGTCGCGCCCGGACCGAGGCCGTAGTCGGCCGGGTCGGCGGGCGCGGCGTCGACGACCATGATCGGCGCGAGCCCGCGGAGCGTCTCGATCAGGTCGGCGACGACGGCCGCGTCCCACGCCCGCCCGGCCGCGTCCGCCCACGCGCCGTCGCGCCGCACGGCGACGACGCGCTCGTCTCCCTCCGCGAGCTCGACGCGGGCGACGTCGGCCGCCGGGACGCGGAGGAGCGGCGCGGCGGGCGGCGCGGACGCGGGGCGCGGGGCGCGCGAGAGCCAGAGCCAGGCGCCGAGCGCCGCGAGGACGAGGACGAGGAACACGGTGCCGCGCTCGGTCATGCGGTTCGCGCCGTCCGCCGCCGGCGCGCGACGAGGAGCGCCGTCGCGGCGAGGAGGCCGGCGGGTGCGACGACGGCGCCCCAGAAGATCGCGCGCTCCTCCGGCACGGTCAGCGTGAGCGGCGAGAAGGTCCCGCCCGGCGGCGCCGCCGGGCGGGCCGCGGCAAGCGGATCCGCCCGCGCGACGAGCCCCGCGGCCGCGAGCAGCAGGTCGCGGTTCCCGAGCACGTTCACGTGGAGGTTCGTCGCGAAGTCGGCGTCGCCGACCACGACGACGCGGCCCGCCCGCTCGCCGGCCCCGACGCGCGCCCAGGCGGCGACGGGAAGCGGGCCGCGCCGGTCGCGCCCTTCGCGATACGCCGGCACCTCCCCCGACTCCCCGCGGCGGTCGACGTCGGCCCAGCTCGTCTCGGCGGTCATCGCGAGGTAGTCGCTCTCGACCTCCGGCACGTCGGCGAGCCGCATCGTCTGCGCGCCGGGCAGGAGCGCCTGGACGTCCGACGCGTCGGGAACGAGCGCCTGGTTCAGGTACGCGACGCGGGCGGAGAGCCCGTCGGTGCCGAAGAGCCGCCCCTGCTCGTCGACGACCAGGTCGTCGGCGAGCTCCACGCCGAAGCGCGCGAGCAGGCGCGCGACGCTGGGCGGCGCGCCCGGGTCGGCGAGCACGAGGAGGTGCCCGCCGCCGCGCACCCAGCGTTCGAGCGCGTCGACCTCCGGCGCTCGCAGGTCGCGCCGCGGGCCGGCGAGGACGACGAGGCCGGCGTCGGCGGGGACGACGGCGGCGCCGGCGAGGACGTGGATGCGAAACCCCTCGGCGGCGAGCGCGCGCGCGGTCTCCGACGCGCCGAGCCGCTCGTCGGCGTCGCGGGGGTCGCGCTCGCCGTGGCCGGTGACGAAGTAGGTCGCGACGGGCGGCGTCCCGGCGACGTCGAGGAGCGCGGCCGTCACCGTCTCCTCGGCGACGACGGGGACGCGCGCGACGCGGTCGCCGGCCTGGACGACGGCCGTGTTGAACGCGGCGACGCCGAGGCGCTTCGCCACGACCGGGTTGCGGTCGAGGTCGAGCAGCCGGACCGCGATCCGCCGGTCGGCCTCCGCGTAGAGCGCGAGGAGGTCCGCCGCCTCGCGCCGGAGCGCCGGCTCCTGGCTCGAGTAGAAGAACGTCACCTGGACGCCGCCCGCGAGGCGCCGGAGCACCTCGTGCGTGTGCGGCGAGAGCGTGAAGCGCCGCTCGGGCGTGAGATCGAGCCGCCACGGGTGGAGCGTCGCGAGCGCGAGCGCGCAGCCGAGGATCGCCGCCACGACGACGATCTGGATGCCGAGCAGGACCGCCGGCCGCCTCATCCGACGCCCCGCCACGCGCGCGCGCCGAGCGCGCGCAGCGCGAGGAAGACGAAGAGTGCCGCGAACGCGAGGAGGTACGCGACGTCGCGGCCGTCGATCACGCCCTGCGCGAAGCCGTAGAAGTGGTCGAAGAGGGAGAGCTGGAGGAGGAACGGGGCGACGCGCTCGCCGATCGCGGCCTCGTTCCAGGTGGCGAACCAGGAGAAGACCAGGACGCCGTACGCGAGCATCGCCGCCACCACCTGGTTCTCGGTGACGGCGGATGCCGCGAGCCCGCAGCCGATGAAGGCGACGCCGAGGAGGAAGAGGCCGAGGTAGCCCGCGGCGAGGGGCCCGAGCGGGAACGGATGGAACGCCCACAGGATCCCCGGCCCGACGAGCGTGCCGGCGAGCATCGCCGTGAACGCGACCAGCACGGCGAGGAGCTTCCCGGCGAGCACCTCGCGGTCGCGCACGGGGAACGTCCAGAGGAGCTCGAGCGTCCCGAGCTTCCGCTCCTCGGCGAAGAGCCGCATGGTGAGGAGCGGGACGACGAGCAGCGTCACGAGGCGGAAGTCGAGGAAGACGTATCGCCAGAGCCCGCGCGGCTGGTTCGCGCCGCCGACGAGGACGAAGAAGACGAGGTCGCTCCAGAAGAAGTAGCCGGTCAGGAGGAGGAAGACCGCGCCGAGGACGTAGGCGAGCGGGCCCCCGTAGAGGCTCGCGAGCTCGCGGCGCGCGATGACGAGCGTCTTCCTCACGGCTGCCCCCGGCCGACCAGCGCGAGGAACGCCTCTTCGAGCGACGTCTCGACGGGCGCGAGCGCGAGGAGCCCCCAGCCCCGCTCCGCGACGCGGGCGGCGAGGGCGGGCCGCGCGTCCCGTCCCGGCTCCATCTCGACCCGCACGCGGCCGTGGCCGTTGCCGCCGGCGATCGGCTCGGCGCGGCGGACCCCGGAGACCGCCCCGAGCGCGGCGGCGAGCGCGGGCGCGGGCGCCGTCGCCTCGACGTCGACGCGCGACGCCGGGCGGAGGCGCGCGGCGAGCGCCGCGGGGCGGTCGGCCGCGAGGACGCGGCCGCGGTGGAGGATGACGACGCGGTCGGCCATCGCCTCGACCTCGGCGAGCGCGTGGCTCGAGACGAGGACGGCGTGATCGCGGCCGAGCTCGCGCACGAGGCGGCGGGTCTCCGCGCTCTGCTCGGGGTCGAGGCCCGCCGTCGGCTCGTCGAGGAGGAGGACGGGCGGGTCGCCGACGAGCGCGACGGCGAGCCCGACCCGCTGCCGGAAGCCCTTCGAGAGCGTGCCGATCCGCCGCCCCTCCGTTCCCGCGAGCCCGCTGCGCTCGACCGCCGCGCCGACGGCCGCGCGGCGCGCGTCGCGGCCGGCGAGGTCGCGGAGCCGCGCGGCGAACTCGAGGAGGCCCGCGACCGTCATCTCGAGGTGGAGGGCGGGCCGCTCCGGCGCGTACCCCAGGCGGCGCCGGGCGGCGAGCGGCGCCCGCACGACGTCGTGGCCGCCGACGAACGCCTCGCCGGCCGTCGGCGGAAAGACGCCCGCGAGCACGCGCAGCGTCGTCGTCTTGCCGGCGCCGTTCGGGCCGAGGAACCCCACGACCTCGCCGCGCGCGACCGCGAGCGAGACGTCCTCGATGGCGGTGTGGCCGCCGAAGCGCTTGGTGAGCTGCCGGGTCTCGATCACCCGACGGCCAGGCGGGCGGGCGCGCGCTCGTCCGCCCCCGTGCGGCGCTTCGAGAGGAAGCCCGGCCGGATGATCTTCATCCAGGCCGGGACGATGACGAGGCCGCCCACGGTGTTGAAGAGCATGAGGAGGGCGAGGAGCAGCCCCATCTGCGCCTGGAACTTGAGATCCGAGAACCACCAGAAGAGCGTGCTCGCGATCATCGTCGTCGCGGTGAAGATGATGGCCTTGCCGGTCGTCGCCGTCGCGTAGTCGACGGCGTCGTCGAGGCTCCGGCCCTCGTCGAAGGCGTCGATCATGCGGCTGAAGTGGTAGATGCCGTAGTCGACGCCGACGCCGGCGCCGGCGGCCGCGATCGGCAGCGAGTTCACGTTCAGGTCGATCCGCCAGAGGTACATGAACGCCTCGGCGGCGAGCTGCGACAGGATGACCGGGATCATCAGGATCAGGACCGCCACGACCGAGCCGTAGGTGAGGTAGAGGCACGCGGCGACGGCGAGCATGACGAGGGCGAGCGTCGTCCAGTACGAGCTCTCGACGGCCTCGTTCACCGCGGCCAGCACGCCGAAGAGCCCGCCCGCGAAGAGGAAGTGGACGTCGTCGCTCGAATGCTCGGCGGCCCACCGCTTCCCGCTCTCGATCGCCTCCATGATGAGGTCGTGCGAGTAGCCGTGGAAGAGCGTGATGATGGTCCCGTAGCGCATGTCCTGGGAGAGGAAGCGGTCGAGGTCCCCCGCCTGCCCGCTCTGCGTGAACTGGAAGAACAGCTCCGCGATGTACTTCTGCTTGTCGGGCACGAAGCCCCACTTGGGCTCCCCCTCGTGGAAGAGCCGCGCGAGCTGCTTCACGATGTCGATCACCGTCACCGACGCGCCCGCGCCCGGAATCGCCTCCATGTAGTCGGCGAACTCCTCCATGGTGGTGAGGGGGGCGACGTTCTTCATCCCGCCCTCCTTCCCGGTGTCCGCGATGATCACCAGCTGGCTCGCGCCGAGGAACTTCTCGTTCAGCTTCGCGTACGCGACGTTGTAGGGGTGGTTCGGGAAGAGGAGCGCGGCCCCCGGCGTCATGTCGCCCACTTTGAGCCGCCAGCCGTAGTACGGGCAGACGACGAAGAGCGCGATCGACACGCCCGCGACGAGCCAGCGACGCTGGCCCGCACTCGCGGCGATGACGAGCCGGGTGATCCCGTCGTAGATCTCCTGGTGCCAGCGGTAGAGCACGAGGGCGACGGCGAGCACGACGGCGAGCTTCGCCGTCCCCATGAGCGTCCACCCGATCGTGAGCGCGTAGAGCGCGTACGCGACCGCCCCGACCGCGACGAGCGCGTGCCCGAGCCGGCGGAGCGCACGCGGATAGGCCGCCTCGTGGACGCCGGGCGGGTTGATCACCGAGAGGATGATCGGGTGGAGCGTCACGACGCTCACGATGATCGAGATGATCCAGAAACTCGAGAAGACCGCGATCTTCTGGATGAGGGGGATCGGGGCCACGGCGACGAGCAGGATGCCGATGCCGTCGCTCAGCACGGACGCGATCGCGGGCGGGAAGAGCGCCGAGTACGACTCGACGATCGCCGCGTGCTTGTCGCCGAGGCGGTGGTACTCCTCGTGGTAGCGGTCCATCGACTGGACCGAGTGCGAGAGCGCGCGGGCGGAGAGGAAGATCGGCACGACGAGCACGAGCGGGTCGAGGTTGAGGCCGAGGAGCGGCCCCATGCCGAGCGCCCACACGCTCGAGAGGAGGCCCGAGAAGACGGGGACCCAGATGCCCGTCCAGGTCCGGAAGTAGTTCCAGAGCAGGAAGACGAGCGCCGCGAGCGTGACGACGAAGACCTCGCCGACCTCCGGGACGTAGCGCAGGACCGAGGTGTAGAGCCACGGGATCCCCGTGATGTAGACGGTGTGGTTCTCGTCCTCGACGCTCGCCTTGATGTCCATCAGGCGGTGGTAGAGGTAGTTGAAGTCGAGCTCCTCCTCCCAGAAGCCCGCGGTCACCATCGCGGCCGTGTCGTCGTTCGCGACGTACAGGCCGCGGATCCCCTTTGTCGAGTAGACGGCGAACTTGACGCGGTCGGCGTCCGCCTGCGTCTGCGGCACGCCGGGGAAATAGACCTCGCGGATCTGGATCGCCCCGCCGTAGGTCGAGATGCTCTTCATGCGGGCGTGCGCGATCGAGAGGATCTGGTACGGGATCACGCCCTTCGTCTCGACGATCGCCTTCGTCACCTGGTCGATCTTCTGGAGCGTCGTCGGGTTGAAGATGTCGCCGTGCTTGGTCTCGATGACCACTTGGAGCACGTTCGCGCTGCCGAACATCCTCCGGAAGTCGTTGTAGATCTTGATGTACGGGTGGCCCTCGCGCAGCGTCACCTCGTGGCCCAGGATGCTGAGCTTGAGCGGCCCCGGGTAGAAGTCGAGGAACTCGAGGTCGATCCTCACCTTCGTCGCCTGCCACGCGAAGAAGCCGGTCATGACGGCGATCACGAGGCCGACGGCGAGCCGGTTGCGGAGCAGGAAGCGGAGATAGGCCTCGACCCAACGCTTCGGGATCATGACGCCCTCTTCGCGCCCTCGACGCGCCGCACGCGCGCTCCATCGAGACGGAAGGCGAGTCCCTCGGCGCCGACGGCGAGCCCGCGCGCCGCGTCCGTCAGCCACACGGAGCGGATCCACTGCGCGGCGAGCTCGATCGGCAGCGGCTCGACGGCCCACGTCTCGCCGCCGTCGCCGCTCCGGAGCATCGTGCCGGCGTCGCCGACGATCCACCCCTGCCGGCCGGCGACGAAGACGTCGTAGAAGGAGCGCTGCGCGAGCGGCGCCGCCTGGGCCCGCCACGTGGCGCCGCCGTCGGTCGTGTGCAGGATGACGGCGTCGATGCCGACGGCCCACCCGCGACTCGCGTCGGCGAAGTGCACGCCGAAGAGGGACGACTCGACGGGCGCCCGCTGCTGGCGCCACGACCGTCCGCCGTCCGCCGTCGCGAGGATCGTCCCGAACTCGCCGACGACCCACCCGTGGTCGGGATCGGCGAAGGAGAGGGCGTAGAGGTTCACGTCGCCCGGGTCGACGCCGGCGTCGAACGCGCTCTCCGGGAGCGTCACCTCGGGCGGCACCTGCTGCACCGTCCACGTCGTCCCGGCGTCCTCGGTGTGGATCATCGTGCCGAAGTCGCCGGCGCCGTGGCCGCGCTCGCGCGTCGGGAACGCGAGCGTGAAGACGTGGCGCGTCGAGCCCGTCGTGGCCGGCGTCCACGTCCGTCCGCCGTCGGTCGTCCCGTAGACGATGCCCTCCTTGCCGGCGATCCACGCCGTCCGCGCGTCGACGCACGCGACCGCGAGGAACGGCCGCTTCGTGCCGGCGTCCTGGCGGTACCAGGTCTCGCCGCCGTCCGTGGTGTGGAAGATGCGGCCGAGCTCGCCGACCGCCCAGCCGTCCCGCTCGGTCGCGAGGCAGGTGCCGAAGAGGCCCTGCCGCACCTCGCCCTCGCGAACCGGCTCGCCCGCCCGCGCCGCACGCGCGGCCACCGCGACGAGGAGGAGCACGAGCGTCGCCTTCATGCGGACGCCTTGCGCCGGCGGGCCGGCATCTCGAGCGCCGTCGCGACGGCACGCACGAGCTCGTCCCCGGCCGCGGCGAGGGGGCGCCGGAGGCGGCCGAGCCGGCGGGCGATCGCGACCCGGTGGACCGCGCCGACGAGGCACTCGGCGACGAGGCGCGCGTCCACGGCGGCCGCGAGCTCGCCGCGCCGCCGGCCCTCGTCGAGGATCTCCGCGAGCACGTCGCCGGGGGTCGTCGTGCACGAGAGGAAGTCGTGCGTCTCGCGGCTCGGCGGAAGGATCAGGAGCTCGTAGAGAAGCGTGTCGTCGCGCGCCGCGCGGAAGAGCGCGCGGAGCGCCGCGGTCAGCTTCGCGGCCGCGCTCCGCTCGCGCGCCGCCGCACGGCGCAGCTCGTCCGCGACGTTCGCGGCGCAGCCGCGGAAGATGCTGCGCGCGAGGTCGCGCTTGCTCCGCCAGTGCCGGTAGAGCGTCCCCTCCGCGACGCCGGCCTTCGCCGCGATGTCACGGACCGTCGTGCCCCGAAGTCCGCGCGTCACGAACAGCCGGAGAGCGGCGCGCTCGATCTCCGGGCGCTTGGTGGGGGCGTGATCAATCACTCACTCGCGGCGTTTAGCCGGGGCCCTTTCGAACTGTCAACGCCGGCGACGGCCGCTCGACGGTTCGGAGCGACCGTTCGCCCGATCCATGCGCTAGTTGTTCGGAGCACACTCCGTGATCCAGGTGTTGATTGCCTGGATCTCGTCGCTCGTGAGGCACTGCGCGCCGCCGAGCGGCATGCCCGGGCAGCCCTGGGGCATGAGCACCCCGACGATCCGTGGGTCGCCGATGATCTTCAGGTAGAGGTAGCTGCGGTTCGGGTTGCCGGGCACGACGCGCTGGAAGCCCGGCTTCTGGAGCGCGGGCTTGTTCACCGACGAGCGGTAGGACGCGCCGGGCGCGAGGTCCTGGCCGTTGATCGCCGTCCCGCCCAGGTGGCAGCCGGCGAGCGCGCAGCTCCGATCGAAGATCGGCTGGATGTTCGCGCCGAAGGACACGCTCGGCGTCTTCGGCGGCTTGCACGCCGGCTTCGGTTGGCCGCCGCCTCCACCGCCCCCGCCGCCGCCGGCGCACCCGGAGAGGAGGACGAGGACGGCGAGCGCGACGCCCCGGCCGCTCAGAACACGTACTCCAGCTGCGCGCGCACGTTGTCCCGGTCGCGGAGCGCGCCGATCTGTCCCGTCGGCGGGCCGTCGATGCGGGTGTAGTCGAAGATGACGCGGAAGGGATCGTGCACGAGCGTCACGCCGGGCTGCTCGAGGATCGCCCCCTGCCAGTCGTAGGCGAGGACGAGCTGCGGGACGACGCGGCCGCCGTAGTACGACGTGTTCGCGAGCAGCGTCTGCGTGAACTGGTTGTCGTTGAGGTGCAGGAAGCGCGGCCGGAGCCGGCACGCGCGCCCGCCCCGGCAGCCGGTGCCGGCGATGGGGATCTGGGTCGCGACCGGGAAGTTGTGATGGACGACGGGCAGGATCAGGTCGCCCGGCGAGTCGAACACGTGGCTGTAGAAGAGCTGCGTCGAGAAGAAGAAGGTCTGTGCGGGGTTCAGCCAGCGGATGTAGCGGTTCACGTCCAGGCCGATCACCCAGTTGAAGGTGTCGCGCTGGAGGAGGTGCGCCTGGATCGGACCCTTGCGCGTGAGGTCGAAGAAGCCGGGGAACACGAACGGGTCGAGCCCGCCCTCGAGGTTGTTCAGGCGGGCCAGGCGCGCGAACTGCTTCGTCCCTGCCGCGAAGCGCGAATCGGCGTCGCTCCCCTCGCCCTGTCGGTTGAACGGCTGGTTGTGGATGTAGGCGATCTCGGAGCGGACGATCGCGTACCAGCGGGGCACGGGGAAGGTGAGCGACCCGCCGCTGATCGGCACGCGCGGGCTCAGCACCTCGGCGAGGATGGGGTTCTCGAAGCGCGGCGTGTTGATGCCCTTCAAGGCGCCCGGGACCCTGAACCGCACGCCGGGAGTGTCGAGGCGCGTCCAGTAGTGCGCGATCGTGTACGTGACGTCGCCGTAGTTGAAGACGAA
>Ga0070741_10014145_pt1 | contig 13878 bp, 15 predicted proteins | sample Coa_R1_4_FD_66440 | JGI IMG/M metagenome (GOLD analysis project Ga0070741, IMG submission 66440) | Surface soil microbial communities from Centralia Pennsylvania, which are recovering from an underground coalmine fire - Coalmine... | ecosystem: Environmental > Terrestrial > Soil > Unclassified ... | reverse complement strand
CGAGTCGGTGGCGACCAGCCGCAGGCCGGCCTCTTCGGCGGCCATGAGCACACCCGTGAGGATCGGCCGGGCATCATCGGACGACGCGGCCCGGACCACTTGGCGCAGGGCCTCGGCCAGCTCGCCGGCCTGCAGGGTGACGGCATCGGCCGTGCCCGGCCCGGGCAGGCGGGGAAACTCGGCCGCCGGCAGCATGCGCACGGCGAAGTTCGACCGGCCCGACGAGATGCGCACCTCGTCCTCGCCGGCGTCCAGCGTGACCGCCCCCGGCTCCAGGGCCCGCACGATGTCGGCTGCCAGCCGGGCGGGCATGACCACAACCCCGTCGCTCTCCCCCGCCACGTCGACCTCGACCTGGATGGTGAGATCCAGGTCCGACCCGGCCACGTGCAGCCGGTCGCCCGCAACCTCCATGCGCACGCCCGAAAGCACCGGGAGGGCGCCACCTCGGCTGGCCACCGCCCGTTGGGCCGTGCCGAGGGCGTCGACCAGGACATCACGTTCACAGCGGAACTTCACCGGTCAGCCTTTCTTCTTTTCTATACGTAGACAAAGGGAAGTCGTAATAAGGGTTGTGGATTGGGGATGACCTCGCATCAGCGCAGGTCATCCAAGGTTTCGTCATCCGCCTGGCGTCCCCAGGATCGCACAGGGGTGTGACACTGAAGCGGAGGGCCGGGGGACAACCAGCCGTCGTCCCCGTGAACTACATCGGTCCGACACACAGTCATCCCCCGCTTTTGATGCGGTGGATGAGCTCGGTGACCTGGTCGTAGATCTGCCGGCGTTCCTTCATCAGTCCCGAGATCTTCTCGACCGCGTGGATGACGGTGGTGTGGTCCCGGCCGCCGAACTCCCGGGCGATGGCCGGGTAGCTGAAGTCCGTCAGCTCCCGGAAGACGTACATGCCCACCTGGCGGGCAGTGACGAGGGGCCGGCGGCGGCTGGTGCCGCACAGCTCGTCGATGGGGAAGCCGAACATCTCCGCGGTGGCGTCGAGGATGACCTTGGGGGTGATCTGGCGGGGCCCGTCGGTGGCGATGAGATCGGACAGGACCTTCTCGGCCAGATCCCGGGTGAGGGGCTCCCGGTTGAGGCTGGCGAAGGCCGACACCCGGATGAGGGCGCCCTCGAGCTCCCGGATGTTGTCCTTCACGTTGGTGGCGATGAACTCCAGGACGTCGTCGGGGACGTGGGCCCGCTCTCCCTCGGCCTTCTTGCGCAGGATGGCCAGGCGCGTCTCCAGTTCAGGAGGCTGGACGTCGGTGATGAGGCCGGAGAGGAAGCGGCTTCGCAGCCGGTCCTCCAGGGTGGCGATCGACTTGGGAGGGCGGTCCGACGTGATCACGATCTGCTTGGACGCCCCGTACAGCGAGTTGAACGTGTGGAAGAACTCCTCCTGGAGGCCCTCCTTGTTCTCCATGAACTGGATGTCGTCGACGAGGAGGACGTCGCACTCGCGGTACCGGCGCTTGAAGGCGGTGGTCGTGTTGGTACGGATGGCGTCGACGAACTCGTTCATGAACGTCTCGGTGGACACGTAGCGCACGTGCCGGGCCGGGAAGTTCTCCCGGACGTAGTTCCCGATGGCGTGGAGCAGGTGCGTCTTGCCCAGGCCGGCGAACCCGTGGATGAACAGCGGGTTGTAGGACTTGGCCGGGGTCTCGGCCACCGACAGGGCGGCGGCGTGGGCGAACCGGTTGGACGCTCCGATGACGAAGGCCTCGAACGTGTAGCGGTTGTTGAGCGGGGCGTCCTCCCGGCCGGGAGGCGGGGGCGGGACGACGGCGGGGATCGGCGAGGGGGCGGCCGTGGCGACATCGGCGTAGGCGGGTTCACCCCAGCCGGGGCTCGATAGAAGGCCGGCGGCGGTGTCGTCCCGGAGCGCCATGCCGGGCTGGACTTCGAGGACGACGTCGAGCTCGACCCCGGTGGCGTCGTTCAGCAGGTCTCGCATGAGCGGCAGGTAGCGCGCCTCGATGCGCTCTTTGGCCAACGTGCTGGGGACTCCGAGGATCAGGGTGTCGTTATCGGCAGTGAGCGGGGCAACCCCCTCGAACCACGCCCGCCACGTGGCCTCCGTCACCTGCGTCCGCAGTGCTTCGGAACAGAGATTCCACAGTCGCTCTGCGTTCGTCACCAGCAGTTCTGCCTCCCCGACCGCGAAAGTGTCCACAAGCTGTTCCACACCTGTGGAAAGGAGCTGTCTTCTGCGGTACCCAGTAGTCCGTCGATGTGTGGAGCAGGCCCCGGGGAAGTGGGTGGGCCGGCGAGAGTGGTACGCCCACGGCGTGGAAAGGGCACGGTAGCACCGGGGCCTCCCTCTGGCGAGAGGCGGCGGACAACATTTACCGACGTTCTTGCCCGCCCCTGTTGCCGGGTCGCTCGCCCGGTTGCCGGCGGTGGTCGCCAGCCCCTACCCTGGACCGCCGCACGGCGCCGAGGAGGCCATGGGTGAAGCGAACGTACCAGCCGAACAACCGCAAGCGGGCGAAGAACCACGGGTTCCGCCATCGCATGGCGACGCGCGCCGGTCGGGCCATCCTGAAGGCCCGGCGACTCAAGGGTCGTCACCGGCTCTCGGCCTAGGACCACCGGTCAACCGGGTCTGGCGCATCAAGGATCGCCAGACATTTCTTGCCCTTCGGGCGTCGCGCCGGCGGGTGCGTAAGGGCCCGATCACGGTAACGTTTGCCCCTGCGGTGAAACCCGCCCCGCCGCAGGTCGCGTACGCGATCGGCCGTAGGGTGGGAGGTGCCGTCGTACGCAACCGGCTTCGTCGCCGAATGCGTGCCATCGTTGCCGATACGGCCGGCGAGCTGGCACCGGGTGCCTACCTGGTGGGAGTGGCGCCGGAGGCGACAACCCTGTCGTTCGGAGAGTTGAAGACAATCGTGTTGCAAGCACTGCAGGCTGTCGGTGAGGGCCGCCGGTGACCGCGCCGACTGTCTCGCGCCCGGACGCCGGTCGGGGGGCGCGCCTGTTGCGCGGCGCCATCCGCCTGTACCAGCTGGCTCGCAGCGGCCGTCCGTCGCCGTGCCGCTACTGGCCCACGTGTTCGAACTACGCGCTCGAGGCGATCGAGCGCCACGGCGCCATCCGTGGCACCTGGCTGGCCGCCAGGCGCATCGGAAGGTGCCATCCCTGGGGTGGCCATGGGGCCGATCCCGTCCCGGAATGAGGTAATTGATGTTTCAACTGCTCGCCAACGTCTTGGCGTTCTTCTACCACCTGATCCCGTCGTACGCGGCAGCCATCACCATGCTGACGCTGGCGGTGATGTTGGTGCTCTTCCCCCTCACGCTGAAGAGCACGAAGAACATGCTGCAGATGCAGCAGCTCCAGCCCGAGTTGAAGAAGATCCAGCAGCAGTACAAGAGCGACAAGGCCAAGCTCAACGAAGAGATGATGGCTCTGTACAAGCAGCACGGGGTCAATCCGGTGGCCGGCTGCCTGCCCATGCTGTTGCAGATGCCGGTGTTCATCGTCATGTACCGCGTGATCGCCGGCCTGAGCCACATGTCCAACGGGGTGCCCGCCCCTCGCTACCTGGACAAGAACACCGATCTGTACAAAGCGCTCATCAAGAGCGGCGGCCACATGAAGTCGCTCGGCATTGACCTGTCAAGCGCTGCCAGTCACCAACACAGTTCCTTCGCTGCGGCCCTCCCCTTCTTCGTCCTGGTGGCGCTGGTGATCATCACCCAGTACATCCAAACCCGGCAGATGACCGCTCGAACGCCGGCGTCGGCCCAGACGGCCCAGACCCAGATGATGACCCGCATCATGCCGATCTTCTTCGGGTTCATCTCCTACAGCATTCCTGCAGGCGTCAACGTCTACTTCCTGGTCTCGGCCCTCTTCCGCATCGCCCAGCAGGAAGCGATGTACCGGTTTGACCCGCAGTTGTCCCTGCATGCGCAGAACGTGAAGGACAGCAAGGCGACTGACACCAAGACGAAGCCCATCGATACCAAGGCCAAAGACGTGCCTCCCAACGGCAAGAACGGCAAGAAACCGACTGGAGACGGCCGACAGGTATCGAAGGACGCTCGCCGCAAGCGGCGCGGGCGCTAGCCGTGGAGTGGGTGGAGACCACCGGACGGACGGTGGAGGAAGCCAAGGACCGCGCGCTCGATCAGTTGGGGGTTGATGAGGTCGACGCCGAGTTCGAGGTGCTCGAAGAGCCCAAGACGGGGCTCTTCGGGCGTTTGCGTTCGGAGGCCCGGGTGCGCGCCAGGGTGCGACCGACGCGGCCCCGGCCCAAGGAGGACCGGCGGGACAAGCGCCGACGGCAGCAGCGGGGAACCAACGGCGGCGGCGGTCGTACGGGCGGCGGCGGCCAGCAGAAGGCGAACCAGAGAGATGACGGGGAGCCCAGGGCTGAGGGTCGACCGAAGCCAGACCAGCCACGCGTGGCGGACAAGGGAGGTGCGGTGTCAGAGGATGTATCGATGGCCGAGCAGGGTGACGTGGCTCGTCAGTTTCTCGAGGGTTTGTTGGAGCGCATCGGCATGCAGGGCTCGGTGGCCGTCCACGAGGTAGACGAGGACACCGTGGAGGTAGCCGTCGAGGGCGACGACCTCGGCCTGCTCATTGGCCAGCGGGGCGCGACGCTCAGCGCTCTGCAGGAGGTGACCCGCACGGTGGTGCAGCGCCAGACTGCCGGGCGCAACGGTCGGCTGTTGGTGGATGTGGCGTCGTATCGCCAGAAGCGCCGGGTGGCGCTGGAGCGGTTCACCCGCCAAGTCGCCGACGAGGTGAAGGCCAGCGGCGAGCGTCGGGTGCTGGAGCCCATGCACCCGGCCGATCGCAAGGTCGTGCACGACACGGCCAACGACATCGACGGCGTGTCCACGACGTCTGAGGGCGAGGAGCCCCGGCGACGGGTCGTGATCCTGCCCGAGTAGCGCTGATTGGTGGGGCTTGCCCCCCGCCCGAGCGTTGTGCGGCCCGCCCGGTGGGGCGGGCCGCACCGCGTCGCAGAACCGTATCTGGCCTACGCTGGGCCGCCGTGGACCGGCTTGTCGGGGTGCTGCAGCGGGCGCGGGCGCTGGGGTTCCTGGGACCCGGTGCCGTGGAGGCCCACATTGAGCACGCTTTGGGCTTTGCCGCTGCCTTCTCGGAGGCGCCACCATCCTTTGTGGACTTGGGGAGCGGAGGAGGCGTGCCGGGGCTGGTGCTCCTAGAGGTGTGGCCCGGCAGTCGAGCCGTGCTGCTGGATGCCAACGAGCGGCGGACGACCTTCCTGGCCGAGGCGCTCACCCAGCTGGACTGGGCTGATCGGGCCGAGGTGGTGCGTCTCCGAGCGGAGGAGGCGGGACGAGACGGGCGCTTTCGGGCCATGTTCCCCGCCGTGGTGGCCAGAGGGTTCGCCTCCCCCCCGGTGACCGCAGAATGCGCTGCTCCCCTCCTGGCGGTTGGCGGCACGCTGGTGGTGTCGGAGCCGCCCGAAGAGGTGCGACGTTGGCCCGTCGAGGGCCTGCAGCGGGTGGGGCTGGCACCGGCCGGGGTGTGGGCGGGCACGGCACGCTTCCAGGTGCTCGTCCAGCTGAAGCTCTGTCCGGCGACGTACCCGCGACGGGTGGGCATCCCGGCCAAGCGGCCTCTCTGGTGAGGTTTCACGTGAAACGTGGTTGAGGGTTGGCCCCGGGACGTTTCACGTGAAACAGGGGGAGTGCTTGACCAGAGAGGGCGCAGCGGCCAGGATGGGCCCGTGGCCCTTTCGGACAATGACGGTCTCGCGCAGCGCGGGCGCGCCATCTTCGAGCGGCTTCGGTCCAGCGGAACTGACCCGGACACGGACGAAGCGGCCCAAGATGGACCGCAGGCAGCTGGCGAGCCCAATGCCCCGGAAACAGACCAGCTTCCCGAGGATGCGCAAGCCCCAGGAGTGAGGCCTGACGAGGAGGCGCTGCCGGAAGAGGTCCAGGCGAGCCAGGCCCCTGAGGAAGCGAGCCAAGTCGGTGGCGAGGCGGGCCACACAGCGCTCGCCGGGGAGACATCCGAGCCGATGGCGCCCGGGGAGGGCCTGGTGGCGGCGCCTAGCGGGCACGCAGCGACCAGCGACGAGCCGGAGAAGATGGCTGGAGGGCCGAGCGAGGGTGACGGGGAAGTCCAGGCTGGTCCCGAAGCTCGCTCGGACGGGCCTGTCGCGGGCTCGTCTCCCGAACACCGCGCCGATGCGACGCAGGCCATGAGCCCCGGAGATGGCCAGTCGAGCGGAGGGTCCGTTGGCGCTGTCACGGTCGCAGGCGCGGACCAAGGCCAGGCGTCCACGGGGCCGGGCGGTATCGGCCAGCCCTCCCCTGAGCGACGTGAAGGACCCCCACAGCCGGACGTGCGCCTCGCCGGCGAGCAAGCAGCCCCGACCGCAGCCACGAGAGCGGACCCGGACCCCGGGGCGGGACCGGTTCCTCATCCCGAGAGTGCTGGAGCTTCTCCGGCGGCTGCGACTCCCGAGGACACGGCAGAGCCTGAGGAAGCGGGCTTCGTGCTGGCGGACGAGGCGCCCGAGTCGTTGGTGAACGTGGTCGTCGAGGCGGCCGCGGCCCTGAACGACGTGCCGAGCGCACCCGGTCCGTCCAGTTTCGCCCGGTCACTCCCCCGCGTCATGGCCATCGCCAACCAGAAGGGCGGCGTGGGCAAGACCACCACGGCCGTCAATCTGGGTGCGGCGCTGGCTGAGTTGGGCTACAGGGTGCTGGTGGTTGACCTCGACCCCCAGGGCAACGCCACCACGGGCCTGGGGGTGAACCCCCGCTCGCTGGAGACGTCGGTCTACGACGTGATCATGCACGACACGCCCCTCGAGGATTGCATCGAGCCCACCAGCCTGCGCAACCTGTTCGTGGTCCCGGCCACCATCGACCTGGCCGGCGCCGAGATCGAGCTGGTGCCCGCCTTCAGCCGGGAGCTCAAGCTCCGGCGAGCTCTGGAAGAGCAGGCCGACGACTTCGACTACACGCTCATCGACTGCCCGCCCTCGCTGGGCCTGATCACTGTCAATGGCCTGGCGGCGGCGACCGAGGTCATCGTTCCCATCCAATGCGAGTACTACGCGCTCGAGGGTTTGGGACAGCTGCTCCGCAACGTCAGTTTGGTGCAAGCAAACCTCAACCCGAAGTTGGAGGTGAGCGCCATCATCCTCACCATGTTCGATGCCCGCACCAAGCTGGCGGAACAGGTGGCCAACGAAGTGCGAGAGCATTTTGGCGAGAAGGTGTGCCGCAACATCGTGCCCCGGACCGTCCGCTTGTCCGAGGCGCCTTCGTTCGGGCAGCCCATCATCGTGTTCGATCCGTCATCTCGCGGGGCCATTGCCTATCGCGAGCTGGCAAAGGAGGTGAGCGGTGGCGCGCCGCAGCGGGTTGGGTAAGGGCCTGGGCGCCCTCATCCCCACAGAAGTCATGGGCGACCGCCAGTCGTCGCTCGCCGAGCTGCCCATCGGCAGTATAATACCCAGTTCTTTCCAGCCTCGGAAGATGTTCGACGAGGAGAGCCTGGCCGACCTCACCGCTTCGGTGCGGGAACTGGGCGTCCTCCAACCCATCCTCGTGCGGCCCGCCGAGGACGGGCACTACGAGCTCATCGCCGGCGAGCGGCGCTGGCGGGCGGCCAAGCGGGCGGGGCTGCAGACCGTCCCCGCCCTGGTGAAGGACGTGCAGGACGCGTCGAGCCTCGAGCAGGCCCTGGTCGAGAACCTTCACCGCCAGGACCTGAACCCACTGGAAGAGGGGGCCGCTTACCAGCAGCTCATCGAGGACTTCCACCTCACCCACGACGAGCTGGCCGCGCGTGTGGGCAAGAGCCGGGCCGCCATCAGCAACACCCTGCGCCTGTTCCAGCTCCCGCCGACCATCCAACGCCTGGTGGCCGACAACCAGCTGTCGGCCGGCCACGCCCGCGCCCTGTTGGGCACACCCGACCGTGCCTTCCAGGAGGCCCTGGCCAAGCGGGCCGTGGCCGAGAGCCTCTCGGTGCGGGCCGTGGAGGACGCCGTGCGCAGCCGCAACGAACTCGGCGCCGCGGTGCCCTCGGGTGCTGGTGGGGGAGGGGCGGGCACCGCCACGGCGGGCCGGCTGCGCCCTCCCGGTTTGATGGAGCTCGAGGAGTTGCTGTCCCGGCACCTCGACACGAGGGTGAAGGTCGAGATGGGCGGCAGGAAGGGCAAGATGGTGATCGAGTTCGCCGACCTCGAAGACCTCGAGCGGTTGTACACGTTGATCACCGAGCCCGTCACCGAGTAAGTCGTGAAACTGCTGCTCACCACCCTGGCTGTGGGCGTTGCCATCGGCCTGATCCTCAGGAGACCGGTGCCGGCGGCGGTGGTACAAGCCGGTATAGGTGCTGCTCGGGGCTAAGCCTCAACCTTGAAGGTGAGCTTCATCCACAGCTGTGGAGAAGCCTGTGTGCAAGGTTCGTGCAGCAATCGCGGGGCGACAACGCTCCAGGGGGTGAAGCGCGTCTTGCCCCTCGACGGGTCGGCCAGACGTCGGGCTCAGGCCGTGTCTTCCAACCCCGCGCAGGGCGCCGCCGCCCACAGCCGCAGCGCGTCGGCCACTGCCTCGGCCACTGCGCCGGTGCGTTCCACGACAACCGCGGCCGGGCCGAGTTCACACAACACGGCGGGCATCCGGGTCTCCCGCAGCACAGGGAGGGTGAGGCCGTGGACGCCGCCGTCGGGGACGCCCACTACCCGGGGGAGCGCGGACTGCAGCTGTTCGGCCAGCCGGCGGCCGGCGTCGGACTCGTAGTCGGGCCGGGCGTAGTAGGCGGTGGTGCAGCCGGCCCGAGCGGCGGTGACCTGGATGCCCACGAAGACGTGGGCGCCAGCGTTGTTGGCCGCGGCCGCCTGGTCCGAGGGATCGTCGTGGGCCACGGCCGTGGCCACCGCGCCCAGGCGGGCCAGGGCTCGGGTCATGGCCGTGGTCAACGCGTGCAACCCACCCGGCTCGCCCACCACCACCAGGCGCCCGGCCAGGGTGCGGGGGCCTCGTCGCAGGCTCTCGGTCTCCCGTACGGCGGCCACCACCGTGTCGCCCTGGTGGGCGGCCCGGCCCGTGAGCCGGGCCAGGGCCTGGAGGGTGGACGGCCCGCACACGCCGTCGACGGGGAGGCCGGTGTTGCGCTGGAACTCTCGCAGGGCCGTCTCGGTGTCGGGCCCGAAGATGCCGTCGACCCGCCCAGCGTCGAACCCGAGGGAGCCGACCTGGCGCTGGAGCTGGGCCACGTCGTCGCCCCGGAGCATGGGCTGGCGCAGGTACAGCAGGCGGTCGCCCAGCTGGTAGCCGGCCTCGACCAGCGCCCCCCACGTCTCCCGGCCGCAGATGCCGTCCACCCGCAGGCGGCGCCGTTCCTGGAAGGAGCGCACGGCCTGGTCGGTGGCGTCGCCGAACGTGCCGGGTGCGTCCCCGGTAGCGGTACAGCCAAGGCCCGCCAGGCGGCGCTGCAGGTCGCGAACGGCGTCGCCCCGGTCGCCCCGGCGAAGGGGCAGGCCGGTTACAGGAATGCCTGGAGCTCCTGGAGCAGCTGCCCCTTACCCTTGGCGCCTATGAGCCTCAGCTGGACCTCGCCCTCCTTGAACAGGATGAGGGTGGGGATGCTCATGACCTCGAATCGGCGGGCCACGTCGAGGTTCTCGTCGACGTTGAGCTTGGCGATGCGCAGCTTGCCCGCTTGCTCGGTGGCGATCTCCTCCAGGATGGGGGCGATCATCTTGCAGGGGCCGCACCACTCTGCCCAGAAGTCGACCAGGACGGCCTCTTCGGCGCCCTTGATCTCTTCGTCGAACGTGGCATCGGTGAACGTGGCGATGTTGGCGGCCACAGGTGAACCTCCTGGTGGGATGTGCGGGTGACGTACCCAACACGTGGGCGCATCGACCAATTCCGTACTACCAGTTGCGGGGCGTCTCCACGATCACGTGGTCGGAACCGGTGGCCTCGAGCCACCGTTCGGCATCGATGGCGGCCATGCAGCCCGAACCGGCAGCCGTGATGGCCTGACGGTACACGTGATCCTGCACGTCCCCGCAGGCGAACACGCCCTCGACGTTGGTGCGGGTGGAGTCGGGCGCGGTGACGAGGTACCCGTTGTCCTTCATCTCCAACTGGCCCTTGAACAGGCCCGTGTTGGGCACGTGCCCGATGGCCACGAACAGGCCGGAAACGGGCAGGACGGTCTCATCGCCGGTGACCACGTTGCGCACCTTCACGCCGTTGACGTTGGTCTCGCCCAGGATGTCGACCACCTCGGAGTCCCACAGGAAGGTGATCTTGGGGTTGCGGAAGGCACGGTCCTGCATGATCTTCGACGCCCGCAGCTCCTTGCGCCGGTGGATGACGGTGACCTTCTCGGCGAACTTGGTGAGGAAGGTGGCTTCCTCGAGGGCGGAGTCCCCCCCGCCCACCACGGCGATCTCCTTGCCCCGGAAGAAGAAGCCGTCGCACGTGGCGCAGGTGGACACGCCGTAGCCGGTGAGCCGGGCTTCGTTGGGGAGGCCCAGGGTGAGGGCCCGGGCGCCGGTGCTGACGATGACGGCGTGGGCCTGGACCTCCAGCTCGTCGTCGATCCACACCTTGAAGGGCCGCTCCGAGAAGTCGACCTTGGTGACCCGGCGGGTGAGGAAGTCGGCCCCGAAGCGGGCGGCCTGGGCCCGGAAGATGCCCATGAGCTCGGGGCCCTGGACGCCCTCGACGAAGCCGGGGTAGTTCTCGACGTCGGTGGTGAGCATGAGCTGGCCACCGGGCTGGTCACTGGTGGAGGAGGGCTCGCCCTCGATGACCAGAGGATCGAGGTTGGCGCGAGCCGCGTAGATGGCGGCGGTGAGGCCAGCCGGGCCCGACCCGATGATGATGACGTCGCGAACGAGAGACATGCGGTCGACTCCTACTGAGGCGTACGTCGCCTGGTCCACAGGAACAGGCCGGCGAGCGTGAAGATTCCGCCCAGGCCCGCCTCGGTGACCCAGACGGCCCGGGCATGGGAATCGAGGGGCCCGGTGAGGTACGTGTCGAGCACCCGGACCAGGCCGACCGAGAAGAGGATGAGGGCGACCGCGCCCATGACCGCGGCCAGCAACCCGAACACCAGCACCCGGGCCACGGTGATGATCGGCACGGTGGTCTTGTCCCGCACCCCGGTGACGACCCGCTCGATGGTGTCTGCTGCCTGGACCGCCCAGTCGTCGCCGGTTTGCGCCATGGGCGGGAGACTACCCTCGCCCGGGATGCGCCTACCCCTTGCTGTCGTCGCCGCCGGCCTGGCGTCGGCGCTGGGCGCGCTGATCCTGGGCGAGTACCCCCTCACCGGCACCACGCCCTACGTGGCCGGGGCACTGTTCGGGTTGGTGGTGGCCGAGCTGGCCGTGTTCGTGGCCGGCCACGGCGGGCTACGGGGGCCGGCCAAGCTGCTGGTCGTTGCCCTGCCCGCGGGTGGGATGGCGTGGGCGGCGTGGATCTCGGCCGGGCGGGACTGGCACTTCGTGCCCGGCGGCGCCTGGGCGGGGGTGGCCCTGGCCCCGCTTGCCGCTTTCCTGTGGTTGCGCAGGGGCCCGGCCGCTACAGGCTGAGGACGGTCAGTAGCTCGCAGGACGAACGGGCCACCACGAAGGCCCGGTACTGGAACGACCCGCTGGGCGGGCTGAGCCGGTAGGCGAGGAGCACGGCGGGCTGGCCCTGCCACGTGAGGGTGGCGGTGTAGGCCAGGGGGCCGAGGCCCTTGCCATAGGTCTCGCGAGTGGCCGACTGGCAGGGGGGCGTGCCCACGAGCTGCTTGTTGGTCCGGGCCTCGGCGGCGCTCGGGGTGCCAGTGGTCGGAGCGGCCGCCGCCGCCCCGGCGGTCGTCGTGGACGCGGCGCCGTTCCCGGCGAAGGGGCCGGACGAGTCGGCCGCGCCGGCCGCGGTCCGGCCGTTCTCGTTCACGGCCGAGCGGACCACGGCCAGCAACGCCTGGGGATCCTGCTGACTGCCCAGGTCCCCACCGTCGATGGCCGAGGCCCCGGAGCTGGCCGCCGTGGATGTCTTGCTGGGGCTGGACCGGCCCCGATCGACCAGCAGGGGCACGGCCACGGCCAGAGCGACGAGCACGGCGGCCGCGGCCAGGAGGGAAGGGCGGGGGGCGGCCGCCTTTCGCCGAGGCGGGGCCAGGCCGATGTCGTCCCCGGGTGCGGGCGAGGCGCCGGACACGTCGAGGGCGGCGGCGATGGCCCGGGCCCTGGCCACCTGGTCGGCCGGCGCCACGGGTGCGGCCACGGCGGCCCGCACGGCGTCGAACTCGGCCAGGCGGGCGCGGCACCGGTCGCAGGTAACGGCGTGGGCGGCGGCGGCGACGTCGGCCGTGTCCTCGCCGTCGAGGGCGGCCGACAGCGCCTCGTCGTCAGGGTGGGGGGTGCTCATGATTCGAACCTTGGACGGTCGTCGGGGTCGGTCGGGTTCCTGAGGAGGGGCACGAGGGCGGCCCGGCCTCGGGCGATGCGGGAGCGGACGGTGCCGGGCGGGATGCCCAGGACCTCGGCGATCTCGGCGTAGTCGAGCCCGCACAGGTCTCGCAGCACCACTGCGGCCCGGAAGTCCTCGGGCAGCCGGGCCAGGGCGGCGTCGATGTCGAGCCGCGTGGCCGTGGTGCTGTCGGGCCCGGCCACGGGTGTCGAGGCCGCGAGCAGCGCGTCGGGGTCGGCCACCGGCCGGCGAGCCCGGCGGCGCAGCTCGTCGAGGGTGGCGTTGACCGCCACCCGGTAGGCCCAGGTGGAGAAGCGGGCGGTGCCGTCGAAGCGGGCCAGGCCCCGGATGATGGCGATGAGGGCGTCCTGGGTGGCGTCGGCCGCGTCGGCGTCGTTGCCGGTGAGCCGGCGGCACACGGCCCACACCCGGTCGTAGTGCAATCGCAGGAGCGAGTCGCGGGCTGCTCGGTCCCCGGCCCGGGCCGCCTCCACCAGGGCACGATCGTCGGGCGCGTCGGCGATGGGGCCGAGCGTATTAGCCCGTGATCGACACTTCGTCGATCTCGGCAGTGGCGTCCGGCCCCAGGTCGGTGATCCAGAGGAGGACGGCGCCGCCCTGGACGCCGTGCAACGAGAAGGTGGCGTCGCCGTTGATGCCCCGCTTGGTCTCCAGCGGCTGGCCCCATCCGCCCAACGTGTCGGCCCCCGAGGCGGCCACGTACACCGAGGCGGCCCAGCCCTGCACCGACGACGTGACCTTGAGCTCGTTGAGCTTGGCCGGGTTGTCCAAGGTGAAGGCCAGGCCCACGCCCGGCTTGAGGTTGCCGAACAACCGGCTGTTGTAGTGGTCGCTGTGCCAGGCGGTGCTTGGGTCGCCGTCGATGGCGTTGTTCACCTCGGTGTCGTGCTCGCTCCCGTCGCCCGGCGCCGGGTCGAAGGCCCGTACCGAGGCGATGTGGAGGGGCGTCGCCGGCTGATGGGTGCTGGTGGGAGCGGCCGGCCTGCCGGGACCCGAGTCCGACCGGGTGAGCAGGGCCACGGTGACGACCAGGGCGAGGAGCACGACGGCGCCGACGGCGGCGACGGGCAGCCACGAGGGGCGGGCCCGGCGAGGCAGGGGTGCGATGCCGCCGGGCGGCGTGGGGTCGCGCACCACGAAGGGGATGGCGTCGTCGTCGCCCAGGTCGACGGCGCTCAGCGCCTCCTTGAAGGCGACAGCAGAGCCGAAGCGCTCGTCCGGCTCCTTGGCCATGGCCTTGAGGACGATGGTCTCGAGGGGCTTGGGGATGCCCGCCACCAGGCGGCGCGGGGGCATCGGGTCGCTGCGCACGTGCTGGAGGGCGGTGGCCAGCTCGGTCTCGGCCCTGTAGGGCGGCCGCCCGCACAGCATCTCGTAGAGGACGACGCCCAGGGCGTAGACGTCGGACCGGGCGTCG
>Ga0070741_10014144_pt1 | contig 13880 bp, 13 predicted proteins | sample Coa_R1_4_FD_66440 | JGI IMG/M metagenome (GOLD analysis project Ga0070741, IMG submission 66440) | Surface soil microbial communities from Centralia Pennsylvania, which are recovering from an underground coalmine fire - Coalmine... | ecosystem: Environmental > Terrestrial > Soil > Unclassified ... | reverse complement strand
GCTGATCCCCATCCTGTTCGTGTTCGCCGCGATCAAGTTCCTCCTCGTGGTGCTCTGGTACATGCATCTCCGGTTCGACAGCCGCACCTACGCCCGGTTCTTCACGCTGGGCCTCGCGGGGGCGATCACGCTGTTCCTCGTCGTGCTCCTCACGTTCAAGACGTTCGCGGGCTGATGGGTCTGCCTCCGTTCCACGTGCACCCGCAGGTCATCGTCCTCCTCGTCGGGGTCGAGCTCGCGTACCTGACCGCCGTCCGGCACGGTCGGCTGGCGGGGTCGGACGGCGATGGCCGCAGGCGCCGGGCCGCGCTGTTCTCCTCGGGCATGCTCGTGCTGCTCGCCGCCACGAGCTGGCCGATCCACGACCTGGCGGAGGACCTGTTCTCGGTGCACATGGTGCAGCACCTGCTCTTCGAGCTCGTCGCCCCGCCGCTGTTGATCGCGGGCATGCCGGCGTGGATGCTGCGCGCCCTCCTCCGGCCCCGGCCCGTGGAGGTGGTGGTCCGCTTTCTCACCCGCCCGCTCGTCGCGCTGATCGTCTTCAACGCCGTCTTGCTGCTCATCCACTGGCCGGCCGTCGTCGAGCTGCAGCTCCGCTCGGAGGCCGCCCACGATCTGCTGCACGTGCTCATGCTCGTCAGCGGACTGGTGATGTGGTGGCCGGTGATGTCTCCGCTGCCCGAGATGCCGGCCCTGTCCCCTCCGGCCCAGATGATGTACCTGTTCTTCCAGTCGCTCGCGCCGACGATCCCGGCGTCGTTCTTGACCTTCGGGTCGACCCTGCTGTACCCCGCCTACGCGGCGGCCCCCCGGGTCTGGGGGATCTCGGCGCTCTCGGACCAGCTGGTGGCCGGACTGATCATGAAGATCGCCGGTGGCCTGTACCTGTGGGGATTCATCGCGGTCATCTTCTTCCGCTGGCACGACCGCGAGGAGCGCGAGGGGTGGGATGCCCTGGCCCTGCACGGAGTGCAGCGGGACGTGCGGGCGGGTTTGGCGAAGAAGGCGGAGCCGTCGAGGCCATGAGGAAGGACACACGCGAACGCCTCGTCTTGCCGATCGCGCTCCCGATCGGCATCCTGGCCGTGCTGGCCGCCGTGCTCTTCGGGTTCTCGAGGATCCTGCTGTCCCTCTCGCACACCGCAGCCACCGGCACGGCGCTCGTCGTCGCGTTCTCGATCGTGGTGATCTCGGCGGTGGCGGCGAGCCGCAAGGTCGTCCGCGCATCGAGCCTGGCCTCGATGGTCGGCGCCATCGCCGGCGTCGCGATGCTCGCGGGGGGGATCGCCCTGATCGCCGTGAGCCCGGAGAGGGCCGAGGGCGGGAGCGGCGCCGGGGCGATCGTGCATCTTGCGGCCAAAGGGCTCCAGTTCGACCAGTCGACCCTGAGCGTGCCGGCGGGCACGCCCTTCACGATTGCGTTCGACAACCAGGACGCGGGGGTGCAGCACAACGTCGAGATCTTCGACACGAAGGACTTCAGCGGGACGCCGTTGTTCTCGGGAGCGCTCGTCACCGGCCCCAAGACGGTCTCGTACCGCGTCGGCCCGCTCGAAGCCGGAACGTACTACTTCCGCTGCGTCGTGCATCCCACCATGACCGGGACCATCACGGCGGCGCCGGCCACGGGGGGCGGGGGCGTCGCCGCGACCGTCGTCGCCGAAGGGCTGAAGTTCGACACCGCCGAGATCCACCTGCCGGCCAACACGCCCTCGACGATCCACTTTGAGAACAGGGACGCGGGCGTCCAGCACAACATCGCCATCTTCCAGGACGACACGCTCACGAAGGTCCTGTTTCGCGGCGACCTCGTGACGGGTCCGGGATCCGCCGACTACGAGGTGCCGGCGCTCCCGCCCGGGAGCTACTACTTCCACTGCGACGTCCACCCGACGATGAACGGCAAGGTGGTCGTGAGCGCATCCTCGAGCCCGACGCCGACGACGACCTCCGGTTCCGCCGGAGGTGGCGGGGCGACCGCGAGCCCCTCCACCATCACCGCTGAGGGAATCCGGTTCGACACCGACCACCTCGACCTGCCCGCGAACGCTCCGGCAACGCTCGTGTTCAGGAACAACGACGCCGGGACCCCGCACAACATCGCGATCTACACCGACAGCTCGCTCTCGAAGGCTCTGTTCAAGGGCCAGATCGTGACGGGCCCGGCCAGCGTGACCTACCACATTCCCGCGCTCCCGCCGGGTACCTACTACTTCCACTGCGACGTGCACCCGACGATGAACGGGTCCGTGACGGTCGGCTGAGCCCGACCGCCCGAGCGGCCGTGTGCGAGCATGCGACGGCGATGAAGCGTCTCGTCGCATCGGTCCTTGCGTTCGCCTCGCTCGCCTTCGGCGCCTGCGGGCGCCCGGCCCAGACCGGCTCGGCGATCCGCGTGGTCTCGCGTCCCCTTCCTCCCCTGCCGTCCGCCCTGCTCGGCGGCGGAACGCTCGACCCGAGCCTGTACCGAGGCAAGGTCCTGGTGCTGAACGTGTGGGCGACCTGGTGCGGCCCGTGCCGGCGCGAGCAGCCGGTGCTCGAGAGCGCCTGGCGGACGTACCGGGATCGCGGCGTGGTCTTCCTCGGCATCGATTACACGGACGACCCGGCGGCGGCGAAGGCCTACCGGAGGGAGTTCGGCGTCACGTATCCGAGCGTTCGTGATCCGGCCGGCACGACCGGATCCTCGCTCGGCTTCGTCGGGCTCCCCGACACCTACGTCGTGGACCGCACTGGGACGATACGCCGGTGGGCGTTCGGTGCGGTGGACGCCGAGGAGCTGGATCGCATGATCTCCGAGGTGCTCGCCGACGGGGCCTGACCGAGCCGGCTTTCCGTTCCGCGGCTCAGTGTCCCAGGGGGAGGGCGGCGTCGGCCGCCACGGCCGCAAACAGCGCGGCCAGGTACACGATCGAGAACCGGTACAGCCGCACGGCGAGGTCCGGCGTCCGCTCACGCCACAGCCGCAGTGCCCGGTGGACGAACATGCCGCCCAGGACGACCGCGGCGGCGAGGTACACCGGCCCCATGTGGCCGACGGGGAAGAGCACGAGACTGGTGGCGAACAGGGCGAGCGAGTACAGGAGGATCTGACGCCGGGTCTCCTCCTCGCCGCGCACCACCGGCAGCATCGGCACCCCGGCGGCGGCGTAGTCGCGCTGGTACCGCATCGACAATGCCCAGAAGTGCGGGGGCGTCCAGACGAATACGATCGCGAACAGGACCCAGGCGGGCGCCCCGACCGAGCCCCGGACGGCGGCCCATCCGACCAGGGCCGGTGCGGCGCCGGCCGCGCCCCCGATCACGATGTTCTGCACGCTGGTCCGCTTCAGCCAGAGCGTGTAGACGAACACGTAGAAGGCGATCGCCGCGAGTGCCAGGGCCGCGGCCAGCAGGTTCACCGTCGTCGCGAGCAGGAAGAACGACGCCGCCCCGAGCGCGTAGCCGAACCGGAGCGCATCGAGCGGGTCCACCCGGTGGGCGGGAAGGGGACGCTTGCGGGTCCGGCGCATGATCCCGTCGATGTCGCGATCGAGATAGCAGTTCACCGCGTTGGCCGATCCCGCGGCCAGCGCGCCCCCGACCAGCGTCGAGAGCAGCAGCCAGGGGGACGGCATCCCCCGGGCCGCGAGCACCATGGCGGGAACCGTGGTGACGAGCAGGAGCTCGATGATCCTGGGCTTGGTGAGCGCGACGTACGCGGCGGTCGTCTCCCGAAGCGACCGCCCTCCGAGCGCGTGCTCCCTTGGCTCCTCGCCCGCGGGAACGGGGGCGGGCGCACGACGGGAGGCGACGGCGAGGGCCACGGCCACGGCCCAGATCAGCGCTGCGAGCGCGACGTGGCTCGCCCTCGCCCACGATCGGAGCCCGGTCCAGACGTTCGCCGCTCCCACCATGACCTGCGCGAGATACAGGAGCAGGAGGAGGTCCGCGAGCCGGACCAGGACCTTCGGCCTGCCCGGGACCGTGCGTACGCGGATGGCCGTCCAGACCACCAGCAGCGTAACGACGGCCGCGACGATCCGGTGGAGGAACATGACGGTGGCGGCTCCACCGAGGGTCGGAACGAGCCGTCCGTTCATGAGCGGCCAGTCCTGGAACACGACCCCGGCGTCTCTGGCGCGCACATACGTCCCGACCAGCAGCAGGAGGTAAGTGGCGATCGCGGTCCAAAGAGCGAGCCGGGCAAAACCGGACTCGCCGGCCGCCGGCAACCCGGGGCCGTAGGCGACCACGAGCAGATACACGAGGATCGCCAGCACGAGCATGGCGACGGCGAAGTGCACCGTGATCCAGGCCGGGTTGAGCCCGGTGTCGACGACGATTCCGCCCAGCACCGCCTGGACCAAGATCAGAGGAACGGCCGCGACCGATGGCCACACGATCCGGGGATGAGCCCGGAGGTGTCTGAGCGCAACGAACGCCTGCACCAGCACCAGGGCCGTGGAGACCACCACGAGCGATCGGTGCGTGTACTCGATCAGGGCGTGGTACCGGAGGGGCGGGATCCACCTGCCGAAGCATCGCGGCCAGTCAGGGCAGCCGTCTCCCGAGTTCGTCGCGCGCACCAGCCCTCCCCACGCGATCAGCGCGAGCGTGGCCAGGGCGCTCGAGACGGCGAGCGTGCGAAAGCGCTTCATGCGGATATGGGCCCGCCCATCGGACAGGCGAACACTATAGTCGCCGTCGCGGCCGGCCGCGACGGCGCGCGCCCGACCCGACTCGGATCCCCGCGCCCGGCCCGACTCGGCTTGCGATACTTCGCTCGTGCAACCAGGACCCGTCCCGGCAGCGGAGGCGCCAGATGACGTCCGTGGGCAGGTGGAGCGGACCCTCCGGGAGTTCCTCGCCGAGCGGCGCGCGGACCTGGCCGGGCTGGATCCGGCTGCCCCGGCCCTGATCGGCGAGCTCGAGCGCCTGCTCGACGCCGGGGGCAAGAGGATCCGCCCGGTGTTCTGCGTGTGGGGGTTTCGGGCGGCGGGCGGGGGCGGCGGCGAGCCGATCCTGCGCGCCGCCGGCGCGCTCGAGCTCTTCCACCTGTTCGCGCTCGTCCACGACGACGTGATGGACGAGAGCGACACCCGACGGGGGGTCCCGTCCACCCACCGCCGCTTCGCGGCCGAAGCTCCCGCCGGCCTCCCGAGCGCCGAGCGCTTCGGCCGGTCCGTGGCCGTCCTGGTGGGGGACCTGGCCGCCGTGCTCGCGGACGAGCTGCTGCTCGGATCGGGCTTCCCGCCCGACCGGCTGCTGCCGGCGTTGCGGCGCTACGGGCGGATGCGGGAGGAGGTGGCGGTGGGGCAGTTGCTGGACCTTCGCGGGGAGGCCGTCGAGAGCGAGCGCCGGGCGCGTGCCGTGGCGGCGCTCAAGACCGGCGCGTACACGGTCGAGGGACCGCTGCACATCGGCGCGCTCCTCGCCGGCGGGCCGCCGGAGCTGCTGGCTCGCCTGTCGGCGTACGCGCGCCCCCTCGGCGAGGCGTTCCAGCTCCGCGACGACGCGGTCGACCTCGGCCCGGGCGCGGTGCCGGGCGCCGGGCCGAAGACGGTGAACGGCCTGATCTCCGAGGCGATCGCCGCCCTCGACGGCGACGGACTCGACCCCGACGCGAGGGCGGCGCTTGCCTCCCTCGCCGAGCTCCTGCGCCTTCCCGAGGAGTGAAGGTGGACGCCGCCCAGGCTCGACGGATGTTCGGCGGCCTGCCGGCGGTGAGCGTGGCCACGGTCGATCGAACGGGGGCTCCGCACGTCGTTCCCCTCTGGTTCGTGTGGCCGGAGGACGCCATCTACGTCTCGACGAGACGGTCCAGCCGAACCTGGGCCAACGCGAGCGCGGATCCCAGGATCGCCCTGACCGTCGACGTCGGCCGCAGCTGGGTGGAGCTGGCGGGGATCGTCGTCCGCGGGACCGCGGAGCTGCTCGCCCACGACCACCCCTCGATGCGGCGGCCGATCTCGGCGTGGCACGACAAGTACCGGTCCCTGCTTGCCGCCGACGGATTCGCCCGGTTTGCCGAGGAGGTGGAGAGCCTGGGGTTCCTCAGGATCGTGCCGCAGCGGATCGTCGCCTGGGATCACGCCCGGCGGTAGCCGCCTTGCCGTTGGCGACCGGCCCGGTCTAGGCTGCTTTGTGAACGGCTTCACAAGTCGCTAGCATCTTGTGAAATCTTTCACAAGTGGTGGGGGAATCCGAGGTCGTGACCGGTCCGACGAACACGAGCCAGCGGGTGGACGTGCTGGTCGTGGGTGCCGGCCCGGGCGGCTCCGCTACCGCGTACCACCTCGCCCGTCACGGCATCGACGTCCTGCTCCTCGAGCGCTCGGTGTTTCCCCGCGACAAGGTGTGCGGGGACGGGCTCACGCCGAGGGGCGTGAGGGCCCTGCAGCGGATGGGCGTCGACGTGCACGATCCGGGGTTCGAGCGGGTCCGGGGCCTCAGGATCTACTCGAGGAAGGTGACCCTCGAGCTCCCGTGGCCGAGGCTCGAGCGGTATCCGGACTTCGGACTCGTGCGCACGCGTACGGACTTCGACGAGCTCCTGGCGCGCCGCGCCCAGAAGGCCGGGGCGGTCGTGCAGGAGGGGACCGAGGCGGTGGCGCCCCTCGTCCGCGACGGGTGGGTGGAGGGCGCCGTGGTCCGCCCGGCGGGTGGAGGGGACTCCACGGAGGTTCGCGCGCGTTTCGTGGTCGCGGCCGACGGCGCGTCGTCCAGGCTCGCGGGACAGGTCGGCGTCCGGCGCGACGCGACCCGCCCCCTCGGGATCGCCGCTCGCCGCTACTACCGCTCGGTGCGCGGCCCCGGCCCGTGGCTGGAGGTGTGGATGGATCTGTGGGACGGCGACTCGCTGATGCCGGGCTACGGCTGGCTGTTCCCGCTCGCCGACGGCCGGGTGAACGTGGGCGCCGGTCTCCTGAACACGTTCCGGAACTTCCGCAACGTGTCGGCGCAGCGGGTGTTCGACGCCTTTGCCCGGATGCTGCCCGCCGACTGGGGTCTGCAAGAGGACTCGGCCGACGGGCGAGTGCTCTCCGGGCCGCTGCCGATGGGGATGAACCGAACGCCGCAGGCCGTTCCCGGCATGCTCGTCGTCGGCGACGCGGCCGGAGTGGTCAATCCCTTCAACGGTGAGGGGATCGCGTATGCCATGGAGTCCGGCGAGGTCGCGGCCGAGCTGATTCACGACGCGCTCGTCCGGGGGCGTCCGGGGGTGGCCCAGATGTACCCGACCGTGCTCCGCGAGCGCTACGGCAAGTACTTCCACGTCGGGCGACGGTTCGTCCGGCTGATCGGGAACCCGACGGTGATGCGGACGTTCACCGACTACGGGCTCCCGCAGGAATGGCTCATGCGGTTCGCGCTGCGGTTCATGGGCAATCTGACGGACGGGCGGTCGGGCGACGTCCAGGACCGCCTGATGGACGCGCTCGTCCGGCTCGCGCCGGCGTCGTAGGGGGAAGGCATGCTCTCGGAGTACCTGCCGATCGTGCTGCTCGCGGCCCTCGCGCTGGTCTTCGCCCTGGCGTCGCTCGCGGTGTCGTCCCTACTCCGTCCGCACCGCCCCACGCCGGCCAAGCTCGCGCCGTACGAGTGCGGCATCGAGCCCCAGCGCCTCCCCAAGGGCGAGCGCTTCTCGGTGAAGTTCTACGTGCTGGCCATGCTGTTCATCGTGTTCGACGTCGAGACGATCTTCCTGTTCCCGTGGGCGGTCGGGTTTCGCCGGCTCGGACTGTTCGGCCTGGTCGAGATGGCCGTCTTCATCGGGCTCGTGTTCGTCGCCTACGTGTACGTCTGGCGGGGCGGGGGCCTGGACTGGAACGAGCGCGTGCGGGATCGCAGGTGGGCGGGGGAGGAGGTCCTCCGTGCCGGTTGAGCGTCTTCCCGGCCTGCACGACGGGCGCGCGGGCGCGGACCCCGAGCAGGAGGTCAAGCGGGGGGTCCTGCTCACGACGCTCGACCGCGCCGTGAGCTGGGCCCGCAAGCAGTCGATGTGGCCGGTGACCTTCGGTCTGGCCTGCTGCGCGATCGAGATGATGGCCACGGGGGCCGGCGACTACGACCTGTCCCGTTGGGGGATGGAGCTCTTCCGGGCCTCCCCGCGCCAGGCCGACCTGATGATCGTGGCCGGCCGCGTCTCACAGAAGATGGCCCCGGTGCTCCGAACGGTCTACGACCAGATGCCCGAGCCGAAGTGGGTCATCTCGATGGGGGTGTGCGCCTCGGCAGGGGGGATGTTCACCAACTACGCCATCGTCCAGGGCGTGGACACCATCGTCCCCGTCGACGTGTACGTGCCCGGATGCCCCCCTAAGCCCGAGATGCTGATGTACGGCATCCTGCGGCTCCACGAGAAGGTCCGGACCCAAGGACGGATCCGGTGAGGCCGGAGGAGCTCGCGGTACGGCTGCAGGGGCGCGTCCCGGACGTGACGGTCGCGCGGGGTGAGACGACGCTGGTCGTCGACCGAACGCAGCTCCCGGCCGTGCTCGAGGAGTTGCGGACCGACGGCGAGCTGGCATTCGACTTCCTGTCGAGCGTGACCGCGACCGACTGGCCGGGGCGAGTTCCGCGGTACTGGGTGAGCTACGAGCTGGGCTCGACCCGTCACCACCATCGCCTCCGGGTGAAGGTGGGACTTGCGGAGGACGACGCCCGCCTGCCGTCGGTGACCTCGCTGTTCCCCACCGCCGACTGGCACGAGCGGGAGACCTTCGACCTGTACGGGATCGTCTTCGACGACCATCCACACCTGTCCAGGATCCTGCTGCCGGACGGCTGGGAGGGGCACCCGCTTCGCAAGACCGAGGAACTCGGCGGCGTCGACACCCGCTACAAAGGCGCCTTCGTGCCACCCGTGGATCGGAGGACGACGTGAGCGAGCTCCCGAGCCGCCTCGAGACCGAGCCCGATGCCGCCGGCGACCTCCGCCAGGAGACGATGATCGTCAACATGGGTCCGCAGCACCCCTCGACGCACGGGGTGTTGCGCCTGCTCCTCGAGCTCGACGGGGAGAGCGTCGTGTCCTGCCGGCCGATCGTGGGGTACCTCCACACCGGCATCGAGAAGAACTGCGAGTACCGCACGTGGCAACAGGGCGTCGCCTACGTGACGCGGGCCGACTACCTCTCGCCGTTCTTCAACGAGCTCGGATACTGCCTTGCCGCGGAGCGGCTGCTCGGCATCGAGGCTCCCCCGCGGGCGCAGGTGCTCCGCGTGCTGTTCTGCGAGATGAACCGCATCGCCTCGCACCTGGTCTGGCTGGCGACCACCGGATTGGAGCTCGGGGCGATCTCCATGATGCTGTACGGGTTCCGGGAGCGGGAGGTCATCCTCGACGTCTTCGAAGCGGCGACCGGCCTGCGCATGAACCACTCGTACTTCCGGATCGGGGGGGTGATCATGGACCTCCCGCCGGACGGGCCGGCCAGGATCCGGGAGTTCCTCCGCACGATGCCGGGCCGGATCGGCGAGTACGAGCGGATCCTGTCCGAGAACCCCATCTGGCTGGAGCGCAACCGCGGGATCGGGACGCTGTCCGCCGAGCAGGCGCTCGCGTTCGGCGTGACCGGGCCGATGCTGCGCGCCGCAGGCCCGGCGCGCGACGTGCGCAAGGACGAGCCCTACTGCGGGTACGAGACCTACGAGTTCGAGGTACCGACGGCGACCGAGGGGGACTGCTACGCGCGGTACCTCGTCCGCATCGAGGAGATGAAGCAATCGCTCGGGATCGTCGAGCAGTGCCTGGACCGCCTCGCCGAGCCGGGCCCGGTCATGATCGAGAACCCGAAGCTCAGGTGGCCGGCGCAGCTCGAGGTGGGTCCGGACGGCATCGGCAACTCGCCGGCCTACGTGCGCCACATCATGGAGGAGTCGATGGAGGCGCTCATCCACCACTTCAAGATGGTGACCGAGGGGATCTCCGTTCCGGCGGGCGAGGTGTACCAGCCGGTCGAGAGTCCCCGGGGCGAGCTCGGCTACTACGTGGTGTCGGACGGAGGCCACCGTCCCTATCGGGTCAAGATCCGGGACCCCTCGTTCGTGAACCTCCAGGCCGTTCCCTCCATGCTCGAGGGCGCGCTGGTGGCCGACGCGATCGCGGTGATCGCGAGCGTCGACCCTGTGATGGGCGGGGTCGATCGGTGAGGCCGGTGCTCCCGCCCGAGCTCCTCGACGAGGCCGAGCGCATCAAGGCCCGGTATCCGGCGGGCCGGGAGCGGTCCGCCATCATGCCGCTCCTGTACCTGGTCCAGTCGGTGGAGGGCTGCGTGACCCGGGAGGGCCTGGAGGAGGTGGCGCGGCTGCTCGACATCACGACGGCCGAGGTCGAGGCCGTGGCCAGCTTCTACACCATGATCCGCCTTCGGCCGACCGGCAAGCACGTCGTCTCGGTCTGCACGAACCTCGCGTGCGCGTTGCGAGGCGCCGGCGGCGTGCTCGAGGCCGCCCGGCGAGCCGCCGGCGTCCCGGCGGATGGCGAGCTGTCCCGGGACGGCCTGTTCACCGTGCACGAGGAGGAGTGCCTGGCCGCCTGCGACGCGGCCCCCGTCGTCACGGTGAACTTCGCCAACTACGACCGGATGACCGAGGCCGCCGTCGCGGAGCTGATCCAGGCGCTCCGTCGGGGCGAGGAGCCCCCGCCCGCGCGCGGCCCGTTCCCGGGCGACTTCCGCCGCGTCTCCCGGCTCCTGGCCGGCGTGCCTGGGGCGGCGGGCTCGGGAGCCGGCACGGCCGGCCCGCCCTCCGGGGAGCCGCGGACGTGAGCGAGCCGGTTCGCGTCCTCACGGGCCGGTGGGGGGAGCCCGACACGGTCTGGATCGACCGCTACCTCGAGACCGGGGGCTACGAGGGGCTGCGGAAGGCGCTCGCGATGAGCCCGGGGGAGGTCATCGAGGTCGTGAAGGCCTCCGGCCTGCGCGGGCGCGGCGGGGCCGGCTTTCCAACGGGGGTCAAGTGGTCGTTCGTGCCCCAGGACACCGGGAAGCCGACCTACCTGGTCGTGAACTTCGACGAGTCGGAGCCGGGGACGTTCAACAACCGCGAGCTGGTGGAACGCGACCCGCACCAGTTCCTCGAGGGGGCGATCATCGCGGCGTACGCCGTGCAGAGCCGCACGGCGTTCGTCTACTGCCGGGGGGAGTTCCTCTGGCCGGGGCAGATCCTCGAACGGGCCGTCGCGGAAGCGTACGACCGGGGCTTCCTGGGCAGGAACGTGCTCGGGAGCGGGTTCGACCTCGACGTGGTGATCCACCGGGGCGCCGGCGCGTACATCTGCGGCGAGGAGACCGCGCTCCTGTCTTCCCTCGAGGGCTTCCGGGGCCAGCCGAGGCTGCGCCCGCCGTTCCCCGCCGTCGAGGGGCTGTACGCGTCGCCGACACTGATCAACAACGTCGAGACGCTGTCGAACGTGCCCCACATCCTGGTGAACGGGCCGGAGTGGTTCCGCGGGTTCGGCTCGGAGAAGTCGCCGGGCACCAAGCTGTTCTCGGTCTCGGGCAAGGTCGAGCGCCCCGGCAACTACGAGGCCCCGATGGGCACGCCGGCGCGGGTGGTCATCGAGGAGATGGCGGGGGGCGTGCTCGGCGGCAGGAGGCTCAAGGCCTGGACGCCGGGTGGGTCCTCGACGCCGTTCCTCACGGCGGAGCACCTGGACGTCGGTCTCGACTTCGAGAGCATCCAGGCGGCCGGATCGCTGCTCGGAACCGGCGCGATCATGGTGTGCGACGAGACCGACTGCATGGTCGAGGTGACGCGCCGGCTGCTCCAGTTCTACGCCCACGAGTCCTGCGGGAAGTGCACCCCCTGCCGCGAGGGCACGTGGTGGGCGGTCCGCGTCCTGGGGCGCATCGAGGCGGGGGCTGGCCGTCCGGAGGACCTGCCCCTGCTCGAGGACCAGTGCTCGAACATGCTGTTTCGCGGGTTCTGCGCGCTGGTGGACGGCGCGGTGTCGCCGATGAGCTCCTCGCTCGCCTACTTCCGGGACGAGTACGAGGCGCACGTTCGCGAGCATCGCTGCCCGGTGACCGGCCGCGGCCCCGGGCTCCTGCCCGAGCCGGAGCCCGGCGACGAGGCCGCGGCTGCGGGAGCCGCACCGTCGTGGGCCGACCTCGCAGAGGAGCTCGGATGAGCGGCGAGCCGGAGCCCGTCACGCTCACCATCGACGGCAAGGAAGTGACGGTGCCGAAGGGCACCCTGGTCATCCGGGCCGCCGAGCAGCTCGGGATCGAGATCCCCCGGTTCTGCGACCACCCGTTCCTCGACCCCGTCGGCGCCTGCCGGCAGTGCTACGTGGAGATCGAGGGCCAGCGCAAGCTCTTCACGGCGTGCACCACGGAGGTGGCCGCCGGGATGGCCGTGCACACGCAGAACACATCGGAGCTGGCCCACGAGGGGCAGGTGGCGAACCTCGAGTTCCTGCTGATCAACCACCCGCTCGACTGCCCGATCTGCGACCGGGGCGGCGAGTGCCCGCTCCAGGACCAGACCATGGCGTTCGGCCCGGGGGAGAGCCGCTACATCGAACCCAAGAGGGTCTATCGCAAGCCGATCCCGCTGTCGCCGCTCGTGCTGCTGGACCGCGAGCGGTGCGTGCTCTGCGCGCGGTGCACCAGGTTCTGCGACCAGATCTCGGGCGACCGGTTCATCGAGATGTTCGCCCGCGGCGCCGGGCAGCAGGTGGCCATCGCGGCCGGCGAGGACTTCCGCTCGCCGTTCTCCGGCAACACGATCCAGATCTGTCCGGTGGGTGCGCTCACCGCGACGACGTACCGGTTCGTCGCGCGCCCGTTCGACATTCACGTCGCCGACGGGGTCTGCGGTCACTGCTCGGCCGGATGCAACGTGCGCGTCGACCTCCGCCGCGGCGAGGTGGTGCGGGTCCTGGCCCGCGACAACGCCGAGGTGAACGACGCGTGGATCTGCGACAAGGGGCGCTTCGCCTTCCGCGCCGCCGACGGCTCTGGAAGGGTCACGACCCCGCTGATTCGCGACCGCGGGCTCGAGCCGGCGTCGTTCGACGAGGTGTTCGCTCGTGTGGCGGAGTGGTCCCGAGGCGCGCGCGTGGCCTTCCTCGCCGGCGGTCGCCTGGCCGACGAGGACGCGTTCGCGCTGTCGAAGCTCGCTCGCGTGGCGTTCGGCACCAACGACATCGACCACCGCCGGTCGTTCCACGGGGGGCTCGCCGAGGAGCTCGAAGCCTCGTCGGCGCTGCGCGTCACCTACCGGGACCTCGAGCGAGCCGGGGCGATCCTGGTCATGGGCCTGGACGCGGAGCAGGAGGTCCCGATCCTGCACCTTCGGATCCGCAAGGCGGCCCGGCGCGGAGCCCGCGTGTTCGTGATCCACTCGCGCGAGACCCGGCTTTCGGACGTCGCCGAGCACCTGCTCTGCCGGCCGGGCCAGGAGGCGGCGGTGATGGAGCGCGTGATCGAGGGCGCCGCCGCCGGCGCCGCCGAGGAGCGGGTCGCCGGGACGCTCCGGGCGGCCGGGCGCGCCGTGGTCCTGGTCGGGTCGCTGATCGCCGAGCATCCCCTCGCCACCGACGTGGCCCTTCGCCTGGCGAGGAGGTTCGGCGCGGGCTTCGCGCTCGTTCCGCGGCGAGCCGGAGACCGCGGCGCGCTGCGCGCGGGCGTGCACCCGGCGTTGCTGCCCGGCGGACGGCGGCTGGCCGCGCCGGCCGAGCGCGCGGAGGTCGAGGCCGTCTGGGGTGAGCTCCGCGATGCGGCGCCCGGCCGGAACGGTCGGGAGATCCTCGAGGCCTGCGCCCGGCGTGAGGTGGACGTGCTGTTCCTCGTCGGGGTCGATCCGCTGCGCGACCTGCCCGACGCCGCGCTCGCCCGCCGGGCCCTGGAGAACGTGCCGGTCAAGGTGGTGCAGTCGCTCGAGCTCGG
>Ga0070741_10014143_pt1 | contig 13880 bp, 7 predicted proteins | sample Coa_R1_4_FD_66440 | JGI IMG/M metagenome (GOLD analysis project Ga0070741, IMG submission 66440) | Surface soil microbial communities from Centralia Pennsylvania, which are recovering from an underground coalmine fire - Coalmine... | ecosystem: Environmental > Terrestrial > Soil > Unclassified ... | reverse complement strand
CAGGAACGCTCATTCCCGACACATCGATTCCCTTCCGAGTCGACTTCGACTTGGCGTCAAAGGGAGTCGTTCTGGGCAAAGTCGTCTGGCGCCAGGACGCTGGCGCTCGGCGGCTTGACTTCTTGCTGTCGGCGCCCACGCTTCATGGCGGATTTGAAATTGAAAGCAAGTTCAGTGACAAGGGGTTCCCGCGAGACGGTATGGCTTGCAATTGGAGCGCGGCAGATGCGGACCGTGTCACCGCCAATTGTGGCGTGGCACTTGATGCGGGAGAGTTAGCTAATGACCTGATATCCACAGCGTCACTTGGGCTAGCCGATCGTATGTTGCCGCCAAGGTCCATCTTAGATGTTTCTGCGCAATGTTATGGCGTCGAGCCAACAGCGCTGAGCCCGGGTGGAGAGGTCTGCTTGGAGCCGAACGGCCGAGTCCCTCTGTACTACGCCAACGAGTCGGGCGATGTGCTTGTCGCATCCGACTACGCGATGGGCATCGAAACGTCAGTATTCACACGCGACTTGGCCGCGCATCTCCCGAGCGTGCCGACTGTTGTAACGAAGGAGACGCTCGAGATCCCCAGATGATGCCATCAGCGCATGGCCAACCGGGGCGCGATGCCGCGGACGTCAACGCGATGATGGAGTTCGGGTTTCGGAGAATCAACACGCCGCGTACCGGCGTTCGAGGCGTGTACGAGGAATCATTACGGCGACGGCAACTTGGCTAGCGTCGTGGTTCACCACGCTGGCAGAGGCCAGGCTGCGGATGGACGCCTGGAGGAAGGAGTGCAACGAGGACCGGCCCCACACGTCGCTGAAGAACCGGACCCCGCGGAGTACGTGGACCTAGTGCGAGCAGCCGGAAAACTTGCATAGACCCTGGACTAGAAACGGGGGCAAGACCATGCTCACTGAACTCATCTTTGCACTCGTTCGACCAACTGTCGTGGAGATTGACGGGCGCGACGCGCAGTAGAGTCCCAGGACGGGGTGTACGTAACTGGTCAACTGGATAGCAGTCGGCCACAGCATCATCCTCGTGTTGGTGTTCAGCACAGCAGCGAGGAGGATCTCTGTGACCACTGCCACCATGGACGTTCTGGACATCGTCCGCAGGCGCGCCGAGGACCGCGATCTCGACTTCCTGGGGTGTACAGCCTGAGCGCGGCGGGAGATGCTGACCCGACGTACGACTGGCGCTGATGCCCTGTATGTGACTGTTGCGCCGCGCCGCCCTCGGCCGGACGATGTCATCCGTCAGGTGCCTGCGGGCGCCGGCGCGCCGGAGATGGCAGGCCAGTGCGCCAACGGCCTCGACGACGACGCCGACGGGTTCATCGACGACGGCTGCCTGCTCTACCCCTTGCACGACCACCTCGGCAGCACCGTGGGCGTCACGGACCAGGCCGGCCAGCTCGTCGCGTCGCAGAAGTACTGGCCGTACGGCGCCACCCGCTCCGGCAGCGTCTCCGGCCAGACCGACAAGCAGTACACCGGCCAGCAGGTCGAGCCGGGCGACGTCGCGCTCGGGCTGTACAACTACAAGGCGCGGTTCTACAGCACGGTGCTCGGGCGGTTTGTAAGTGCGGATCCAACGCAGCCTACGGGTAGCTGGGTGGCGCTCAATCGATTCGCCTACGCGAATAACAACCTGCTGCGCTTCGTGGACCCGACTGGATTTGATCCGACCCAACAGGACTTGGACAATTGCGCCGAGAACGTCGTTCAATGCTTGTGGTGGTCGGCGGCCGGAGACGCTAGACAATACATCGAGCTAGTCGCAGACTGGTTCCGTGTGCCCTCAGAAGTGCTGGCAGCAATTGTGCTGAACGAGTCACAGAGCCGCACAACTTGGCCCTCGTGGTCACATCGACTGCCGGACTCTGTCACCGAACCGGTGGGAACCGCGTGTGTGCGTCTACACCTTCACTTTTGTGCCGACGCTAGTTATGGAATTGCGCAGATCAAGCTTTCCACCGCAAGGAACATTGAGACGAGTTCGCCTGAGTTTGAAGACTTGGCGCACGACGACGATTTCATCGTTGCTCGTCTGAAGCACCCCCTTTGGGCAATTGCCTATGCTGCGGCCCTACTCCGGGGCTACAAGCAAGAGCTCTTCACAACCGAGCCCGAGCCTCACTTACCGCATGCGATAACAGACGCAGACTACATCGTTGCCTACAGGTTTGGAGAGTTGGGATGGATTAACTGGATGCACCATGGTGGTTGCGACACTTGCGGTGACAGCTCGCCCGGGCAAATCAGGAAGGTCCGCGCGCTCGAGACAGACGCTGTGAGAGCGCTCGGCACGGAAGTTCAAGAAATGATGCGGAGTCGTGCGGCTAACGAGTAGAGCACGTTAGGCGTCCGAGTTGACGCGATCGCTCAAGTGTGGTGAACACCTCGAAGGGAACGGGAAATGAAGGAAGCCAAAATTCTCTTCGTCCTGTGCGTTGCTGCACTCGGACTGACAGCAGCCGTGTGCGGGAGTCCACAGCGAACGCAAGTGACACCTGAGTTTCCGGGCCCGGCTGAGCTCAAAGCGAATCCTTCCTATTCCGTTCTGGTCGATGCGACTGACATGTCAGGAGACCCATTGCTGGTTCTCGGCGCTCAAATTACATTCGACGAATTGCGAGCCGAGCTCATCCCGAAGCTAGTGGCGAATGGGTGGCAACCGTCTGCATATCTCGCACCGGAAGACGCTGCGAATTATTTCGGTGCAGAAAAGGATGGTATGTGCATCGACTACTTGAACATGAATCCCGGCGCGTGGATGGCTCCATTCCTACGGGCAGAAGCGAGGCGCGCGAATAGCGGATTTGAGCAAGCCTCGCGGAACTATGTCACGATATTCCGTGTCGGATTGCTCGACGAGTGCCCGTAGCCGGGTTCTACTGAGCGAGTCTCGACCTCGGCATGTGGCCAGCCAGCGCGCTGACCAAGCGTAGCACTGGCGCTGATGCCCTTCATGTGACCTGTTGCTAATGAAGGTGGCCGGCTCAGACGCTGTCTTATACTGTCTTTGGAGAATCTGATCCGGGTGGAGCAGGATGTTGGGCGCTGCTTTCGGACAATGGGTACGGTGCCCTGCGCCATGTGATGATGCCCCCGCGAGGCAAAGACATACTGGACGCTGCGTAGATGCGGAAGAATCGCGCGAGGATGCAGCCGATCTGTTATTGCGAACTATCCGTTCGTCCATTGAGATGTTGAGACATATCGCTACCGCCACCATCGTAATGTTGATTGCAGGCATCGGCTCGACGGCGTGTACGCGGGGCGATACCGCGAAAGGTGGTGCGACGCCCACCACAGACCCTGTGGGCACTCTAGCCTACGTGGAGTCATCGAACGGCGCCCAGAGCGGCGCGTTGTTTCTGCGAGAACTTCCGCAGGGCTCTCCTCGTACCGTCGGGCCGCCGGTCGTTGTGGACAGCTGGCCTCAGTCACCGGTAGCTCAAACCTCGCTGGTCGTACAATCGGGCGCGGCGGGCGGTTCAGATTCGGAATATGACTTAGTATCCGTCAATCTCAGCGACGGATCCACTCGCCAGGTAGGTCAAGGCATCGGTCCGGCGACGGGGCCGCTCGGCCAAGTCGCCTACTGCCACAACGGGCAGCTCGTCATCACAGATGAAAACTATAACGAACTGTTGACGGTATCTAACGTGGCTTCGGCGACGAGCTGCGTGCCGATGTCTTGGAACCGGAAGGGCGAGCTCGCATTGGTCGCGAGCGCCGATCTCGAGCCCAGCAAGCCAGACCCCGCGTTGTCCGTCTACATCGTCAGGGATGGTCAGCGGGAGAAGATCACACTTCCGGGCTCGATCCGCGGTGAATTTAGCGTGTCGTGGTCGGCCGACGGTCAACATCTAGTCGTCGACTCAACCGGTGGCAGCGTCTTTATTGATAGAACCAAAAAAGTCACCCATGTCGTACCTGGTATGGCGAGTCCGACCTACTCGCCGGTTGACAACGATCTGGTCGCTGGGTTCGATGAATCGAACTCCAGCGAGTTGAGGGTCGTCGTCGCGTCCGTCTCGAATGGGCACGAGCAGGCAAGCACGACGTTTCCGGTTGCATCGAGCCGCGCACTGTCATGGTCACCAGATGGATCCTGGCTCGCCATAGCGATGTTTAATGGACCCAACGTCATCACGCTCTGGAACTGGCATACCGGAGAGCGCCAAGAGATCATGCGTGACGCGGCTTTGCCCAGCTACACCATTCTCCTGCCATGGCTCTTTTGGAGCGATATAACGGTCCGAAGGCAAGATAACCGTACCAGAGAGAGATCGGGGTACGGGGTACGTCTTAGCGAAGCAACGATCTGGCTCTATCCCCCGCACAGAGGAGCGTCACATGCTGCCCGCAGCGGCATGATGGCGCAAACTGCTGACCTACCTTGCGCGAGTGGCGTAGACATGATCTCAATCAGACGCCGCGCAGGCATGACCGCAAGGCTGTCGCTCGGTCATGTGCGGAATAATCGGCTCAGAAGGCTCGCCGGCGTTTACCATCGGTCACACAATATTCCTTCTAGGATCTGACGTTGACCTAGCAGCGCATCCTTCGTTCTACATCAATCTCCTGTGGCACGAGCTCGTCCACGTAGGCCAATTCGAAGACCTAGGTGATGCGTTTTGGGGCGATCTATCTCGGCGACGGAGGCCTGCAACTCCTCCTGCATCGTCTCGACGGGTGCGATCGTAGCTGTAATTGCACAGACAGCTGTTGGAGAAGCTCGCGACTGACAACGAGCAACTTCACCGGGATGGCTCACCCTTGCCCGGTGTACCATGATCGCCGACGGACGTTGCCATTTCTTCACCGAGAGAGCGTTGGAAGTCACGAAGCAAGTTCGCGTTAGTCGCGTTGGTGCTCTTCCTCGCGACGCTCGCTGCGCTCAGGTTGCTCTTGTCCGCGTGCGACACTGGGACGGATCTCTTCGTCACCAACGACTCATCGCGCGACGCCGTCGTTTACATGAACGGCCGTAGGATCGCATCCCACCAATGATCGTTCGCGCTGGCACAGAGACCGAAACGGGGGTGAATTGAACTTTCCCATCAAGACCGTAGAAGTCGCGGTGTCGACGCTAACGGCGCTCCTATTGGCGGCGAACCTGGACAATGGATCATTGCCGGTCCGCCCAGTACCGTCGAATCGGACACCATTATCGCTGCTTCGTACTTGCCGGTCGACGAGAAGAAGTTCGCCGGGGCCAATGAGCAGCTGATCTATCTAACGCGGTATGGCAGCACCCGAAGCTGCTTGAAACCTGGGAGGTCTATTGCAACGGGCCCGTGAGGCAGCGGTGCCTCAGTTTGGGAGGGTTGCCTTACAATCCCCGCAACGGGGAGTACTGGCGCCGATCCAGAAGTCGGGAGACGCTGTGCTGCTTCGCGTCGGAAGACCGCATCACCTTCGCATTCGGCGAGGCGCATTGGTTCTTCAACGCGTCGTCATCCCGTGAGAAACCCCGTAGACGGGGAGACCCGAAGGGAACAGCCGCACGACGGCGGCGTTGGTGGCATGGTCGTGCGTACCATTGGTGCCATGATGGCGAGTAGAATTCTATTGGCGATCATGGCCGCATCGATCATTCTTGCGTCGTGTGGCCGACCCGGATCGAGCCCAGAGCCAGCGCGTCCGGGCCAAGTCGTTGAAACACCCGCGGCGCCGACATACAGTGACCTGCTGGCGCGACAGACGACCGCCTCCTTCAGCATACTTTTCGCGGCCGACTGGGCGGAAGTCAAGGGTGATCTGCTGTGGAGGCAAAGCGAAGGGCTTCAACGGTGGGATTTCTTCTACGATTTCGAGGACGGTACCCGAGCAGGAGAGTCCATGCTCATCTCTGACCACCAATCTTCGGGTGCGTGCTCATGGATATCTCTCAGCCGAAGCATGACTCGTGTCGTGTGCACGGCGGGCGGCGTAAGCATCGACTTCGAGGGGGCGCTCATAACGCCATTTCAGGCGCTGGCATTTTCGATGCGCTTCGTCGACGTCAGGCAGAGCTTGGACCAGCCGGCCTATTGCTACCGTGCCGATGAGGGCCTACGGATGGCGGCAGAGATGTGCACCAACGCCGGCGGGCTGCCGCTATCCGTGGATGCTGCGTTTGGGGTTGCCGGACCTGCATCGCTGAGAGCGATCGCGATTCAGCCGCAGCCGCCAACCAGCGCGATGCGCGAGCTGCCGTGGAAAGGCCCGAACGAAACAGTCCCCGTCTCTGAACTGAGTTTGCCCCCAATTCCAAGCCTTGAGACTTACCTAAAGTCGGGCGTCGTCGTCCGGTAGGTACCCAAGAGAACGATTCGGTGGGGGCAATCCGCATGGACGGTCAGCGGGGCCCGCGCGCGAAGACCGCATCCCTGGCCATCGCAGCTCCGCGCCGCGCCGTCCGGCCGAGCGTGCATCGCCGCGCCGTGGCCGGCGGTGCTGGACCCGGATGCGGCGCAGGCCAGCGGGCACGGGGCTGCATCAAGCGGCTGCCGCGTTCGACGGGCCGAGCCCGGACAGCCACTCCTCGGCCTGGGCGGCGGCCATTGGCTCGGCGAGGAAGAACCCCTGGCCGAGATCGCAGTCGAGGGCGCGCAGTCGCGTCAGTTGTTCCTTCTGTTCGATCCCCTCGGCGATCAAATCGAGTTCGAGCGTCTTGCCCAATTCGATGATGGCCCTGGTGAGGTCGCGCGTGCCCGTCTGGCGCGCCACGTCATCGATGAACGAGCGGTCAATCTTCAGGAAGTCGAACGGGAACTCGCGCAGGTAGCTCAACGACGAATAGCCGGTGCCAAAGTCGTCGATCGCGAGCCCGACGCCGAGCGACTTCAACTCGCTGAGCCGCTGCAGCATCATCGCGGTGTCCTTCATGACAACGCTCTCGGTGATCTCCAGGATCAGGCGCGAGTGCGCGAGCCCGCTCTGGGCGAGTGCATCCCGCACCTCGCCAACGAACCCCGCCTGTTGCAGCTGCTTCACGGAGACGTTGACGCTGACGGTCCAGCGCGCCCCGGGGTAGCGCCGTTGCCATACGGCGGCCTGCCGACAAGCCTCCTGGAGCACCCAGGCGCCGATGCGCACGATGGCGCCGGATTCCTCCGCCAGCGGGATGAACTCCGCGGGCGCGAGGCGACCGCGCACGGGATGGTCCCACCTCACCAGCGCTTCCAGCCCGAACAACTCGCCGTTGCGCAGGACGATGATCGGCTGGTAGTCGAGGACGAACTGGCCGTGGTCGAGCGCGCGCGGCAAGTCGGCGATGAGCTGGAGGCGCTCGATCATCGATACCTCCATGGTGGACTCGAACATCCGGAAGCACCCTTTGCCCTGCGCCTTCGCGGCGTACATGGCGATATCGGCATCCCGGACGAGCTGGTCCGCGGTGTACGCTCCCGGCCCCTCGCTCACGGCGACGCCGATGCTGGCACGGACGAGGATCTCCTTGCCATCGATGATGTACGTGCTTTGCACGGCGTCGAGCACGCGGTCCGCGGCCGCCTCGCTGTCCTCGTAGCGGACGCCTTCGAGCAGCAGGGCGAACTCGTCGCCTCCCAACCGCGCCACGGTGTCGGTCTCGCGGGCGACCTCCTCGAGGCGCCGCGCGACTTCGGTCAGCAAGGCGTCGCCGGCGGCGTGCCCCAGGGTGTCGTTGATCCCCTTGAAGTCGTCGATATCGATGAACAACACCGCAAGCGGCATTCCGGACCGCTTGCTGACGTCGAGCGCGTGCGCGAGCCGGTCGAGGAAGCGGGCGCGATTGGCAAGCTGGGTCAAGGGGTCATGGAGCGCCTGGTAGCGTACCTGTTCCTCGAGACGGCGTCGCTCGCTGATGTCGCGCACGTTCAGCACGAGCCCGCCGATCGACGGGTGGTCGCGCTGGTCCGTGGCGGTGAACTCCAGGTCGCGCCACTCTCCGGCGGCGTCACGGACGCGTCCCTCACCGGCGACCGTCTCGTCGCGGCCAGACATGAGACGCGTGAGCTCGTTGAGCAGGCGCGGCTGATCCTCCGGGTGCAGGAAGTCGACGAGCTTCCGCCCGACCGCAAGGTCCGGGTCGTAGCCGAGCACGCGGCGGATCGCGGGGCTCTGGTAGAGGATGGTCGTGTCCGGCGTGATGACCGTAATCAGGTCCGATGCGTTCTGGACGAGCGAGCGGAAGCGTTCTTCGCTCTCCCGCATGGACCGCTCGGCGCGGAAGCGCTCGGTGATGTCGTGCATGATGAACACCGTCCCGACCCAGGCGTTCAGGTGGTCGAAGAGCTTCGACGAGCCGACGAGCGCGGCGGCGGGTTCGCCGTCGGGTGCCTCGAACTGGATCTCGCGCTCGTTCGCGACGTCGGGGTCGAGGAGCGCGGCCAGTGCGCCGTGCGCCCATTTCGTGTCCAGCTCGTCGATCGTGGCACCGATCAAGGGCCGGCCGATCCGGCACATCGACGAGGCAGAGCCATTCGCCACGCGCACCACTCCGTCGCGGTCGACGACGAGCAGCCCTTCGACCATGGTGCCGATTACCTGGCTGGCCGCGAGCGCCGGCGTGATGTCAACGAGGCGGTAGCGCCAGATACTGTAGGTGGAGACACAGGTGTAGGCGAAGATGAACGCATACCCGAACGGGTACAGCCCAATGTGGAGCGTCGGCAGGAAGTCGAACGCGGCGGGCATCGCCAGCGCAAGGGCCAGCTGGCGAAGCCGCATGCGCTTGCGATGCGTGTCGGACTGCGTGTTCGTCTCGCCGGTCCGGTAGATCGCCCGCCCGGCGGCAAAGAACGCGCAGTAGTACGCGATGAGCGCCGGTCCGAGGCGGCCGTAGATCGGGTAGTAGCCCCAGTAGTAGCGGTGGGCGTAGGCGAAGACCCAGCCGGTAGTCAGCACCAGGATCGCGAGGACGACGGATACGGCCATGCCGGCGAGCACGTAGCGACGCAGTGCTTGAAACCGCGAGCTGCCCGCCGCCGCGTGCATGAACGCGCAGACCGGCACGAACACGGTCCCGAGCATCGAGACCTTGATCCAGACCGTGGCCACACCCGGATCGTGGGTCGCATTCGCGCCGCCGAGGCCGATGAGCCAGACGCCGATCGTGAACGTCATCGCCATCAGCGTGCGGCTCGGCAGGGAAGCGCGTTCGCGGCGAAGCGTGGCGGCGCCGAGCAGCCAGTTGAGCAGCCCGACCGCGACCACGGGCACGCTGAACCAACTGAACTGGTAGCTTGCGGGCTCGAAGAAGTCGTGCACGGATTGCCACCGATCGTCGGCGAGGCTGAAACGCCCCCGTGATTATCGGTCTGGGGGAGGACGCGGCTCAGGTCAGCGCGCACCTCGCCGGGTTGGGGTGCAGGCACCTTGGCAGCGTGCGGCCCGTACCCGGCGAGGACGTCCGCCTGCCCGGCGAAGCGCGCGGACCGCGCGGCGGGGGCAGCGATCGCGGGTGTTGACTGCACCGGGCGCCCGGCGTACGTTCGCGGCCATCGGTGCGGATGAGGAAACCGCGCCGGGGCAGAGGAAGAAAGGGGAGCACATGAGGCGATCGGCAAGGGCCGTGCTGTGGGAGCACGTACGGTTGCGGGGCGCGCTGCTCGTCGGGCTCGTCGCCGCGCTCGTCGCGGTGATGGCGCTGCCGGCGCGGGTGTCGGAGGCGACGCCGGGGTCGAGCACGACGGCGATCGTCTCGCTGGGGGACAGCTTCATCTCGGGCGAGGCGGGTCGCTGGCAGGGGAACAGCCTGAACATGTTCGGGACGCGCGACGGGACGGACCGCGCCGCGTCGTGCACGTGGTGGGGCTACTGCACGTACGACGCGACGCGCGTGTACGGCTCGTCGTACAGCAACGGCTGTCACCGCTCGGACGTGGCGACGATCAAGAGCGCGGCGATCTCCGTCAACCTGAAGATCAACCTGGCCTGCTCCGGCGCGCAGACGGTGAACATCTGGCGCGCGTCGCAGGGCGGGCAGAGCTTCAAGGGCGAGGCTCCACAGGCGGACCAGTTGCTGACCGTGGCGCAGCAGTACAACGTGAAGCTGGTGGTGCTGACGATCTCGGCGAATGACCTGGGCTTTGCAGACCACGTGATCAACTGTGCGACCGATTGGGTCCTGGGGCTCGGCCCGTGCAACCAGGCGGAGCAGGCCTCGATGCAGGCGGCGATGCCGGCGGCCCAGGCGGGGCTGCGCAAGGCGATCGACGAGGTGCGGGCGGTGATGGCGCAGGCCGGGTACAGCCCGTCGCAGTACCGCTTCGTCCTGGCGGGCTATGCCTCCCCCATCCCGGCGGCGGCGGACGTGCGCTACTCGGGGTCCGACAAGTGGTGGACGGGCGGCTGCCCGTTCTACGACGAGGACTTCGACTGGGCGAAGAACGTCGGCGCGCCGTTCATCATCGATGGGATGCGGCAGGTGGCGGCGGAGAAGGGCGTGCAGTTCCTGGACGTGCGGAACGCGCTGAACGGCCACGAGGTGTGCAACGTGCATTCATCGCTGGTGTCGAGCAGCCCGAACCCGGTGACGGCGGAGTGGGCACGGTGGGTGAACACCGGCTGCTGCCAGGGCGACGCGCAGGAGTCGGTGCACCCGAACGCGTACGGACAGCGGGCGCTCGGCAAGTGCCTCTCGCTGATCTACGGCAAGACGAGCGGCAACTGGTCGTGCAACAACACGCCCGGCCAGAGCTACACGGCGATGTACCTGACCTCGATCCCGTAGCGACGCGCGGCGCAGGGTAACGATGGAAGTGCCCGGCGGGCCTGCAACCGCCGGGCACTTTCGCGTGCGCGAGATCGAGCAGAAACGCGCATCGGCGCCCGGAGGAGCGCCGATGCGGTGCGTTGAGCCCTAGGCGCGCGGTTACGCGCGCGAGATCGAGGTGACGTTGCCGTCGTGCCACTCGGGGTCGCTCGCCAGGAGCCGGCGGTACTCCTGGTAGCGCTTGTTCTGCTCGGGGCTGTTCGCGTTGTCGCGGTAGGCCTTCTCGTTGCGGAAGACGGCGACGCCCCACGCTTCGTCGCCCGCGCCCTCGAAGAAGTGCACGGAGACAATGCCCGCCATCGGCGCGCGCATGGGCCCCGAGGTCATCGTCTTCTTGAGCTGCTCCTTCATGCCGGGCTTCGCCACCATGCGGAAGACGCTGCCGAACCCGCGCACGGTGCGCATCGACGGCTTCGCGGCCGCCGGCTTGCGCGCGGCCGCGCGCCCTGCCGTCTTGCGCGCGGTGGCGCGTCCCGCCGCGGGCTTGCGCGCGGTGCTGCGCGCCGCGGCCTTGCGCGTGCCCATCGTGCCCCGAGAACCGGCCGCGGGCTTGCGCGCGCCGCCGCGGGCTGTCGTCCGCCGGGCCGAGCCCGTCCTTCTGGTCGCCATGGTCAGACCACCTCCTTGTGCCCTCTTGGTCGCATATGCCTGGAGCACAAGCAAACCATCCTGTCCGCCCATCTGCAAGAGGCAATTTTTCCAGCGCGCGCCCGCCGCCGCGCGCGTGCGATGAACGCCGCTCATCGCACCGTCCCCGCGCGGCCAGGCGTTGTGGCTTCCCAACGCTCGCGCTCCTTAACCGTTCGGCAAGACTCTCCACCCGTTCGCGCCGCCATAGTAGACGCGGAGCTGGCTCGAGGGAGGGGCGCGATCGCACGGGAAGCGGCGTACGGGGCGGAGGCGGCCGCGCGGCCGGACGGCGCGCGGTTGGCGGCAACACTGGCGGCGGCGCAGGCGCGCTGGCGGCCGTGGGCGGCGTTCGCCGCGGTCGTCGGCCTGGCACTGGCGCTGAACACCTGGTCGCTGTCATCGGCCGGGTACGGGAACACGTACTACGCTGCGGCGACGCGGTCGATGACGCTGTCGTGGAAGAACTTCTTCTTCGGCGCGTACGACCCGGGCGGCTTCATCACCGTCGACAAGCCGCCGGTCTTCCTCTGGGTCGATGCGCTGTCGGCGCGTGCGTTCGGCTACTCGTCGTGGTCGCTCCTGCTGCCGAGCGCGGTCGCGGGCGCGGCGAGCGTGGGCCTGCTGTGGCTCATCGCTCGCGCGCACTTCGGCGTGTTCGCGGCCACGGTCGCCGGGGTGGCGCTCGCGCTGACGCCGGTGTCGGTCGCCGTCGACCGGCTGAACCTGCCCGAGCCGTTCATGATCCTGGCGCTGGTCGGCGCCGCGGGCGCGGCGCTGCGCTCGCTCGAGAGCCGGCGTTGGTGGGCGTGGCTCGCGCTCGCGGGCGCGCTCGTCGGCGTCGGGTTCAACACGAAGATGCTGGCGGCATGGATCCCGGGGCCGGCGTTCGCGCTCACCGTGATCGCGGGGACGCGCGTCATCTCCCGCGCGTCGCTCCGGTCGCTGGCGCTGCGGCTCGGGGTGCTCGGGCTGGCGACGCTCGTGGTGTCCGGCTCCTGGCTGGTGGTGGTCGATGCGTGGCCGGCGTCGGCGCGGCCGTACATCGGCGGCAGCCGCGACAACACGGTGCTGGACCTGGCGATCGGCTACAACGGCTTCGGGCGGGTCGACGGCGACGGCCAGGGAGCGCCGGGCGGCGCGGCGCGCGCCAACCGGCCGGCGCCGCCGGCGTCAACGCGGCGCGGCGGGTTCGCCGGGCCGGGGGGCATCTTCGGCGGGCTGCCCGGCTGGCTGCGCATGTTCGACGACGCGAACGGCGGGCAGATCGGCTGGCTCCTGCCGTTCGCGGCGCTGGGCGGCGCGCTCGCCCTCTGGTCCGGGCGGCGTGAGCCGGAACGGCGCGCGTTCGCCGTCATGTTCCTCGGCTGGCTGCTGCTGTACGCCGGCGTGTTCTCCTACGCGCGCGGCATCTTCCATAGCTACTACACGTCGGCGATGGCGCCGGCGGCCGCGGCGTTGTGCGGCGCCGGCGCGGCTTCCGCGCGGCGGCTGATCCTTCGCGACCGGCGCTGGCTCATCGCGCTCGCGGCGACCGCGCTCGTGACGCTGTGCGTGCAACTTGCGATCGCCGGGAGGACGCCGGACTTCTACGGCTGGATGCGGCCGTTCGCCGTCCTTGCGACGGCGGGCGGGCTCGCGCTCGCCGCGGCCCTGGCGCTGCGGCGCCGGCCCGCCACCGCGGGGATCGCGCTGAGCCTCGGCGGGCTGCTGCTCGTGCCGGGCGCCTGGTCGGTGAGCGCGGCGGCGAATGCATCGCTCAACACCACGCTGCCGCAGGCGGGCCCGCAGCGCGGGGCCTCGGGCGCGACGTTCGGATCGCAGGCGTTCGACGCCGGCGCGGAGCAACTGGCGCCGTGGCTCGCGGCGCACGCGACGGCCGGCGCGACGTGGCAGCTCGTGGTGCCGAACTCGCAGGACGCGTCGCGCCTGATCGCGGAGCACGACATCAGCGTCATGTCCCTCGGCGGCTTCCTGGGCAACGACGACACCATCTCCGTCGCCGGGTTCGCGGACCTCGTCGCGCAGGGGAAGGTGCGGTACGTGCTGGCGACGGCGCGCGGATTCGGACCGGGCGGCGGCGGGCCGCGAGGGAACTTCGCGCCGAACCGTGGCTTCGGCGGTGGCGGCGTGCCGGGCCTGGCTCCGAACGGCAACTTGGCGCCGGGCGGCATCGCGCCCAACTTCGGGACGCCGCGGGGGCGCGGCGGTGGCTTCGGCTTCGCGCCGACGGCGAGCGCGTCCGGGCCGCAGGCGGTGCTGGCGGCCGTGCGGGCGGCGTGCGCGCCGGTGGAGGACCGGACGCTGCCCGCGCAGTACCAGGGCGCGCTCTACGACTGCGCCGGCCGCGCGGGGACGCTCGCCGCGCGCGCGCCGTAGCCGCCAGCGCCCGGACCCGCGATACCCGACGACGATCACGAGCTTTCGTTTCACCCCGGAGCGTCACGACGACGGCATCACCGGCCTGATGCGCGCGCGGCGGATGTCGACGCATCGCTCGA
>Ga0070741_10014142_pt1 | contig 13882 bp, 12 predicted proteins | sample Coa_R1_4_FD_66440 | JGI IMG/M metagenome (GOLD analysis project Ga0070741, IMG submission 66440) | Surface soil microbial communities from Centralia Pennsylvania, which are recovering from an underground coalmine fire - Coalmine... | ecosystem: Environmental > Terrestrial > Soil > Unclassified ... | reverse complement strand
CCTGGGGCTGATCGGCGCGTGCCTCGTCTTCCTGCTCTACAAAGAGAAAGCCATGCTGATCCTGGTCGGCTTCGGCTTCGGCGGCTCGCTGGCCGCGCTGTTCATGCGCGTCGGCGGCGGCATCTTTACCAAAGCGGCGGACGTAGGAGCCGACCTGGTCGGGAAGGTCGAGGCCGGTATCCCCGAAGACGACCCGCGCAACCCGGCCACCATCGCCGATAACGTCGGCGACAACGTGGGCGACTGCGCCGGTATGGCCGCCGACGTGTTCGAGAGCTACGAAGTCACCCTGGTCGCCGCGATCATCCTCGGCGCGGCCATCATTCCAGGGGCGGTCTGGGGCAGCGACAGCCACCTCACCACGAGCGCCCTGCAACTGGTCATGTATCCCCTCATCGTGCGCGCCGTCGGCGTCATCGCCTCCATCGTCGGCGTGTTTGCCGTGAAGGGCGAAGACCGCGAAGACCTCGACCCGATGCAGCCCATCAACCGGGGCTTCTGGGTCTCGGCGGCGCTGGCGACCGTGCTGTTCGGCGCGGCCTCGGCCTGGTACTTCAAGAACGGCGTCGAGATCCCCCTGCCGGACGGCTCCGGCAACTACCTGTATGAGTGGTGGCGGTTCTTCCTCTGCACCTTTGCCGGCATCCTGCTCGCCATCGTCATCGGCAAGCTGACCGAATACTTCACCTCGACGGAGAAGAAGCCCGTCACGGAGATCGCCTACAACTCCAAGACCGGCCCGGCGACGATGATCATCTCCGGCTTCTCCTATGGGCTGGAAAGCTCGGTCTGGAGCGTCGTCGCCATCGCCATCACGCTGCTCATCGCGCTGACGGTCTTCGCAGGTAACGCGCTGCTGGCCGCCTACGGAATCGCGCTGGCGGGCCTCGGCCTGCTGACGACGACCGGCTATATCCTGGCGATGGACACCTTCGGCCCGATCACCGACAACGCCAACGGCATCTTCGAGATGTCCGGCGTGCTGGAGGAGGATAGGGAACACGGCGAGGCGACGACCGCAGGCGGCATCTCCGGCGACCGCATCGTGGGACGCCTGGACGCGGTCGGCAACACGACCAAAGCCCTGACCAAAGGCTTCGCCATCGCGACCGCCGTTATCGCCGCCGTCGCGCTGTTCCGCTCCTTCATGACGGACGCACTGCTGCTGCCCCCACACGATGCCAGTACGCTCGCCAGCGAGTTGGGCAAAGGGCGCATCTTCGGCATCCCGCTCGACGTGCCGGAGGTGTTCATCGGCCTGCTGATCGGTGGTGCAGCGCCGTTCCTGTTCTCCTCGTTTGCCATCAACGCGGTCGGGCGCGCGGCCTTCCAGTTGATCGAGGAGGTCCGCCGTCAGTTCCGTGAGGACCCCGGCATCATGGCCGGAACCAGCAAGCCGGACTACGCGCGCTGTGTGGGAATCTCGACGGCGGCGGCGCAGAAGGAACTGCTCGGCCCCGGCATCCTGGCGATCGCGCTGCCGATTCTCGTCGGCTTCGGCCTGGGCTTCCGCCGCCCGGACGTGGGCGCGGCGGCGCTCGGCGGCTATCTGGCGGGCGCGATCATCAGCGGCCAGTTAATGGCCGTGCTGCTCTCCAACTCCGGCGGCGCGTGGGACAATGCGAAGAAGAAGATCGAGGACGGCCTGTTCGGGGGCAAGGGAACGGAGTATCACAAGGCGGGCGTCATCTGTGACACGGTAGGCGATCCGTTCAAGGATACGGCAGGCCCGGCGCTGAACCCACTGATCAAGGTCATGAACCTGACGGGTATCCTCATCGCCGGGATCGTGATTCAGGACATCTCTACGACGATCCGCATCCTGGTCTGCGTGGTGGCGGCAGGGGCTTTGGCGGGCGCGATCGCGTTCAGCAAGCGCGGCTCCATCGTGGATCAGGAGGTCGCCAGCGAACCGCCGCCCTCTTCGGGGACGCCGGAAACCATCGCGACCGGCGGGCAGTAGACCTAACTCCGTTCTCCACGGCACGGTCTGTCTGATTCCGAAACGATTCGGGACAGACCGTGCCGTAGGGGCGTTGCTTGCTGCGCCCTGGGCCGGGGGCAAGTCATAAAAGCGTGTTCATGGACTGCGGAGCCGCCGTCTGCCGGGTCGTCGGATTGTAGAGGCAGTCGCAGTGCGGGCAGTAGAACAGCATGTTCCAGTTATCCATGACCTTGTGCCAGCGCGCCTCCGAAGTGGCAAAGCGTTTCTGTGCGGTGATGACGGCGTTCCGGGCCGATAGGCCGACGACGCCCGCAACGATGCCGACGCCCAGGGCGATCAGGCCGAGCCAGAGCGCGAAACCCATCACGACCCAGGCGATGGCGGCGACCACGAAGACGGCGGCCAGAATACCGGCTGTATAGAGATCGCCGGGGGTCACGTAGATGGGACGGGGCGGAGGAGCCAGCAGCGCCGCCAGCGGGCGCGAACCGGAGCGGCGCATGACGCTGGAAACGGCCTCGTCTTCCGCATGAAAGATGGCGGAGACTTTCTGCACCTCCCCGGTGCCGCACTGGACACAGCCGATGGCGACCGTGCTTTGCACCGGCTTGGGAGGCGTGGGAGGAGCGAACTGGGTGCGATACCTGTGTCCGCACTGCGGACACTGGGCGATAGCGGCTTCGACCACAAGATTGCATTCAGGGCATTGCTTGTAGTTGCTGGGAATCGTCGTGCTATCCATCTGTGTTTTCCTCTCCCGCTGAAAGCGGGCGCAACAACAGGACGCCGAAAGGGACATCCTTCCCGATTAGATAGCAAAAGTGTAGCAAAGGCAACCAGGCTTTGTCAACATAAAACCTCGCAGGGAAGTTGTGAAACATCTCACAGGAAGGCCGTGAAGGTCAAAAGGCGGGGAACGGTTCCCTCCCCGTATGAAGGTTTAGGGGCGGACAGCCTCGTCACAGCGGCGATTGCCGCCTGTCCGCTCCTAAACTTACGAGGGGAGGGCCGGAAAAGGGGAAGGGGGGCTACTCTATAGGTTGCTGGCGACCAGCATCCGGCGCAGGGCCGCGAAGCACTGCTCGATGTAGGGGCTGGGATTCTCCTCGTGTTCCTCGTATTCCAGGGCGACAAGGCCGCTATATCCGTGCTTGCGCAGCTCTTTGAAGAATCCGATGGTGTCCAGCAGGCCGCCCGTCGCGCCGATCTCCGTAAACTCCTTCTCGCCGTTCTCGGCGACTTTGACATTTTTCAGGTGGACATCGTAGAGGCGCTTGCCGAACTTGGCGGCAGCCGTCACCGGGCTATCGCCCGCGCGCAGGGAGTGGCCGGTATCCAGGCACGCGCCGATGCGCGCGCTATGCCCCTCAATGGCGGCGAGAAGTTTCTCCCACGTGCCGTAGAGCGTGTCGTTCGGCCCATGATTGTGGATGCCGATGCGGATATTATACTCGGCGGTCAGCTTATCGAGGAGGGAGAGCGCATCGGGCTGGGGCGAGGCGGTCAGCGTCTCGATGCCCATCGCCTTCGCGAACGCGAACTTGCGGCGCGCGTCGGCCTCGTCGCTGCTGAAATCCACCACGCCATAGCTGACCATGCGGATGTCGTGCGCCTTGAGCTTGTCCTGATACTCCGCGATGGTCTTCGGATCGTCGGTCACGGGGAAGTGCGCCGGGTAGCCCTCCCACCACTTCAGGCCGAGCGCCTGCGTCTTCGCCAGCGCGTCGTCTACGCTGAAATGGCGCAGCGAGTAGGACTGGAGGCCCCACCGGAACTGATTGTAGAGCGTCTTGGCGCCGTTCTGCCGGGCGAAACTCGTCTCCGGGGCGAACAGGAGCAGGCCTGCCGCGCTGAAGGAGGCGCGGCGGAGAAAGGCGCGGCGGGAAAGCTGGTTCGGAGTAGCTTCGGACGACATCGGGGACATTCTCCTTGAGTTTAACCCCCGGCCCCTGTCATGGGGCCGGGGGTTAGGACTAAACGCGCGCGGCGCGCTGATTGATGCCGCGCTGTTCGGCAAGCCGGGTCAGTTTGTGATCCGTCTCGCCCTCTTCGTTGAGCGTCTGCTGAAGCAGGTCGGCGTCCTCGTTCAGGCCCAACTGCTGCGCGTAGGTGCGGACGCTGCCGTAGCCGGCGATCTCATAGTGTTCGACGCGCTGGGCCATCGAGATCAGGCCGGCATCCATGACATCCGGTTCCGGCTTCTCCTGGATGAACTCCTGGCCCTCGGCGAGCAGGCCCTGCATTCCCTTGCACGCCTTGCCCTTCGGGTCCATCTCCAGCTTCTGGAATATCTTCTCCAGGCGCGCAACCTGCTCGCGCGTCTGATGCTCATGCTCCTGGAAGGCGGATTTGAGTTCCTGCGCGGAGGCGGCCTGGGCCATCTGCGGCAGCGCCTTGAGTATCTGCGTCTCGGCGCTATACAGGTCTTTCAATTCATCCACATAGAGGTCTTGCAGCGTGGCAAGTTTCATGGTTCGGACTCCTTTCCACACGGTAAATCGCGGTCGGCCCTGTCGGGGCCGGGTCACTCCTAAATACGGGAGCCGCAGAACAAAGTTCGGGCCGTGCCGACGCAAAATCGGTGGAAAGGCGCGCAACGGGACGGTTTTGGGCCGGTAGCGACCGGGGAGAAGGCTACGTTGAGGCCAGGCCGTGCGAGTCCCTGCCGCCCAGGTTGGCGTAGATCTCGCGAGTCGCCGTCGAGCGATTGAGCGTATAGAAATGGATGCCGCGCACGCGGCCGTCCAGCAGGTCGCGGCACTGCTCGGTGGCCCAGTGGATGCCGACGCGCCGCACGTACTCCTCATCGTCGTTGCAGCGAGCGAGGGCGCGCAGCAGCTTGGCCGGGAAGCGCACGCCCAGCGTCAGTTCGGCCATGCGCGCCAGCCCTTTGGTCGAGGTGATGGGCATGATCCCGGCGAGGATGGGAACGCGGATGCCCGCCAGTTCGCACCGCTCGCGGAAATCGTAGAAGTCGTGGTTGTCGAAGAACAACTGTGTCACGATGTAGTCCGCGCCTGCATCTATCTTGGCCTTGAGATAGTCCATCTCCTTGAGGCGGTTCGGGGTGGCTGGATGGCCCTCCGGGAAGCCTGCCACGCCGATGCCGAAGCCGCGCCTGTCCGGGTGCAGTCCCTCCGCATTGAACTTCTGGATGTAGCGGACGAGATCGGCGGCGTAGCGAAAGGCGTCCTGCGCGCGGTCGTAGTTTTGCAGGTTCTTCGGCGGATCGCCTGCCAGGGCGTGCAGGTTGGAGATGCCGTGTTCGGCGTACCGCTCCAGAATGGCGCGTATCTCCTCCTCCTTGTGGCAGACCGAAGTGAGATGGGGGACGGGGTCGCAGGCTGTCGTCTCTTTGAGGCGCACGACGAGATCGTGGGTGCGCTGGCGCGTGGAGCCGCCCGCGCCGTAGGTGACGGAGACGAACGAGGGCCGCAGCGGTTCGAGTTCGCTGATGGTCTGGTAGAGCTGTTCCGCCGCCTCGTCGGTCTTGGGCGGGAAGAACTCGAAGCTGAACGTGGTGCGATGTCGGGCAAAGATGTCCTGAATGTGCATGGCTTGCTTGGGCGGCGGGCCTGCGGTGCGCGTCAACTTTCCGCCTGTCGGGATTGGTGCGTCTATTATGGCCCGAAACTGCCGTCCTGTCAAATCTCTGTGCAGCCGCCGATTGGGAGCTACCGGGGCATCAGCAGAAACGCCTGGGTCTGCCCGTTACGCTTGCCCACTCCCTCAATCTGCCCTGCCTCATGGATGGCTCTGGCATATTCCAGCACGTAGCCGGAACCGGGAGCAATCTCATAGCTGAGGTCGAGCGGCTTGCCCTGCTTCCAGACTACCGCGCGGATCCGCTCCTGGCTGTCCTCCGACCAGCCCACCACTTCGCCCCGGCTGTTGAGGCCCTGCGCCCCGCTCTCCGTGCCGCCTCGTAGAACGCCCAGATCAGCCAGCTTCCCCTCCGACCAGAGGAAGTCATGCCATAGTTGACCGGAGACCTCGGATTTACCGACCACCTGATCCTGGTCATTGAGAGCGTAGGCATAGCTATTCTTGCCGCCCGGCAGGACGCCTAGATCGGTCATCCGGCCATCCTTCCAAAGAAAGGCGTGCTGCCCTTCGTGGGGCGTCTCCGACCAGCCGATGACATGCCCGGCAGCGTTGAGTCCGGCGATGGTACTGCTTCTGCCGCCCAGCGTACCCAGATTGAGGATTTTGCCCTGTGTGGACAGGAAGGCGTGGAAGCGCGCCTGTGTCCCCCGTCCCTGGAGCGCCGACCAGGCGATCTGCCCCGCAGCATTGGTATATCCAGAGGAAGAACGATTGAGATCGAGGCGTGTGGAGTCGCCCGGAGCGGCCTTGTGTTCCTGGATCGGAGCAGTTCCTTGTTGGTCAGCGATAGTAGCCGCCGTCCTCAAACGCGACTTCCCCCGTATGCAGGGCCAGGCGTGCTTTCGAGGGGCTGCTCTCCTCAGACGCGGGCAGAGCTGCGAGGGCTTGCTGACACGCGACCGGCGCAGGCCAGGGCATGGCGTGCGCTGGCAAAGAGCAGGCGCACAGAGCCGGAAGCGGTCATAATCTCCTGTCCATGATGGGCGGCGGCCTCCCGGCGCAGCGCAGCGCGGCAACGGCGTCGAAATAGAGTCCGGCCAGACGCTCCTGCTCGGCAGTGATCCAGTCCTCATAGTAGCCGGGCAGCAGGCGTTCCCGGTAGAGGTCGGCGGCCTGCGCGAGAAGCTGCGTTCGGTCGGTCGGAACCTCGGCGCGTTCTGCCGCTTTCAAGGCCGCCTCGAACTTGCTCACGTCCGTCGTGACGGCGGCAGGGTTGAGGCTGACCGAGTAACGATCTGCGCGCAGTACCAGGCCCGCCGGTGTTCCCGGCGGCTCGAGCTGATGGCGCAGGGAAGAGAGGGCGGTACTCAGGCTGGCGCGGCCCGCTTCCAGACTGCTTTCCGGCCAGAACAGGTCAATCAGCGCCTCGCGCGGATGCGCCTGCCGCAGATGGTAGGCGAGATAGGCCAGCAGCGCCCCGATCTTCTGCGATTTGAAGCGCGTGATACTCTGTTCGCCGCATTGGACACGCAGGCTGCCCAGCAAGGAGATGTGCCAGAGAGCGGACATAGGAGCCTCATAGAGCAAGCGTTTCACCCGGCACGAGGATAGCGCGCCACTCTAACCAAAGTCTGAAAACGCGCGGCGGCAGTTGAAACTGCACCTGCGAAAGCACGAAGTCGGCCTCCGCCGACTCAATACCCAGTCCACGCAGGTGGACTTCGTGCCTTTGCAGCCGCGAATTCATTCGCCGGGCTTGAGGCTCACACGCCTTTCTCGATGAGGGCTTCGTCGGCCAGGCGTTCGGAGAGCGTGCGGGCGCGGGGCGGCAGCGCGTCAATCGCCTCGGCCATGTCCGCCAGCAGGTGCGTCAGGCGGAGCAGCGTGCGGGCATCCCGCTCTTCGCCCGCGCGCCGCCACTCGATCTCGTTGAGGCGGGTATAGACCTCGACATCGGGATAGCGCGCCAGTTCGCGGCGCGTCTCCCGCGTCAGGACGGCGGGCAGCGCCTCCAGATCGTTGCAGACGACGAAGAACTGCCGCTCGAAGTCGGGGTCATCCAGGGGCAGGCGGGCCGGGTCGCGGCGCGTCTGCGCCTCTTCCAGCAGGCTCTTGTGGCGCAGGCCGAGGACGAAGCTGGCGGCATTGCGCAGAGGCAGGCAGGCGCGCGTGTGGTAGTAGGGCGCTTCGTCTTCATAGCTCAGCGCCGTCTCCAGCAGAAAGTCGCGCCCGCGTACCGTGCCGACGACGCGCGCCGGAGCGAGGCGGTTTTTTGCGGAGAACGCGCCGCCGATCTCCCGCGCGAAGGCTTGCCAGGCCCGGAGCGCGCCGCGCCGCCATCGGCAGGCCAGCCCGACGCACGCCGCTGCCAGCGCCAGCGCGATCAGCCAGGCCAGGCCCGCAGGCCAGGTGGGATGCGGGGCGTCGGCAGGCGGCATCGCGCCTGCGGCAGCGGAAGGGCGGGGGATTTGCGTCCGTGCAGAACGCGGCGGCAGCGTGTCGGGCATCGTCTTGCATCCTTCTCCAAAGCGGCCCGCGTTCGAGTGGATAGGGCCGGCTTTGTCTCAGGATTCGCGATACGCCGCGATTTTTCCTCAAGGCTCAGGCGGCGGTCTGTCGGGCGCGGGCGCGCTCCCGCAGCCGTTCGCGCTGGTCGCGGAAGATATGCTGCACGATCAGTTCCTGCTCCCACGGCGCCATCGGGAGGAACTCGCACGCCACCCGCACGCCCAGCCCGCCGCGCACCGCGATCTTGTTGCAGACCCGCACGCGAGCCAGCAGCGGCGACTGCGCCAGGCCCGGCGGCGAGAGCGTCACTCGCACGACGACACCCGGCGCGAACGCCTGCACTACCTCATCCGACTCGGAGAGGCTCAGGACGCCGCCGATCTGGGCCTGGAATCCCCCGGCGGAAAGCTCGACGACCGTGCCATGCTGCGGCAGGCGAGTCAGGGGATTGCGCTGCGCATCCGTCGCGCAGACGAAGGACGCAGGCAGGCTCATCGGCGCGCGGACGTGCTGCCGCCGCTGAATGCGCGCCAGAAAGGTCGGACGCTCCACGCTCAGGATGCGCAGCGTCGGCTTCTGCACGTCGGGCCGCGAATCGCGCACCCGCGTCTGGAAACGATAGAGCGCGTCTGCGCCCGTCACCGTGACGAAAACGGTCGCGCCCAGTTTCGGCCAGTCTGCCGGGTGCGGCGCGCGGGCGACCGGCTCGAAAACGGGTTCGGCCGCCAGCGCGAGCGTCGTTTTGTCGGTGGCGGCGACGACCGCAGGCAGCGCGCCCGCTTCCGGGCGGCTATCGGCATGGAAAGCGGCGGTCAGAGCGGCGGGCTGGCCCGTCTGAAGAAGGGTATCGGTGTTCCGAACGATCTCGCCTTCATGGTAGGCGCGCAGGCCGCGCCACTGGAAAAAGCGCAGCGTGTTGCGCGCAAGGTCTCCGAACACCAGCGCCAGCCCGGCCAGCAGCAGTCCCCAGATCAACAGCGTCGTGGTATGCATAGGACGTCTCACTTCTCGGCGACAGAGGCCGGTGGCTTCTGCCGGAGCGACGGCCCCGGCAGTTCCCACAACCTCTCAGGACGCCTCTCCGCTCTCCGTTGTCTATAGAGCGGAACGCCTCTCTGCTTCTCTCCTACGCATACGGTATGCCAACGTCGCGCCGCCGCTCCCGTTCCCGGATTTTCCCGTAGGAACACGGGAGCAGTCAGATCAGAGGTCAGGCGCTCAGCGAATAAAACGGATGGGGACCAGGCCAAGCGGGACCAGAGGATCAAACTCGTGATGGTCGGAGGTGACGACTTCCCCGCCAAGCTCTTGGGCCAGGACAATACAAAAGCAGTCGGGGATAGAGATGCGTCCTCTAGCTTTAAGCCGCCCGACACTTTGCCAGAAGGGGCGGCTCATCGCACGCCGTTCTCTCACACCGGCATCAAAGAGGTCTTGGACAGCTTGCCTTGCCGACGACTCATCTTTGGCCCGTAGCGTCGTATAGAAGAGTTCCAGAAGGTTAATGGTGTGGGCATAGCAGATAGCCGTCGGGTCATCGAGTAACCCTTCCACGACATCGGTACCTGGCTCTCCAGCCAGGTACGCGACCATGGCAGAAGCATCCAGAGCAAAGTTCATCTCCCGAACTTTCTCTCTTCCATCTCGATCTCTTCTTGCTTCTCCTGGAGAAACCGTTCCGTACTGAGAATGCCTGCGTACTTGCCGCGCGCGGAAACCCGTGGCTTGCCAGCAGACCCTTCCGCTTGCTCAATTTCGGCCAGAAAGTCGGCCAGAGCGTCCGAGAGGCGCGGGCCGCTGCCGTTCTGGGTGGATAGCTCTTCAGGTGTTACAATCGCCTTAAGCCGCCCTCTCAGGTTACTGGCGCGCAACTGTTCGGCGATCTCCTCAGCGGTTCCCTCATAAACCTGGGGTTGTGCCATCCTCTTTTCTCCGTGTGGTTCTATTCCCTCGTATTATAGCATACCTTTCTGGAGGCTGGGTAGCAGAACCACGCCAGCGCGGCCACTGTATCGGCCAGTCAGGGCGTGTCGGACACACCGGGTTCGGCGGAGCGATTCGTTCCAGCCTGAGCGCGGCCCGCCTCCAGGCGCTTGTTGGCGGTATTCAGTTCGCGGAACGCATCGGCGCGCGCGCCTTTCATGGCCGTCTCCGCCTGCGGGTCGCTCTTGGCGAGGTAGTCCTTGAACAGCGTGAGCGCCTGCAAGAGGAATGCGGCGGCCTGCTGAAAGTGCGCGTGCGTCAGATCGTGTCCGGCGGCGGGCGGCAGCTTGTCCAGATAGTCGGCGGCGGCCTCGGTGCGGCGGTGCATGTCCGTCGCGCCGCGCATCAGATCGTCCGGCGTCCGCTTGCCCGTGAGCGCGGCCTGATAGGTCGCCTGGAACTCATCGAGCAGATCGGCCAGCCGGGAGGCCATCTGGCGCATCAGGATGGCATACTCCTCCCGATAGGTGTCCGTGTCGGTCATCGGGATGAGCGCGCGCATCGCCTGCACTTCGCTTAGGCTGGCGGCGTACTGCGCCGGGTCTGCCGCCGCGCTGCCGAGCAGCGCCCGCGCCAGGCGGCGGTGCGGGAGCGGGCTTTTGGGGTCGGTTTTAGCAGCGGTCGTGTAGGCGCGCATCGCTTCGGCATACTGGCTATCGGCCAGCAGCGCATCGCCGAGCGCGACCTGCGCCATGATGTCGCCGGGATCGCGCCGCGTCGCCTCCTGATAGGCTTTCAGCGCGCCCTGCGTGTCGCCTTTTGCCAGCAGCGCATCGCCGTAGAGCCGATGCAGGCCCGCGTCGTCCGGGGCCAACCGCAGCGCGCGGCTCGTCTCCGCCATGGCCGCGTCCAGCAGCTTTCGCTCCTGATACGCCTGAATGAGTTGGCGGCGCAGTCCCAGGTCGCGGGGCCGGTCGTTGATGGCATGGCGCAGCGACGTGATGACGTTGGCGAGGTCGCCCTGCTGCCGGAATCGGATGGCAAGCGCCTCATAGTCCACCTTCGCCTCGGAAGACGGCGGCGCGGCAGGCGGCGAGTCGGGGAGTTCGGCGCGCTCCACGCCGGAGGGACTGAGCGTGGACAGGTCTTTGGGCGGCGCAGGCTGTGGAGGCTCCGGGCGCGCAGGCGCCGGGCTGCGCGGCGGTTCTACCGGCTTGTTCTTATCGGCGTCTTTCTGTGGGCTTTTGTCGTTCGCGACGCTTTTGCCGGGGGCCTTGTCCGCGGGCTTTTTGTCGGGGCTGGCAGGCGGCGTGTCCGGGATGCGCGGCGTCACACTGCGGCTCCCGGTATCGGCGGTCGGGGGCGTCTGCGGCGTTCCGGTCTCCGGCTTGGGCTTGCCCGCGTCCTTCTCGCCGCCCTTGTCCTCTTTCCCTTTCGTCTCCTTCTCCAGGTCTTCGAGCCGGAAATCAGAGGCGAGATGGGAAGGAATGTTCAGGCGGGTCGCGATGGTGTCCACCGTGAGATTGACCATCTCCTCACGTTTGAGGCGGCGCTTGCCGCGCGAGGAAGGAATGCGTATCTGCTCGCTGAACAGGACGCGCCACTCGCGCAGCCCCATGCGCTGCTGCATCTGCGTCTCGGTCTTCAGACCTTCCTTATCGGTCGTCGCAAGGAAGGAGAGAACGTAGCGGGCGCTGAGAATGCGCCCCAGGCGCTGGAGGACATCGGGCTGGATCGGTTCGCTCAGTTCGGAGGGAGCTAGCTCCTGATCCAGCAGGGCGCGCTTGACCGTCGGATGGGTCGGCCTGTAGATAGCGACGCGCATCTTCCCGGAGTTGCGGAGCATGTCGCCCAGCGTGGACAGGAGGAGGATATTGGGGTCGTCGCGGCGCGCGGGCGCATCGGCGCGGCGCTGCAACACCAGCACGCAGAGAGGCAGGTTGGCATCCTCCTGGGGCGCGGAGGAGGGCGCCGTCTGCGGCGCGGCTTCCTGCGCGAACGCGGGCGCAAGCGCCAGCAGGAAGGCCAGGACCGTCAAGAGGCGGGGTACAGAACGTACCCGTCTGGAGGGCCTGCGGCCAACCGTCCTGCCGGACGGGAAAGGCAGTGTGCGTCCGTGAGGACGCTCGGCGCGAAGCGCCACCGAGACGGGTACGTTCTGTACCCGGCAGTCATCTATTCGCCGCCGCATATTTTGATTCCATTCTGGCAGATACGGATGCCGTTGTGAGCGCGCTCCACCTGCTGCCCCGCGTCAATGAGTTTCTGGTACTCGTTGATGGCGTTCTGATAGTTGGTCACGGCGGAAGCCTTGTCGCCCTTCTGCTGATAGCAGTAGGCCATCTCCTGATAGAGTTGGCCGCGATCCGCGCCCGCCGTAGGCAATGCCTGGCGCAGCGCATTGATCGCGCCGGTGTAGTCCCCGCGCAGTTTCCGGTCTTGCGCAATGGCGCGCAGGCCGGGGTCCGAGGCGACATTGGCCGACGCCGGCATCATCTTGAGAACGGGCGGCTGGCTCGGTTTAGGCGGGGCTTTGCTGCCCTTGTTCCCGCCAGCAGCGGCAGAAGCCGTCGGCTCGGTTCCCTTCCCGTCGCTTGAGGAGACCTGGATTACGACCTGGCTGCCGTCGCCGAGGCCGCCCTCGCCGCTGCTGTTGAGCAGAATGTGTCCGCTATCGTCTTCCGCTATCGGCGCAGTGCGGGGATGCGGCCTGCCGGCGGCGTTCTTTTCGGGACCGGAAGCCGCGCGCGTGGCATAGCGGCCCTCATGCGTGGAGGCTGCCGGAGGAGCCGCAGGCATCGGGTAGGAGTAGAGCGGCGGATAGAGGCCATAGAAGTAGGGGCTGGCGGCGGGCGGCTGCGGCGCTGCCGTGCCGTTCTGCGCTGCCGTCGCCGCGCTGTCCGTCTGCGGGGCGGGAGGGGCCGTGGAGGGCTTGCCGGAAGGCGGCAGGGTCATCGCGGTCGGCGGCAGGCGCTTCTCGTCGTCGCGCGCGCGGTTCATCAGGGCAAACGCGCCGCCGAGCGTCAGCACGATGAGCGCCGCGATGCCGAGCATCAGGGGAGCCAGGCTGTTCGCGCCCGCGCCGCGTTCGGCCAGGACGAGATGCGGAGAGACGACGCGGGGCGGATCGGACAGGCCCCCGCCGCGCAGTTCGTCCAGCTTCACGCGATCCGCGATGCTGCCGGGATTGAGCTGCAGCACCGTCTCCAGTTCGCGGATCGCCAGTTCGATCTGGCCGTTCTGCTCGTAAAGTTGAGCCAGCAGCGCGTGGGCGGAGGTGCTTTGGGGACGCAGGCGCAGCGCCTCTTCGCAGAGGGAGATGGCGGCAGCCACATCGCCTTGCGTCCGCTGTCGGTAGGCGCGTTCGAGGAGGGCGCTGACCTGTTCCTCCTCCGGCAGCGCGCGGTCGTACTCCTCTTCACTGATCCGGGGCGCGGTCGCTTTTTCGAGTGGGTGGCCGCACTGTTTGCAGTAGTTGCTGTCGGCCATATTCCGGGTACCACATGCGGTGCAGAACATGGTATCACCTATCGTGTGCTGAGAATGCGCTTCCCACGCGGTCTCCCTGAGATGGCGAGGCGAACGAGGCGCGGGGCGAGCGGGGAGTGTGTAGACTCAAGTGGCTGTCGGGCCGCCCTCTATTATAGACGACGGCTTCGATTTTGGCAAGCAAAACCTGCAAGTCACGGCAGCGACGATTGACAAAATCGGCCCTTGCGACTATAATGACGCTGACAGACTCGCCTGGAAGTTCGCTTGTCTCTCCTAGTTTCGCAAGGGAGAGGGTTTCCCGCAGAGAGCGGGGCGGCGAGAGAGACGGAACCGGGCGCGCGATTTTTCCGTCTCTAGTTTTTGAGAAGCCGGGCTTCCCGCCGTAAGGCGCTGCGTCCCCTGACCCGGCCCTACGCCGTAGTCCCGGCTTGCTCCCGCGTTTCAGGGGAGAGGATTGAAACGGATACC
>Ga0070741_10014141_pt1 | contig 13882 bp, 11 predicted proteins | sample Coa_R1_4_FD_66440 | JGI IMG/M metagenome (GOLD analysis project Ga0070741, IMG submission 66440) | Surface soil microbial communities from Centralia Pennsylvania, which are recovering from an underground coalmine fire - Coalmine... | ecosystem: Environmental > Terrestrial > Soil > Unclassified ... | reverse complement strand
ATCTCCAGGCTCTTGTTCATCAGCGTGGCCGAGTTGATAGTGACCAGGCCGCCCATGTTCCAGGTCGGATGCTTGAGCGCCTGTTCCGGCGTCACGTGCGCCAGCGCCTCTTGCGGCACGGTGCGAAACGGCCCCCCCGACGCCGTCAGGTAGATGCGTTCCAGGCTCTTTTCCGGGGCGCCCTGCAGACACTGGAAGATGGCGGAATGCTCGCTGTCTATGGGCAGGATCTTCGCGCCTCTGGCCCGCGCCAATGCCATCGTCGGCTCGCCCGCCGCGACCAGCACCTCTTTGCTGGCGAGCGCGATGTCTTTACCCGCTTCGAGCGCGGCATGGGTCGGCGCGATGCCGATAGCCCCGGCGACAGCGACGACGACCAGATCGGCCTCCGGCAGCGTCGCCACCTCGCACATACCTTCGACGCCCGCCAGAACCCGCGTGTTCCGGCCCAGAGCGCGCAGGCGGGCGCGCAGTTCCTCGGCGAGCGTGGCCGTACCCATAGATACGCACGGCACGTCGAAAGAATCAGCCTGTTCTGCCAGCAGCTTTACGTTATTATTGGCCGCCAACCCTAGAATCTGGAAACGACCGGGCAGACGCTTCACGATGTCGAGCGTCTGCGTGCCTATCGAGCCTGTCGAACCAAGAATCACCAGTCGCTTCATTCGGAGAACTCCAGAGAGTAAAGAACATACCGGCCAGGCGTTATCACTGAGCCGGGCATTGAAATACCCGTCTGGGAGGCGCTGCGCGCCAAGCGTCCTAGCGGACGCCCTCGCTTGGAAAGTCTCTGCCTTTGTATGCAGTCCAGTGCGATACAATGGAGGGAGCCTGCAATACGCATCCCGTCCGCCAGGACGGTTAGCTGAAGGCTTCCCAGACGGGTATTTCAATGCCCGGCTTCGTCACTCCACGACCGCACCGAACTTGCGGGTGCGGCGCTGATAGTCGGCGAGGGCGGCGATGAGATGGTCGCGGTCAAAATCGGGCCAGCAGGTCTGCGTGACATGGATCTCGCTGTAGGCCGTCTCCCACAGCAGGAAGTTGGACAGGCGCAGTTCGCCCGCCGTGCGAATCAGCAGATCGGGGTCGGGGATGTCTGGGGAGTAGAGGCGGGCGGAGATAGCGTCTTCGTCAATCTCGTCCGGCGAGAGTTCCCCGCGCCGCACGGCCTCCGCCAGCGCGCGCACGGCGTCCACCACTTCCGCGCGCCCGCCGTAGTTGATCGCCAGATTGAAGGTCATGCGGGTGAACCCTTTGGTGCGCCGCATCGCATCCATGAAGACTTCGCGCAGGTCGGCGGGCAGGCCGTGCAGACGCCCGGAGACACGCACGCGAATCCGGTTCTCGATCAGTTCCTCGATCTCGGCCTGCATCGCCTCCAGCATCAGGTGCATCAGCCCGCTGACTTCTTCTTCTGGCCGCCGCCAGTTCTCGGAGGAGAAGCCGTAGACCGTCAGGTAGCGCACGCCCAGTTCGTCCGCTGCATAGACGATCTGCTTGAGCGTGTGATAGCCCTGCGTATGCCCGAACAGCCGGTCTTTGCCGCGCGCCCGCGCCCAGCGCCCGTTGCCATCCATGATGATGGCGACGTGCGCCGGGACGCGCGCCGGGTCCAGTCCGGCCTGTTCGGCGGCGGTCTGTACGCGCGAAATCGCCATGCGGCTCAGACCTCCAGGATGACCGCTTCTTTGGCTTTGGAGAGCTGGTCTATCTCCGCGATATACTTCTCGACCAGCTTCTGCACCTGATCCGTCGCCCGTTTCTCCTCGTTCTCGGAGATTTCGCCGGCCTTCTTTGCCGCCTGAAGATGCTTGATGGCCTCGTGCCGGTTGTTGCGGACGGCGACACGGCCCATCTCCGCTTTCTGATGCAGTTGCTTGATCAGTTCCTTGCGCCGCTCCTCGTTCAGAGGCGGGATGTTCAGCCGGATCGAAGCGCCGTCGTTGTTGGGCGTCAGGTTCACGTCCGACTTCTGGATGCCCTTCTCGATATGCGCCAGGGCGTTGCGGTCGAACGGCGTGATGAGCAGTTGGCGCGGCTCCGGCACGGTGACGGCGGCGACCTGGTTGAGCGGCAGCGTCGTGCCGTACATGTCCACCTTGACATGCTCCAGAATGTCCGGGCTGGCGCGTCCGGTGCGGATCAGCGTGAACTCATGGCGCGCGGCCTCCACGCTCTTTTTCATCTTCTCTTCGGTCTCTTTGAGTAGTTCGGGTATCATCACGACCTCCTTCTCCGAGGACTAACGGTCTTTAGGGGCGCAATATGAACGCGCGTCTGCCTGCAAAGTCCCAATATTGCCAGAGCATTCCGGTAGCGTCCTGTTCGATTTGTCCGGTTAGCGGATCCATGAACTCGACAATTTCGGATTGTCCGTTCTCCTCTGCCTGTTGCCGTATCCCTACCAGCACGACCGCATGATCTCGTGGAGCATTCAGAAGCGGCACTTTCAGCGTCACGATAACAGGCTGAGGCTCTTCGGAATCGGCGATTGCAGCGCGGATACGCTCTTCTGCATCGTCTATCAATTCCTCGACATCGAAACCTTCCAACCGAAGGCTCTCCATCGCTTCATCCAGCCAGCAACCGCCCGGTGTTTCACGGCACCACTCTGATACTTCTTCCTGAGTTACCTGTTCACCATACCAGAGCAGCACGGCACGCACAGCTGTAGGGAGACAGCTATTACTGCCCGGTGGCTGTCTTAACAGAGGGAATGGTTGGGCCACTGATCTTCTCTAGGATTTGCTGACGTGTTGAGGTTAGCTCTGGAATCACGGTTCCGTTCGCATCTAAAACGATCTGCCCTAATCCCTCACCATGGCGGGCGACACCTAAAGGAATGCGCCAGTAGGGTCCCTGCGGCTCTGGCATCCCTATGGTCGTCGCATCGCCCATATGGTGGGATACCCACGCTGCCGCCTGACCACGCAGCGCGTAGGAGCGCAGTTGCTCCTCCACTTTGGGCCAGATATGCTCCTCGAAAAGCCGGTCGAACTGCGCAGGGGCGAGCGCCTTTACGAACGCCGGAAACTCCTGCTCCAGAGCGGCGCGAATCCTCGGTTCGTAGTGCGCGCGCCATTTCGCTAGCCAGGCTGCGAAGCCGTTTTGCCGCTCCTCCTCGGCACGCGGCACGCGCAATGCCGTGTCGGATGGAACAACCGTTAACGCAATCTCGATACACCGTGCGATCTCTTCTGGATGCTCGGAGACCAAAGCGGGGACAGCTTCTGCGCTCATCGAACTCCTCCTTCTAAAGAGTTATACGGCAGAGCGGCTGACAACAGTGCCGATACTTTCCCCCTGGACGACGCGGCGGATATTGCCCTCCTGCGCGATGTCGAAGACGACGATGGGAATATCGTACTCTTTGCAGAAGGTAAAGGCCGTCTGATCCATCACGCGCAGGTTGTTCTGGATGCACTCGTCGTAGCTGAGATGGGTATGGCGTCGGGCGTCGGGGAATTTGCGCGGGTCTTTGTCGTAGATGCCGTCCACGTTCGTCGCTTTGAGGACGGCCTCGGCGCGAATCTCGTTGGCGCGCAGGGCGGCGGCAGTATCGGTGGTGAAGAAGGGGTTGCCGGTTCCTCCGGCCAGCACGACGACGCGGCCCTTCTCCAGATGGCGGATGGCGCGGCGGCGGATGAACGGTTCGGCGACTTCGGACATCGCGATGGCGGTCATCACGCGCGTCTGCACGCCCTGCTTCTCCAGCGCGTCTTGCAGCGCCATGCCGTTGATGACCGTGCCGAGCATCCCCATGTAGTCGGCGGCGGCGCGCTCCATGCCCGCTTCGGCGGCGCGCTCGCCCCGGATGATATTGCCCGCCCCGATGACGATGGCGATCTCCACGCCCGCATGGTGCGCCGCAACGACCTCGGTGGCGATGGCGCGGATGGTCGCGTAGTTGAGGCCCACGCGCGGCTCCGTCCCCATCTCCTGCCGCGTCTGCGCGCTCAGGCCGTGTTCTGCCGCGAAGGACTCGCCGGAGAGCTTGAGCAGGACGCGCCGCCAGCGCAGCCGCCGGGAAGATTTCGCTGAGGGGCCAGACAGGGCAATGTCGGCGGCAGCGTTTCCGCTCTCCGCCGACATTCTCGCCTGCTCCGAAAACGAAGGATCGGCAGCCTCCATTATTCGGCCTGCTCCTTGATCTCCCCGGAGGTGGCCGCGCCGACGATCTGCTCGCCGACTTCGTAGCGCACATAGCGGCGCAGCGCGAGGCCGTTGCCCGCCTCCTTGATGATCTGAGCGACCGTCTTCTTCGGATCGCGCAGGTACGCCTGATCGAGCAGCACCGCGTCCTCATAGAACTTCTTGACGCGGCCCTCGACGATCTTCTCCATCGCCGCCTCCGGTCGGCCCTCATTGCGGGCCTGCGTGCGGGCGATGTCGCGCTCCTGCTCCAGAATGTTCGCCGGAACCTCTTCGCGGGTCATGTAGCGGGGGCGGGACGCGGCGATCTGCATCGCCAGTTCCCTGCCGAGGCTCTTCGCGGCCTCGCTCCTGGCGGCTTCCGGCGAACCCGCTTCCAACTCGACCAGCACGCCGATCTTATCGTTGGCCGGGACGTGGACGTAGGCGGCCAGCACGCCGTTCGCATCGGTCGAGATGAACTCGAAGCGGCGGAAGACGATCTTCTCGCGCAGCTTGGCGAACAGATCGTCGAGGCGCTGCTGCACGGTCAGGTCGCGGTTCGCGACGGAAGGCTGGGCCAGCACCGTCTCCACGCTGTGGCCGCGCTGCCGGGCGACCTGCTCCGCCAGTTCCTTCGCGAACGCCTTGAAGTCCTCGTTGCGGGCCACGAAGTCGGTCTCAGAGTTCAGTTCGACAATGGCTCCATCCTGGTTGTCCACGACGGCGACCGCGATCACGCCTTCCAGCGTCGTGCGTCCCTCGCGAGTGCTGAGTTTGCTGCCCATCTTCTTGCGCAGGTAGACGATAGCAGCCTCAAAATCGCCGTTCGTCTCATTCAGAGCGGCCTTGCAGTCCATCATGCCCGCGCCGGTTCGCTCGCGCAGTTCCTTGACCATCGCGGCGGTAATCTCTGGCATTTCCTTCCTCTCTTATCCTGAATGAATCCACGCCTTTGGATGAAAATCTACTCTTCGATGCCGGCAAGCGCTTCGTCCGCTTCCGTGTCGGCCATGCGCGAATACTCGTCCTCTTCGCCGGGGCGGAAAACAAAATCGGTCGGCTCGGCGGGAGCGGCCTCGGCGGCTTCCGCATCCACGTCCGGCTTCTCGGCCTCTCCCTCGCCTTCGGCTTCCGCCTCGGCGGGATGCCGCGCGGCCTCTTCCTCATCCCACTCGGCCTGCTTGATCTCGACGATGGCATCGGCGATCTTGCCGGTGATCAGTTTGATAGCGCGGATGGCATCGTCGTTGCCGGGGATGACGTAGTCCACCTCGTCCGGGTCGCAGTTGGTGTCCACGAGCGCGACGATAGGAATCTCCAGGCGGCGGGCCTCCGCGACGGCGATATGTTCTTTCTTCAGATCAATGACCACCAGGCAGTCCGGCAGGGTGGTCATCTCTTTGATGCCGCCCAGATTCTTCTCCAGCTTGTCCCGCTCTTCCAGCAGCAGCAGGGCTTCCTTCTTGGTCAGGCGATCCATCACGCCGGTCGCCTGCATCTGGTTGAGTTCGGCCAGACGCTTGACACGGTCGCGGATGGTGCGGAAGTTGGTAAGCATCCCGCCGAGCCAGCGCGCGTTGACATAGTACTGGCGGCAGCGCTGGGCCGCTTCCAGAATGGCGTCTTCCGCCTGCTTTTTCGTGCCGACGAACAGCACCTTGCCGCCGTTGGCGACGATCTCCTGCACGAACTTCTGGGCCTCATCGAAGAGCTTGAGGGTCTGGTGCAGGTCAATGATGTAGATGCCGTTGCGCGCGCCGTAGATGTAGCGTTTCATCTTCGGGTTCCATCGGCGCGTCGGATGCCCGAAGTGGACTCCTGCTTCGAGGAGTTCCTTCATAGAGAGCGATGCCAATTCGTTTCCTCCCGGGTTGATTTCGCCGCCCGATTGACGGGGCGCGGCGAGTCCTCCTGGCGCTTCCTCCCCGGCAGACAAGGGAACGCTCCCTCACCCACCGCCGGGTCTGCCGCCAGTGTGTTTTCGATGCCTCCCGCGCGCATTAGGGATCGGCGCGGCGGGGCCGGTCGTGCCGTGACACAAACCGCGATAGTATACCGCATCCACCGCCGAAAATCAAGAATGAGTCCGGCCTGCGCCCTGTCCCGCCACCTCTTGGTCTGTCTCCTCCATCCCGTTGCGCTCGAAACGGGCGTACAGCGTCGGCAGGACGATCAGCGTCAGGAGCGTGCTGGAGAGGATCCCGCCGATCACAACGGTCGCCAGAGGGCGCTGTACTTCCGCCCCTACGCCTGTCGAGAGCGCCATCGGCACGAAACCCAGGCTGGCGACCAGGGCCGTCATCAGCACAGGCCGCAACCGCATTCTGGCTCCCTCGCGCACCGCGTCCAGCGCCCGCCTGCCCTTCTGCCGCAGCGCGTTGATCGCGGCGACCAGGACCACGCCGTTCAGGACGGCGACGCCGGAGAGCGCAATGAACCCGACTCCCGCGGAGATGGAGAACGGCAGGCCGCGCAGCCACAGAGCCAGGATGCCGCCCGTCACCGCCAGGGGAATGCCCGTGAAGATAAGCCCCGCCTGCCTGAGCGATCCGAAGGCCAGGAACAGCAGTCCGAAGATCAGGGCCAGCGCCAGGGGAACCACGACCAGAAGCCGCGCGCGGGCGCTTTGCAGATTCTCGAACTGCCCGCCCCACTCCAGGTAGTATCCTGTCGGCAGAGCGACCTGCTTTGCCATCTGTGCCTGCGCCTCGGCCACGAACGATCCCAGATCGCGGCCCCGCACATTGGCCTGAATGACCACGCGCCGCCTGCCGTGTTCCCGGCTGACCTGGGCGGGAGCGGGCCGCACGGTGACCTGGGCCAGTTGCGCCATCGGGATGCGCGCGCCATCGGGGGCCGCGACGCGCAGTTCGGAGATCGCGGCGAGGTCGCTGCGCTGCGCTTCGGGCAGTTTCAGCACGATGTCGAAACGGCGGTCGCCCTCGATGACCTGCCCGACCGCGCGTCCGCCGATGTAGGTCTGCACCACGTCCATCACGTCGGCGGCGTTGATGCCGTAGCGCGCCGCCGCCGCGCGATCCAGCGTGATCTCCAGGGTTGGCAGGCCCGAAGTCTGTTCCAGCGTCACGTCTTCGGCCCCCGGAATGCGCCGTAAGGCCGACGCGACGCGCCCTCCGAGCGCATCGAGCGTCTCCAACTCCTCGCCGAAGACCTTGACGGCGACATCGGCCTTGACGCCGGAGATCAGTTCGTCTGTACGCAGTTGGATCGGCTGCGAGAAGGCGTAGCCCTGACCGGGAACCTCTTTTTCCAGCCGCGCAGCCATCTCCGCGATCAGCCGCTCTTTCGTCAGGCCGCGCCGCCAGTCCCGGCGGTCTTTCAGGGTCACGATCATATCGCCGATATGCGGCGGCATGGGATCGGTGGCGACCTCCGCGCTGCCGATGCGGGTAAAGGCGTCCTTGACTTCGGGAAACGTCTTGACAACCTGTTCTGCCGCCGCGACCATCCGCACCGAGTAGTCCACCGACACGCCGGGCAGGCGGGTCAGCTGAATGGCGATGGCGCCCTCCTCCAGGCGGGGAACGAACTCCGAACCCAGGCGAGGAAAGAGCAGCGCGCACAGCACGCACAGCAGCACGCTTCCTCCAATCACGACCGCGCGCCGCCGCAGCGCAGAGTCAAGGGTCGGCCTGTATAGCCGCTCAGCTAGGCGCATCAGGCGGTTGTCCTTCTCGCGCGTGTTTCCCGACAGGCACAGCGTACAGAGAACGGGAATCACTGTCAGGGAGAGCAGGAGCGCCCCCAGGAGCGCCAGCGCGACCGTGTAGGCCATCGGGCGGAACATTTTGCCCTCGATACCTGTGAGCGCCTGGAGAGGCAGATAGACAAGGAGGATAATCGCGACACCGAAGGTCAGCGGCGCGCCAACCTCTCGCGCTGCCTCCACGACAGTCTGCCTCACCTCCGCGCGGCTCAGGGTGCGGCCCGCCTGTTCGCGCGCTTCGCCGAGACGCCGCACGGCATTCTCCACCAGCACCACGCTCCCATCCACGATCAGGCCGAAGTCTATTGCGCCCAGAGAGAGCAGATTCGCCGAAATGCCGAACTTCTGCATCCCGATCAGGGCAAACAGCATGGAGAGCGGGATCGCGGCGGCAACGATCATGGCTCCGCGCAGGTTCCCCAGGAGCAGAAGCAGCACGGCGACGACCAGCGCGCCGCCTTCGATCAGGTTGCGCTGTACCGTTCCGAGGGTCTTCTCGACCAGTTCTGTGCGGTCGTAGACCGTATTCAGGCGCACATCGAGCGGCAGTTGCCTGCGAACCTGCCGGATACGTTCCGCTACCGCCAGCGATACAGAGCGCGAGTTCTCACCTTTGAGCATCATAGCAATGCCCAGCACCGTCTCCTTGCCGTTGTGGGTCGCCGCGCCCTGCCGCATTCCCGGCCCCTCCCGGACCTCGGCGATGTCGTGGACATGGATCGGCGTGCCGTGCGCGGCATCCACGACGATATTGCCGATGTCCTCCGCGCTTTTGACGACGCCGATGCCGCGCACCGTCCACTGCTCCGGCCCTTTGACGATGTAGCCGCCGCCCGCGTTGGCGTTGTTTTTCTCGACGGCCTCGATCACCTGGCGCAGCGTCACGTCGCGGGCCAGCAGCTTTTGCGGGTCTATCTCGATCTGATACTGCTTCTCGTACCCGCCCTGGCTGTTGACCTCCGCCACGCCGGGCGTCGTGCGCAGCTGCGGCTTCACCAGCCAGTCTTGCAGCGTGCGCAGTTCGGTCGGGCTGCGCCGGTCGCTGTCCAGCGTATACTGGTAGATCTCCCCCAGGCCCGTCGAGATGGGGGCCATTTCGGGAGCGCCCATGCCTGCGGGCAGGTTCTCCCGTGCGGTCGTCAACTTCTCCAGAACCAGTTGGCGGGCGAAGTAGGTGTTGACCGCATCGGCGAAGACGACCGTGACCTGCGACAGCCCGAACTGCGAGCGGGAGCGTACCTCCTGCACGTCGGGCAGGCCGCCAAGAGCGACCTCTATCGGAAACGTGACCAGCCGCTCCACCTCCGCCGGGGCCAGGCCCGGCGCGGCCGTGTTGATCTGCACCTGATTGTTCGTCACGTCGGGCAGGGCGTCTATCGGGAGGCGCTGGAACGCCCAGATGCCGCCGACAGCGAGCAGCGCCGCCAGAATCAGGATCAGGAGGCGCTGCTGCACGCTGAATTCGAGGATTCGGGCGATCATCAGTGGCCGTGTCCTTCCTCGGAGAGTTCCCCTTTCACGGCCTCCGCCTTCAACACGAACGCGCCCGCCGTCACCACGCGCTCACCGGGCCGGAGGCCCCCGGCGATCTCGACCCTGCCGCCGCTCGCCTTGCCGACCGCGACCTCCCGGCGGTGATAGCTCTCTCCCTCCTGAACGAACACGACGGGCCTGCCTTCGATCTCGACGATGGCCTCCTGCGGCACGCGCAGCGCAGGGCGGGCCGCGCCCGTCCTCAGCGTCACCTGCGCGAACATCTCCGGCCGTAATCGTCCCGCCGGGTTCTCGACGACGCAGCGCACGGCCAGCGTGCGAGTCTTCTCGTCTACGCGGCTGGCAAGGTTTCGCACCCTGCCGGAGAACTGCTGATTCGGGTACGAGGCGGCGGTGACGGTGACGGGCAGGCCGGCGCGCACACGCGCGATGTCCTTCTCCGGCACGTTGGCCTGCACGAGGACGGTGCGGAGGTTTTCCAGCACGAACAGCGTCGTGCTGCGCTCGACGGACTCGCCCTGCGTGGCATGGCGCTCGGAGAGCGTGCCGTCGAAGGGCGCAAACAGCGTCACCAGCCCGCCGCTGCCCTCGGTATGGCCCGTGCCTTCCAGCGCGTAGAGGGTGGCCTTGACCGAGGCGACGGCCTCTTTTGCCCCCTGCAAGGCAGTGACCGCCGCCTGCTCCTCCTTCTGCGCGCGGCGGACATCCTGAAGGGCGCGCGCCACTGCCTGCCGCGCCTTCTGCACCTCGCCCTGCGCCGCGCGGACTTCGGCCTCCGCTGCCTGGACTGCCTGTCGGGAGAGAAGGTCGCCCTGAAAGACGCGCTGCTCTCGCGCAAGCGTCTGCCGGGCCGTTTCGACGCGCGCTGCCGCCCGATCCAGACGCGCCTGATCCTGCCGCTGCTCCAACTGCGCCTCTTCCAGTTCCATGCGCGAGACCAGCCCCTCTTTGAACAGCCGTTCCGTCCGCTGGTAGGCGGCCTGATGCGCCTGCAACTCTGTCTGCGCTTTGAGCCGTTCCGACTGCGCTTCAGACAGTTCCGCCTGCGCGGCTTGTAGTGGAGCCTGAGAGAATGCGCCCGCCTTTGCGAGTTCGCGCTGGTTCGTCAAGGCGAATTCCGCGCTTCGCAGGCGACTGCGCGTCTGGTCTTCCTCGGCACGGGCCTGGGCCAGTCCCGCCCGCGCCAGCGACACTTCGGCCCGTGCCGTCTCCTGCCGCGCCTGCGCCTGCTTCACGGCGGACTCGGCCTGACGCTCCGCCGCGTGCGCCTGCGCCACTTCAGAGCTGTCGAGGGTGACGAGCGGCTGCCCGGCCCGCACGGTATCACCCAGGTTGACCCGCACGCGCACGACTTTGCCCGCGACGGGCGGCGTGATCTTGGCGACTCGTTCCGTACCCGCTTCCACAGTCCCCGGCACAGTGAGCGTCTCTCCGAACAGAGTCGGGCGGATCGTCTCCACGCGGATACCTGCGTTGCGCACCGCGATCGGGTCGAGGCGAATCGCGCCGGTTTCGGATGCCGCGCCGCCGTGTTCGGCGTCTGCTTCGCCCTCGTGCGATTCCTGTCGGCTCTCCGGCGGCGCGGGCGGTGCTGCCGCAGGGCGCGTGCGCCAGAAGGCCGATGCGAGGAGAAGCCCGCCCAGGAAGGCTCCGGCGGTCAGGAGCCAGGTTTTACGGCTGGCAGCAGTGTTCATGGTCTCCTCCTCGTCGTCTGCGCGACAGAGGGCAGCAGGGCCGCATTCGCCGCGCCCGTCGCCCGCTCCAGTTCGGCGCGGGCCAGCGCGTAGGCCACCTGCGCGGCGATGGATTCGCTCTGCACGGTACGGTAGGTGCGCTGCGCTTCCAGCAGCGCCAGCAGGTTCGTCTTGCCTTCTTCATATCCGATGCGACTGGCGTCCAGCAGCCGCTTCGCCTGATCCAGAAGTTCCTGCCGGTAGCCTCGCAGGACGGTTTCGGCGGCGCGCGTCTGCACGAGCGCCTGTTCCACCTCCTGCAAAACCTGGCCGCGCAGGGCCGCGATCCGGTCTTCCTGAGCGCGGGCCGTCTCTTCCATCTGGCGGATTCGTTCGCGCCGCCCGCCGTAGTCGAGGGGGATCGTGATCGCCAGCCCGACGCCGTACTGCTCGAAGCGGCGCACAACCCCTCCGGCGCGGAACTGCGGCGCAAGGTCGGGAAGCCCCTGCGCGCGGAGTTGCCGCGCCTCTTGCAACAGCGTGTCGCGGACAGCTTCGGCAGCGGCGATCTCGGCGCGGGCGGCAAGCGCCTGGGACGCCGCGTTCTCGGCGGGAAGGGGTTCGGCGGGTGTGGGGAGCGGGGCAAGCGGGCCGATGGCGGTCTGGGGGGGACGCCCCATCTGCGTGTTCAAGGCGGCCTGCGCGGTCACAGCCTGGGCTTCGGCGATCGTCACCTGCTGTTGCGCCCGCAGCGCCTCGATGCCCGTCTGGGTCTGCTCGATAGCGGGCCGCGTACCGAGTTCGACCTGACGGCGGGCCAGGCGGTCGGCGGTTTCCGCGAAGGCCAACAGATCACGGGCGAGCGCCGCCTGCTCGCGGGCGCGGGCCAGTTCGTAGTAGGCCGACCGGGTGGCAAAGATCAGATTACGGAGTTCGACGAGGGCCTCCGCTCTGGACTGGCGCAGGCGGGCCTCCGCCGCGCCCGTGCGGGCGGCGCGGGTTCCGTTCAGTTCTAACGGCTGCTGCATCAACAGCTCCTCGTCCGTACCGTTGATGCTCGTGACTCCGGGCGAGAAGAGAAACTCCGGGTTCGTGAGCGCGCGTGCCGAGCGCACGCCGCGCTGTGCGGCGTCTATTTCGCGCACTGTCGCCGAAAGGCGCAGGTTGTTCTGGATGGCGGTCGTGACCGCCTGCTCAGCCGTCAATGGCGGGAGCGATGGTGGCTGCGCGCTGGCGAGGCCAGACGCCGCGCAAAAGAGCAAAGAAAGAAAGACTCGCAAGGATGCCTCCTGACGTTCGCAAAAAGGCCAGGTGTCAGGCGGGCGGGGAGTCGCATGAGAAGACGGCGCGCGCAGACAGCCCTGGCACAAACAGTGTTGAGCGGGAAGTCAGGCGGCAGGAGGCGCGCGAAGCGAGGGAGTGGCAAGGGTAACGGAGAGGAGCGGCGGGCCGCGCGTTTCGACGGTATGGGTCACCGTAGTCGTACAGGGCGGCGCTACGAAGAGGGAGGGAAGCAGAGGAACCTGCGCCACGACGGGAGGGTGAGCAGACGCGGGTTGACGGATCGCGGCGGGCGTTCGCGCCGCGACCACCCGGACGCAGTTGCAGCCTGCAGGACAGGCGGAAACCGCGCGATCCTCGTGTGGAGAGGAAGCGCACTGCGAATCGCGGCTGCCGGAAACGGGCGTGGCGCAACAGCAGCCGAGCGCCGTGCTGCAAAGCCGTCCCTCGCAGTACCAGGCGACAGCCTGTTGACTCAGGAACAGGCACGAGATCAGCGCCATGACAGCCGGTAGGTTCAGGATGCGCTTGCTTTGCATGGCTAACCATCATACCCTACCCACCGTCCCGATTGCAAGAGCGGGCGAAGCCCAGCAGAAACCTACGCGACAGGTTCTTGCTTGTCAGCATTCCGGCGAAATGCTATAATGAAGCGCCCATTTAGCAGGATTTCGGAGGAAGGAACTACCCGGATGGCTCTGACCCGTGACGAGGTGCGGAAGGTCGCGCTGCTGGCCCGGCTGGAACTGACGGACGAAGAGATTGACCAGCAGGCGAAACATCTCAACGACCTGCTCCGGCAGTTCGAGGCGCTGCAAGGCGTGGATGTGGCCGGCATCGAGCCGACCTCCCACTCGATTCCCATGTACAATGTCTTTCGAGAGGACGCAGCGCGGCCCTCGCTGCCGCGCGAGGCCGTGCTTGCCAACGCGCCGGAAGCGCGCGACGGCTGCATCGTCGTCCCACGTATTGTTGAAGGATAGCGAATGCCTGAACTCATAGAACTGACAGCACACGAGGCGCGCAAACACCTGGAACGCGGCGCGATTTCGGCCCGCGAACTGACCGAGGCGGCGCTGTCTCGCATCGAGGCCGTCGAGGAGCGTGTCAAAGCGTTCCTGACCGTCACACCGGAGCAGGCGTTGGCCCAGGCCGACGCCATAGATGCCCGCCGCAAACAGGGCGAGACGCTGCCGCCGCTGGCCGGTATCCCGGTGGCGCTCAAGGACAACCTCTGCACGACGGGCGTCAGGACGACGGCTGGCTCGAAGATACTCTATAACTTCGTGCCGCCGTATGACGCGACGGTGGTGGCGCGGCTGCGGGATGCAGGGGCGGTCTTCGTCGGCAAGGCGAACCTGGATGAGTTCGCGATGGGGTCGTCTACGGAGAACTCCGGGTTCCACACGACGCGCAATCCCTGGGACTTGGAGCGCGTGCCGGGCGGCTCGTCGGGCGGTTCGGCGGCGGCGGTGGCGGCGCGGGAGTGCCTGGTCGCGCTCGGCTCGGATACGGGCGGCTCCATCCGGCAGCCTGCCGCGCTCTGCGGCGTCGTGGGCCTGAAACCGAC
>Ga0070741_10014140_pt1 | contig 13882 bp, 13 predicted proteins | sample Coa_R1_4_FD_66440 | JGI IMG/M metagenome (GOLD analysis project Ga0070741, IMG submission 66440) | Surface soil microbial communities from Centralia Pennsylvania, which are recovering from an underground coalmine fire - Coalmine... | ecosystem: Environmental > Terrestrial > Soil > Unclassified ... | reverse complement strand
CCGCCCAGCACCATCGTGAACGCCTGGCCGATCTCCGCGTTCGGCGGGAAGGCGTTCAGGCGGTAGTCGTTCGCGCCCGCGATGTAGGAGACGGCGTGCTGCTGCTTCCAGAAGGCGGCGCGCGCGAGGTGGTACCAGAGCGCGTCGTAGTCGTTCGGCGCGGTGCCGATCGCGAGCGCCGCCTCGTAGGCGAGGCCGCCGGCGACGGCGGCTGCGAGCACGACCAGAAGCGGCGAGCCGAGCGCCTCGCGCGCGACCGCGCCCAGCCGGCGCAGCGGCGGCCGCGGCGTGCCGAGCCGCTGCCAGAGGAGGAGCGAAGCGAACCAGACGCCGTACAGCGTGCCGAGCAGGGGGCCGCGCGAGTACCAGCGTCCGGGCGAGAGGACGAGCGAGACGACGACGACCTCGGCGAACGCGATCAGGTACAGGCTGAGCAGGAAGTCCGTCACGCCCGGCAGGCGCAGGCAGGCAGCCAGGCAGCAGGCGGTGACGAGGAGCGCGGCCGACCCGAGGATGAGCGTGTCGATGGTCATGGCTGGCGGGCGCCGCCGCGATGCCGGCTCGTGGCCCGGGCCATTCTCTACGATTCGGGGGCCGGCCCGATGCACGAGACCGCTGAGCTCATCGCCGACGCACGGGACTCCACGGCCGGCGCCGTCCGGGCGTCCGGTCGGCGCGCCTGGCTCCTGCTCGTCGATCCCCTCCCGAACCGGATCTTCTTCGACTGCGGCATCGTCGACCGTCTGCGGGCGGCGCTCGACGACCGCCTGACGGCGGTCTGGCTGGTGCACGAGAAGCACATCCGGCCGTGGCTCGAGCGCAGCGAAGGCATGCCGCTCGTGACGCGGGAGGAGCTGATGCCGTTCCGGGCCCCGTTCGGCGAGCGGGTCGTGCGCCGGCTGGACATCGAGCTCGACAAGCGGATCGGCTTCTTCCCGCTCGCGATCCGCCACAGCATGCGGCACGGCTTCCACCAGGGGCGCTGGATCCCGGGGCACCGCAACTTCCTGCTCGACCCGGACCGGATCGGGCCGCTTCCGCGCTGGAACTTCCTCGACCCGTTGATGGCCCGCTGGTACTTCTCGCCGCGCCTGCGCTACGTGCCCTCGGCGCTGCTCGAGCGGATGCGCGCCGAGTGCAGCGGCCTGGTCGTCACCAACCTGCAGGCGCGCGTGTCGATGACGCCGATGCTCGCCGCGCGCCGCCTCGGGCTGCCCGTGGTCGGCAACGTCGCCAGCTGGGACCACCAGGTCGGCAAGGGCGTCCTCTCGCCCGGCCTCGATCGCTACCTGGTCCAGAACGAGATCATGCGCGCCGACCTCGAGCGCTACCACGGCATCGACCCGTCGCTCGTCGTCGTCACCGGCTGGCCGCAGTCCGACGTCTACCACCGCCGCCGGCCGCGCGCCGAGTACGAGGCGCTGCTCGCCCGGCTCGGGCTCGACCCCGGCACGCCGGTCGTCCTCTACGCCGGGAACACGCCGACGAACCAGCCCTACGAGGCGAGCTACGTGAGCAGGATGGTGAAGTGGTGGGCGGCGAGCGGCGGCGCCGAGCGCTTCCAGCTCCTGTTCCGGCCGCACCCGCGCGACAACCAGGTCCGGGAGCGTTTCGCAGCCGCCTTCGGCCGCCCGGGGCTCGCCGTGCAGGAGGCGAGCTACACCGACCTCGACGACCTGGCCGTCCTCCTCCAGCACGTCGCCTGCGTCGTCGCGAACGGCGGCACCATCCTCCTCGACGCCGTCGCCAACGACCGTCCCTCGGTGTGCATCGCCTTCGACGCGGGGCCGCCGGGGGAGCGCTGGGCCGACCTCAACCTCGGCGGGCAGCACTACCGCGAGCTGATCGAGTCGGACGCCCTCGAGCGCGCGGACGACTTCGACGGCCTGTTCGCCGCCGTCGAGCGCGCGCTCGCGCGCCCCGACGAGCGCGCCGCCGAGCGGGCGCGGGTCTCGCGCGAGGTGATGGGCGAGGTGGACGGGCGGGCGGCCGAGCGGGTCGTCGACGCGATCGTCGACGCCCTCGGCGTGCGCGCGGGCGGCTGATGCCGGCCGGCGACGAGACGCTCGTCCTGTACAGCAGGCTCGCCTTCTACCCCGTCCACTGGTTCGCGCTCGAGGAGCTGGCGGCGCGCTACCGGGTGCGGGCGGTCGTGCTCGCGGCGCCGGCGCCCCAGCTCGCGAGCGTGCACGGCGCGCACGGCACCGCCGGCCAGGACGGCGGCGCGGCGGGCATCGAGGTGCGGCGGATGCCGCCCGGGTCGAGGTGGGAGCGGGTCGCCTGGCTCGCACGCCAGCTGCGCTCGCTGCGGCCGGACGCGGTCTGGGTGCAGGAGGAGCCGATCGACCCCTTCCTGCTCGAGATCCTGGCGCTGCACCGCTTCCGTCCGCGGCCGCGCATCGTCGCCGCCGTCTGCGAGAACATCTTCCCCCCGCCGCGCAATCCCGTCGAGCGGGCGCTGCGGCGGGCGCTGTGGCCGCGGCTGGACGGGCTCGTCGCCGTCGCCGGGCCGTCGCTCGAGGGCATCCGCGCCGCCGGCATGCCGTCCTTCGTCCCCGCGAGGACGCTCGTCGCCGGCGGGCTCGAGCCCCCCGCGCAGGTCGAGCGCCGATTGCTCCCGTTCGCGCCCTCCGCCTTCGTGGTCGGCTTCGCCGGGCGCGTCGTCGAGGAGAAGGGCTGGCGCGTGCTCGCCCGCGCCCTCGACAAGCTGCCTGACGAGTTCAGGCTCGCCGTCGCAGGCGACGGCCCCGACCTGCCCGCTCTCGAGGCGGCTCTCGGCGCGCGCGTGCACGTGGCCGGGCTTCTGCCCAAGCAGCAGCTGTGGGGCTTCTACGCCGCGCTCGACTGCCTCGCCGTCCCCTCGCTGACACGTCCGCGCTGGAAGGAGCAGCTCGGCGGCACCATCCTCGACGGCCTCGCCATGGGCCTGCCCGTCGTCGCCTCGGCGAGCGGCGGCATCCCGGACGCGCTCGGCGAGGCCGGTCTGCTCGTGCCGGAGGGGGACGCGGCCGCACTCGCGCAGGCGCTCCGCCGCCTGCGCTCGGACGCCGGGCTCCGCGGGCGGCTTGCCGCGGCCGGGCGCGAGCGCTTCCGACGCGAGTTCGCCGTTCGCGCCTACGCGGACAAGCTCGCCGCCTCGCTGTCGCTGCGGCCGAGAGGTTAAGAGCCTGTCAGGAGACGGTCGAGATCCGTGGGGGACCGGCGGGACGGGCCGGGGGATGCTCTAGCATCGAGCGCGTGAGCATGCTCGAGCGGACGGCGGTCGCGCAGCGCGCCGAGACGATCGAAGCCGACGACGAGCTGCCGGCGATCTCCGACCGGGTCACCGTCATCCGGCCGGCGTCCGGCCTGCTGCGCATCGACCTGCGCGAGCTGTGGCAGTACCGGGAGCTGGCGGCGACGTTCGCGTGGCGCGATCTCAAGGTGCGCTACAAGCAGTCGCTGATCGGCGCCGCCTGGGCGATCCTCCAGCCGGTGATGACGATGGTCGTCTTCACCTTCGTCTTCGGCACGTTCGCGCACGTGCCCTCGCAGGGGCTCCCGTACCCCGTCTTCTCCTACTCGGGGCTCCTGCCCTGGGTGTACTTCGCCGCCGCCCTCGGCGCGGCCAGCAGCAGCCTGCAGATGAACTCGTCGCTCGTGACGAAGATCTACTTCCCGCGCGTGCTGCTCCCGCTCGCGGCGGTGACGGTGCCCGCCGTCGACTTCCTGCTCGCCTGCACCGTCCTCGGCGGCTTCATCGGCTACTACCACCTGTCGGTGGGGGTGCACGCGCTGCTCGCGCCGGTGTTCATGATCCTCGCCGCGGCGAGCGCCCTCGGTGTCGGCCTCGTCTTCGCCGTGATCAACGTCCGCTACCGGGACGTGCCGTACGCGATCCCGTTCGTCATCCAGATCTGGATGTTCCTCTCGCCCGTCATCTACCCGACGAACGCGCTGCACCACGCGTGGGAGCGGCTGATCCTCTCGCTCAACCCGATGAACGGCGTCATCACGGGCTTCCGCTGGTCGCTGCTCGGGACGACGCCCCCCTCCACGCTGCAGGTGCTGCTCAGCGTCGCGGCCGCCGCCGTCTTCCTCCTCGTTGGCCTGGCCGTCTTCCGCCGGGCCGAGCCGCGCTTCGCGGACACGATCTAGCTCGCCGCATGCCCGCGCCTGTCATCGAGGTCGAGGATCTCGCCAAGCAGTACCGGCTCGGCCAGCTGCAGGCGGGCTACGACACGCTGCGGGACACGATCGCCCACGGCGCGAGCCGCCTGCTCAAGCGGGAGCGCCGGCCGCAGCCGGAGCGGATCTGGGCGCTCGACGGCGTCTCCTTCAGCGTCGAGCAGGGGGAGGTGCTGGGCATCATCGGGCCGAACGGGGCCGGCAAGTCGACGCTGCTCAAGATCCTCACCCGGATCACCGCCCCGACCCGCGGCAGCGCCGTCATCCGTGGACGGGTCGGCAGCCTGCTCGAGGTCGGCACCGGCTTCCACGGCGAGCTCACCGGGCGCGAGAACATCTACCTGAACGGCGCCATCCTGGGCATGACCCGGCGCGAGATCACGCGCAAACTGCCGGACATCGTCGACTTCTCCGGTGTGGAGCGGTTCATCGACACGCCGGTCAAGCGCTACTCGAGCGGCATGTACGTGCGCCTCGCCTTCTCGGTCGCCGCGCACCTCGAGCCGGAGATCCTGCTCGTCGACGAGGTGCTGGCGGTCGGCGACGCGGAGTTCCAGCGGCGCTGCCTCGGCCGCATGGAGGAGCTCTCGGGCCACGGCCGGACCGTGCTGTTCGTCTCCCACCAGATGCAGGTGCTCGCCCGTCTGTGCGATCGCGCCATCCTGCTGCGCGAGGGCCGCGTCGTGCAGGACGGCCCGAGCGAGCAGGTCGTCGCCCGCTACCTGCAGGCCGAGGGAGGGACGGGCTCGCGCCGCGTGTGGCCGGATCTCCAGACGGCTCCCGGCGGCAAGCGGGTGCGCATCCGCGAGGTCCGCGTCGTCGACGAGAGCGGCCGGCTCGTGGACAGCGTCGACGTGCGGCAGCCGGTCGGGATCGAGATCAGCTTCACCGTGCTCCGCGACGACGTGCCGGTCTTCCCGCGTATCAAGGTCGTCGACCGCGAGGGCAACAACGCCTTCACGACCGTCGATGCGAGCCCGGTCTGGAGCGAGCCTCCCGCGCTCGGCGACCACGTCGCCACCGCCTGGATCCCGGGCAACCTGCTGAACGAGGGGTTGTACACGGTCGAGCCCGGTATCGCCAGCCTCGGCGCGCTCGGCTCGAGCAAGCTCGTGCACCAGGCGCGCGTCCCCGACGGCGTCGCCTTCCACGTGCACGACCCGGGCGAGGGCGACACCGCGAAGGGGCGCTACGCAGGCCAGTTCCGGGGGAGCGTGCGGCCGCTGCTCGAATGGACGAGCGAGCGCCGCTGAGCCGGCCGGCGCCGCCGGTGCTCCTGCACGTCGGCTACCACAAGACGGGGAGCCGCTGGCTGCGCTCGCTCTTCTTCGGGAACGCCGCCACCGGCTTCGGCTGGGTCGGCAAGGCCGGCGCCGACCACCCGGTCAGGCAGCTCGTCGGCGCGCGCCCGCTCGAGTTCGACCCCGACGAGAGCCGGGCGCGCTTCGAGCCGCTGCTCCGCCGCATCGTGGAGGCGGGCCTGTCGCCCGTCGTCTCCTTCGAGCGCTTCTCCGGCAACCCGTTCTCGGGCGGCTACGACAGCAAGGAGATCGCCGACCGACTTGCGCAGGTCTTTCCGGACGCCCGCGTGCTCGCCGTCGTGCGCGAGCAACGGAGCATGATCGTCTCCACGTACAAGCAGTACGTACGCGAGGGCGGCGCGCTGCCGGTGCGCATGTTCATGCGCCCACCGAGCTCGCGCAGCATGCGCGTGCCCTGGTTCGACTTCCGCCATTTCGAGTACCACCGCCTGCTCGAGTACTACCGGCGGCTGTTCGGCGAGGAGTCCGTGCTCGCGCTGCCGTACGAGCAGTTCGCCGCCGATCCACGCTCGTTCGTCCAGCGCATCGCCGCCTTCGCCGGGCGCCCGCTCGGCGAGCAGGCGCTCGCCTCGCTCGCCTTCGGCTCGCGGACGAACCCGGGGCCGCCGGCGACGGCCGTCGAGGCGCGTCGCTGGCTGAACCTGATCGGAGTGCGCTCCGACCTGAACCCGGCGCCGCCGCTTGCCTCGCCGCTCTTCTGGCGGCTCGGCAAGCGGATCGACAGGGCCGCGCTCGCGCCGCCCCAGGCCGTGGCGCGCGAGGAGGCGAAGCTCCGCCGTACCGTCGAGGAGGCCGTGGGCGACCGCTACGTGGACAGCAACCGGCGCACCGCCGAGCTGATCGGCATCGACCTCGCCTCGTACGGATGGACGACCTGAGCCGACGCGGCGGCAGCCGTGCGGGGCCGGTGCCGGCGCATGCCTGCGCCGCTCGCCTGCGGCGCCGTCCCTTCGTCTCGCATGGCGAGGGCGTGCCCGCCGGGCGCCCGCGCCGGGAGCGGCAGGCCCCGGCTGTGCTGGGGCGGCTCGACCAGACGCTCCTGCGGTGCGAGCTGCTCCGCCAGTTCGTCCGCTACGTCCTCGTCGGCGCCGGGAACACGGCGCTGAGCTTCCTCGTCTACCGCCTGCTGCTCGTCGCCGGCACACCCTACGTCGTGGCCGCGCCGGTCGCGTTCGTCGCCGGCGCGGTCAACGGCTACTGGATCAACCGGCGCTGGACGTATGCGGCGTCCGACTCGGCGCGCTCGCGGATCCTCTACCTGCTGTTCGCGGCCGCAGGCGCCGGCGTGACGAGCGCCCTCGTCCTGGCCGTCGTCCGCGCGGCCGCCGTCGGCCGGGGCGAGGCGTACCTGGTCGCCGTCCCGCCGGTGACGGTCGCGACGTTCCTCGCCAACCGCCTGTGGACGTTTCCCGAGCGGCGCTGATCTGGCGGCGCGGGCGCTCGGGCGCTACCCTCGTTCACTCGTTTGCTCGATTTCCAGGCGGATTCGCCGATCGCACCACCGGGAGGTTCGACATGAGGGCTGTGCCCACGCGCGTCCGCTCGAGGCGGGCGCTCCGCTGCGCGCTGCCGCTCGCCGTCGTCTGCGCGCTCCTCGGCCTGCTCCTGCCCGGCCTGGGGGCGGCCGGGACGTCGAGCGCGGGGGAGCCGACGATCTCGGGCGGGACCTCCGTCGGGGACACGCTGACCGGCTCCCCGGGCTCCTGGGACGGCGCGGCGAGCTTCAAGTACAACTGGCGGCGCTGCCCGCCGGACGGCGGCCAGGGGGCGGGGAACTGCGAGGGCATCGTCGACGGCCCATCGAACACGTACGTCCTCCAGGGGCAGGACGTCGGCTTCACGATCCGTCTCCAGGTGAAGGCCTTCGACGGGAGCGGGCAGAAGATCGGCGTCAAGACGTCGAACGCGACCGCGCCCATCAGCGGCCAGGGCGTCGGGCCGACGAGCACCGGCCTTCCGACCGTGTCGGGAACCGCCGCCGTCGGCCAGACGCTGACCACGGACGACGGCTCCTGGCAGAGCAGGTTCCTCGTCACCTGGGCGGAGGCCTGGCTGCGCTGCGACGCGAGCGGCGGAAGCTGCAGCCCGACCGGAGCGAGCGGGCCGCAGTACGTCGTCCAGGCCGACGACCGCGGCTCCACCCTGCGCTCGCAGGTGACCGCGACGAACCCGGCCGGCTCGACGGTCGTCGTGTCGAGCCCGACGGCCGTCGTCCCGGGCGCCGCCGGTCAGCCCGTGGCCGCGCCGCCGCCCGTCACGGCCGACGGCTGCCCGCCGGGCGGCGGGCCCGTCCCGGTGTCGGCGGTGAGCTCGCCGGCGCGGCTTGTCATCGACCGGCAGGTGGCGCAGCCGATCCAGGTCGGCTCGCGGCAGGACGTGGTCGTCCGCTACCACGTCTCGGACACGTGCGGCCAGTCGGTGGAGGGCGCGCTCGTCTACGCTGCCGCCGTCCCGTTCGGGCAGCTGTCGACGCCGCCCGAGACGGCGACCGGCCGCGGCGGGTTCGTCACCCTGACGTTCCGTCCGCTGGCGGGCTTCCCGCTCGGGCCGCGCCAGCGGAGCGTCGCCGTCTTCGTGCGTGCCCGCCGGCAGGGCGAGGACCTGCTCGCGGGCATCTCGGGGCGGCGGCTGTTCGCGATCCGGATCAGGCGGTGAAGGTGCCGCCGCCAGGCGCGTGCGCGTAGTCGGCATCGTCCTCTTGCACAACGAGGACGTGTTCGCCGAGCGCGTGATCCGCAACGTGAGCGCGTTCTGCGACCGGATCCACGTCGCCGACCACGCGTCCTGCGACCGCACGTGGGAGATCGTCTCGGCGCTCGCCTCCGAGCTCGACCACGTCGAGGCGGTGCGCATCTCGCATGCGGCTCGCTCGCACGACCTCGTGCAGCCGTACGTCGGGACGGACACGTGGGTGCTGAGCCCCGACGGCGACGAGATCTTCGACCCGGAAGGGCTGCGCCGCCTGCGCGCCGAGCTGGAGCAGGGGCGCTACCGGGAGTGCTTCCGCCTCTTCCCGGGCATGCTGCACTGCGTCGAGCTCGACCCCGTGGCCATGACCGCGACCGGTCACCTGGCACCGCCGGCGCGCTCGGGGCCGAAGCTGTTCAACTTCGCGGCCATCGACGCCTGGGAGCGGGTGTACCGGGAGCGCCTGCACGAGGGCGAGGTGTCGTTTCGGGAGGGCTGGCAGTGGGAGTCGGTTGCGAGCCTGGGCGACGCGTACGCCTGGGAGGACAACCCCTTCCGCTGCCTGCACGCCTGCTTCCTGCGGCGCTCGAGCCGCGACGGCGCGGCGACCGTGCGGCTGAACATCGCCGAGGGGAACACGTACCGGCGCGACCTGCGCGGCCGGGTCGAGCGGCTCCTCCTGCGCCGTCGCGCCGAGCCGGGGCGATCGTGGAAGCTCGACAAGTACCGGCAGGGCCCGCTCGTCACGAAGGACGCCTCGCCCTTCCTCGCGCCGGCATGCGCCTGAGCGTCGTCGTCGCCACGTACGAGTGGCCGGAGGCACTCGCCGCCGTGCTCCGAGCACTCGCCGACCAGTCGGACGCCGACTTCGACGTCGTCGTCGCCGACGACGGCTCCGGGCCGGCGACGGCCTCGCTCGTGGACGCCTGGCGCAGCGTCTTCGGCGACCGGCTCGTCCACGTGCGGCAGGCGGACGAGGGCTACCGGCTTGCCCGCGTGCGCAACCTCGGCGCGCGGGCGGCGCGCGGCGCCTTCCTCGTCTTCCTCGACGGCGACGTCGTTCCCCGCCGCGGCTTCGTGGCCGCGCTTCGCCGGAGCGTCGTGCCCGGCTGGTTCGTGGCCGGCAAGCGCGTCCAGCTCGGCCGCGAGCTGTCCGCCCGCGTGCTCGCCGGCGGGCTGCCCGTACACCGCTGGTCGCCTCCCCGTCTCGCCCTCGCCGGGCGCGGGCGCGTGCGTCCCCTCGCCGCCCTCACGCCGCTCGACCGGCGGCGGCCCGGACGCCGGGGCCTGCCCGAATTCGTGCCGCACGCGGACGGCTACGGCTTCCTGCTCGGCGTCGCGCGGGACGACTTCGTGCGCGTGAACGGGTACGACGCGCGCTACGAGGGGTGGGGCGCCGAGGACGTCGACATGGCGCTCAGGCTGCGGCGGCTCGGCCTGCGCTGCGGCTGGCCGGGCCCGGCCGGCACCGTGCTGCACCTGTGGCACGAGACGCGCAAGGCCGGCCGCCGCCCGAACGACGCCCTGCTCGCCGAGACGCGCGAGTCGGGCCGGGTGGCGGCGCTCGACGGGCTGCGCGAGCTCGGCGTCTGACGTCAGCCGTCGGTGGCCTCGTCCGCCCGGGCCAGGATGTCGGCGACGACGCCGCTCTTCGCGTCCGCGTACTGCTGCACGTACCTCCACTCGCGCGCCGCGAGCTCGCGCTTCGCCTGCGCGTAGCGCTCCCGGTCGGCTGCGTCTGCCCGCAGCCGGTCGCGGAAGCGGAGCATCCGCTCGACCTCGTCGCAGCCGGCCGAGAAGACGTGCACGTTCACGTTCGTGTCCGGGCCCTTGACGAGGCGGTGCTCGAGCCACTCCGGCTCGCGGATGCGGAGCGCGTAGCCTGCCGCCTCGAGATCGGGCACGTACGCCGCCTCGTCCGCGGAGTCGGGCACCTCGAGCGCGACGTCGACGATCGGCTTCGCCCGCAGGCCCGGAACCGCTGTCGAGCCGACGTGCTCGACCCGCACCGCCCGCTCGCCGAGGAGTGAGCGGAGCCGGCGCTCCTCGCGGGCGTAGAGAGCCGGCCAGGCGGGGTCGTACTCGGCGAGCTCGATGCGCCCCGCGAGCGGCTGCGGGCCGCCGATCGTGACGCGGGCGAGCTCCCGGTCGTAGGCGGCGACGTCCTCCGGGTCGCGGTCCACGGACGCGACGCTAGCGGACGAGCTCGCGCTGCAGGACGGCGCGGTAGCGCGCGCACATCTCGTCGCCGGCGGGGGCGAGCTCGAGCACGCGCGCCCGCAGCTCGCCGTAGCGGCTGCGCAGCTCGGCGATGGCCGCGGCCACGTCGTCGCGGTAGCCGATGCCGTACCTGCTCGCCAGCTCGACGATCCCGCCCCCGTCCTCGTGGTAGAGGACGGGCAGCCCGCACTGGGCGCCCTCCACGTGGTGCATGCCGCCCGGCTCGAAACGCGAGGCGGTGAGGTAGGCGTGGCAGCTGCGGAGCAGGCGGGCAAGCTCGGCGCCTGTCAGCGGCGGAAACGTGCGGGCCGCCCGCCACTCGCACGCCCGCGGCCAGCGACCGATCACCCACAGCTCGACGTCCGCGAGCTCGCCCGAGGCGATCAGGCCGTCGACCTGCCGGTAGACGTCGAACCCCTTCAGCGGGTTGTCCGACCAGTGGTGCGTGACGAGCCGGAGCGGCTCCCCGGGCGCCGGCGAGCGGCTGCCGACCGGGTGGAAGACGGCCGGATCGGCCCCGTTCACGATCACCGTGTGCGGGCGCGAGCGGTCGAACCAGCGCTCGGCGTGGTAGTCGCGCAGCCACTCGGAGATGAAGACGGTGTGGTCGGCGACCCGGTTTGCCTCCGCGAGCAGGGCGTCGATCTCGCTCGTCCGCTTGCGCAGGTCGCACTCGTTGACCCGGTGCACGCAGCGGGCGTTCGGGTGGCGGCGCTTGTGCTCGGCGATCGCCTCGGCGCCGAAGGTGACGGTGCCCCCGACGCGTGGGTCGGCGAGGACGACGCAGTCGACCGCCGCGTCGAGGTCGAAGCGCACCTCGTACCCGCTCGCCTCCAGGTGCCGCACGATCTGCGCGAGCCACCAGTTGCCGCCGCCCCAGGGATGCTCGACCGGGCGCATGTTGAAGGCGACGCGGGCGACGGTAGCGGCCGTACCGGCGGAGGCGGCGCGGCGCGGCCGCACGAGCTGGGAGAGCCGGCTCATCTCGCGTCAGCCTAGAATCCCTGCGTGCGACCCGCTGCGGGCGTGGACGTCGAGCGGGACGTCACCGTCCTCGTCAAGACCTTCGAGCGGCCCGACGAGCTCCGCCGCCTCGTCCGCTCCATCCGGCGCTTCTACCCGCGCATCGGGATCCTCGTCGTCGACGACTCGCAGCAGCCGCTCGAGCCGGTGCCGGAGGGGATCACGCGCTACCTGCACCTCCCCTTCGACTCGCTCGGCGTCTCGGCCGGGCGCAACCTCGGGCTGCGCGAGGTGAGGACGCCGTTCGTGCTCTTCTGCGACGACGACATGGTCTTCGGGCGGCGGACCGACCTGGCGAGGATGCTGCGCACGCTCGTGACGACGCGCTTCGACGTCGTCTCCTGCCGCTGGATGGACCACGAGCCGTGGCGCTCGCTGCGGCGCGGGTATCGGCGCTACGAGGGGACGCTGGAGATCGAGCACGGCACGCTCGTGCACCGCCTCGGCGCCACGCGCGGCTCGCTCGACGGGCTGCCGGTGTTCGACATCGTGCACCAGTTCTTCCTCGCACGCACGGACACGCTCGGGCCGGACCCGTGGGACGCGCGCTTCAAGGTGGCCGGGGAGCACGTCGCGCTCTTCCTCTCCTTCAAGGAGCGGGGGCTCGTGTGCACCAGGCTGCCGGACGTCGTCGTCTACCACTACCCGGCGCTGCCGCCGCGGTACATGCGCTTCCGGACGAACACCGCGCCGGACGTGCGCCTGCTGCACGCCACGCTCGGGGTCGAGCGCCAGGTGACGGTCGGGCGGCTGTTCGCGCCCGCCGACCGCGTCCGGTACGAGCTCCCGAGCCGGGTCGCGGCGGCGGGCCGGCGGGCGCTCCGCGTCGGCCGCCGGCTCGTCCGCGAGGGCCGGCTGCGCGCCTGACGTCCCTGCCTGGCCGGCAGGTAGGGTTCCGGCGTGCACCGATCGCGGACGGCCATGGTCACGCTGGCGCCGGCCCGGCTCCAGCCGCGGGCGCGGGAGCTGCACCGCCGCGGCGTGGCGACGACGTACAAGCTGCACGACCGCCTCCTCTCCAACCGGCGCTCGCGCGCCCTGTACGCAGCGAGCCGGCCGTCGCTCGACGACACGCAGCGCCGGATCGTCGAGCAGCTGCACGAGCAGGGGTTCGCGCTCGTCGCCGCGGCCGACCTGCTCTCGCCGGCGGAGTGGCAGGCGGTGCAGGAGGAGGGGGAGGCCTTCGTCGAGGCGACCGAGCGCGGCGATCTGCGCGCCGGCGTCCGCGGCAAGGACTTCCTCGTGCGCAAGTACGACGTGCGCGGCGTCGTCCCCCTCGACAACCCATGGCTCGCGGCCTGCGCCGGCCGGCGCATGCTCGACATCGCGAGCGAGTACCTCCAGCTGTGGCCGAAGCTCGAGTACGTCGACCTGTGGTACTCGCTGCCGCTCGGCGACAACGCGGAGCGCCGGGCCTCGCAGATCTGGCACCGCGACTTCGACGACAGCCACTTGCTCAAGGTCTTCTGCTACCTCGTCGACGTCGACGAGGGCTGCGGGCCGTTCGAGTACGTCCCCGGCAGCCAGCCCGGTGGCCGCTACGCGGGCGTCCACCCCTGGCAGCCGATGGGGGTGGGGCGGATCTCGGACAAGGAGCTCGCCAAGTTCGTCTCGGCCGAGGACATCCGCACCTTCACCGCGCCGAAGGGGACGATGATCTTCTGCAACACGAGCGGCCTGCACCGCGGCGGCTTCGCCCAGCGCTCGCCGCGCGTGCTCGCCGCCGTCACGTACTGCTCGCCCGCCTCGCTGGCCGCGCTCACCGAGCGCAACTACCAGCTGCCGCGTGGAACGGACACGAGGTCGCTCGACCCGGTCGTCCGCTACGCGCTGGCCTGAGGCGGGCGCAGGGAGGGCGTGCGGGGCAGGCGCGCGATCGACGCCCTCCGCGTCGCGCTCGTCCGTCTCGGCAGCGACGCGGCGGCGCTGCGCGGGCGGCTCGCGGCCGCGGGGGTCGAGCGCACGTTCGTCGTCTGCTCGACGCCGCGCACCGGCTCGACGATGCTCGGCGACCTGCTCGCGGACACGGGCCTCGTCGGGCGTGCCGGCGAGTACTTCGGCGAGCCCTTCCGCCGGCAGGTCGTCCCCGGGCTCAGCCGCCGCGGCTTCGACGACTACCTCGTCGCCTGCACCCGTCACGCCCGCGGCACGGGCGCGTTCGGGGTCAAGCTGCACTGGGACCAGGTCGAGGTGTTCCTGCACCTCCTGCGCCTGCGGCGCGGGCTTTCCGGGCGCTCGGACGGCGAGGTGCTGGAGGCGATCTTCCCGTCTGTGCGCTTCGTCTCGCTCCGGCGCGAGGACGAGGTGGCGCAGGCGGTCTCCTGGTGGAAGGCGATCACGACCGGCAGGTGGACGGACGGGCGCCCGCCCGTCGGCGAGCCGCGCTTCGACGCGGACGGCATCCGCACGCGCCTGCGGCGGATCGAGCAGCACAACGCGGCCTGGGAGGCGTGGTTCCGGGC
>Ga0070741_10014139_pt1 | contig 13882 bp, 12 predicted proteins | sample Coa_R1_4_FD_66440 | JGI IMG/M metagenome (GOLD analysis project Ga0070741, IMG submission 66440) | Surface soil microbial communities from Centralia Pennsylvania, which are recovering from an underground coalmine fire - Coalmine... | ecosystem: Environmental > Terrestrial > Soil > Unclassified ... | reverse complement strand
CCGGATGGCGCGGTCCGCGCCATGGTCGGCGGCCGCAACTATTCGGAGAGCCAGTATAACCGCGCGGTGACGGCGAAACGCCAGCCGGGCTCGGCGTTCAAGCCGTTCGTCTATCTCACCGCGATCGAATCCGGCCTGACGCCGGAAACGGTTCGGCAGGACGCTCCGCTCGATATCAAGGGCTGGAAGCCGGAGAACTACAGCCATCAATATCTCGGTCAGGTCACGCTGACCCAGGCGCTCGCGATGTCGCTCAACACGGTCGCGGTGCGGCTCGGGCTTGAGGTCGGGCCGAAGAACGTCGTGCGCACCGCGCATCGGCTCGGCATTTCATCGAAACTCGACGCCAATGCCTCGATCGCGCTCGGCACAAGCGAAGTCTCGATGATCGAGCTGGTCGGCGCCTATGCGCCCTTTGCCAATGGCGGCCTCGGCGTCTCGCCGCACGTCGTCACCAAGATCCACACCCTCGATGGCAAGGTTCTCTACGCGCGTCAGAGCGATCAGCTCGGCCAGGTGATTGATCCGCAATACGTCGCGATGATGAACAGGATGATGCAGGAAACGCTGCTCTCGGGCACCGCGCACAAGGCCGAGCTGCCGGGCTGGATGGCCGCCGGCAAGACCGGAACCAGCCAGGATTTCCGCGACGCCTGGTTCATCGGCTATACGGCCAACCTCGTCACCGGCGTCTGGCTCGGCAATGACGACAATTCGCCGACCAAGAAAGCGACCGGCGGCGGCTTGCCGGTGGAAATCTGGACCCGTTTCATGAAGGCGGCGCATCAGGGCGTGACGCCGGTGCCGTTGCCGGCCTCGCAACCGGGCGGAATGCTCGCCACCATCGCGCAAGCGATAACACCCCCTAACGCCGTCGCCCCGCCGTCTTCCGCCCCGGCCCGGGCTGCGCCGACGCGAACGTCAGCCGCGGTGCGGCCTGAGCCCGACGCCGGTCTCGACGGCTGGCTGATGCAGCGGCTGTTTGGGCGCTAGGGCGCCTGGTACTTGTCTTTGCCCTCATGGTGAGGAGGCGTCTCGAACCATGAGGCCGAGTGTTGCACCGCAATCGATGACCTCCAGACGTCTTCACGTCAGCGCATGCCGAAATGGCGGCTGCCCAAGGTGATAGGCAGCCGCAATCACATCCCCCAACACTTGGCGAGGGCTTTCAATCTTCGCGACTCGCAAACTTGCGATACAGGGCAAGATCGTCGAAAGCAGGCCCCTCGCCGCGCCGGACGTCGATATCCGGTCCAAGGACAAGCGACGTGCCGAGACCGGCATAAATGTACCTTGTGCCGAATGCCTTCTTCAGCGCTGCAAAGCTCGGCTCGCCGGTGCAGTGACCGGGAGCAATATTCTCAACTTTGAACTTGTCCTTGAGCGCGCTCACGATCTTCTCAATGGCATCATCGGTGGCCACGACAAGGTGAAAGCCTCCGGCAATCAAATGAATTTTCGGATTGATGGCCGCCGCGGCCTCCACAATTCGCTCAATTCCCGGATGCGAACAGCCGACAATGAGAAGCAGTCCATCCGGCGTGTTCACAGCGAGGGATAGCTCCTTGAGCTCCCTTGTGCCGGGGAGGTCGGAGATCATCGCTATAAGCGTAATGCCGGGAGCAATCTCTGTCGTCTGATCGATCAGCTGGAATTGCGCGTTGGGCCAGGCTGCACCGAACTGCATCACTTGCGGTGGCTTGCCCCCGTAATATCGCATCTCTTCGGGCAGGGCCTCATCCTTGCGGTAAAAAGCCGACGGCAGCGACGAGCCGAAGATTCCGAAGCTTTCCTTGGGCGCATAAATCTTGACTGTCGGATTTACGCTCAAGACGTAGCTCAATCCAGCCATGTGATCGGAGTGGCGGTGCGACAGGACGACGAAATCGAGCGTGGTGAGGTCAACACCTTTTGCCTTCACATTCTTCTCGAAGATCGCGGCGTTGTCTCCAGTATCAAAGAGAATCCGCTTTCCCGCGATTTCCACCAAGGCGGAAAAACCCCAGTCCTTTGTCATTGTGGGATCGGTGCCGAACGCGTCGTAAAGGATCGTAATCTTGCCGTTCGGCTCACCCGAGATGGCCACCGGCGTGCTCGCCGTCATGGCCGCCATAAAGGCGGCAATAATGAAAATCCAATTTTTCGATTTCATGGACGTGCCTCCTCTTGGTTGAGTTCAGCTAAAAGTCCAGTAACAGCCTCCAATCCAATTTGAAGATCGAGACGGTGTAGCTGGAGCCTGGCCGGCTGAGCAACGAAGCATTTTGACGCTGGGCTTGGGAGTACGCCGAAGACAATTGCCGCGCGCTTTCATTGCGGCCCGGATATCGCGGCCTGGAGATCAAATCAGGATCGCGCTCACCGAATTACCGCCCGTCTGGCGTGCGGACGCCGACCCATTTGTCGCGCACCTGCTGATAGTGAACGCTGGGATCATAGGTGGTCGTCGGCAGATGCAACACCTGCGGCGACAGGCGGCCGATCGCGTTCAGCACGGCGTAGGATGCGACAACGCGGTCATGCTGCGCCGTCACCAGCGCGACGCGGGCATTCACCAGCGTCTGCTGCGCGTTCAAGATATCGATCACGGTGCGCTGGCCGACCTGGGCTTCCTTGGTGGTGCCGAGATAAGCGATTTCCGATGCGTCGACCTGCGATTGCGCAGCTTTGACCTGCGCCTTGCCCGCGAGTAGCTGACCCCATGCGGTCACCAGGTCAGCGCGAGCCTGATCGCGCACCTGCTCCAGCGTGAGACGCTGCTGCTCCAGCGTTTCCTTGGACTGGCGGATCAGCGCATATTCCGCCCCGCCCTGATAGACGGGCACCGTGGCCTGCGCCGTCGCCGAGGCGCTGAACGACTTGACCTGCGCGATGGTCTGTTGCCAGCCCTTCTGGACCGTGGCCTGCAACGAGACGGTCGGAAGCAGCGCGCCCTCGTTGATTTTCACAGTGAGGAAGCTGACGTCGATGCCGTACATGGCGGCAGTCACGTTGGGATTTTCGACCAAAGCGAGATTGGTCGCATCGCGCACCGTTGCCGGCAGATAGCGATCGACCGGCGAGGCCGGTTGCAGGTTCGACGGTTCGTTGCCGATGATGCGGCGGAAGTTTGCGCGCGTGGTCGTGAGCGTCGCTTCAGCCGACAGCTCCTGGGTCTTGCCCGCCGCAAGCTGCGCTTCCGACTGGGCGACGTCGGTCGGGGTGACGAGGCCCGCGCTGTAGCGGTCGCGGGTCTGCTTCAACGTCAGCTCGAGCACCCTTGTGTTGCTGCGCTGGACCTCGAGGATCGCAGCATCGCGCAGGTAATCCATATAGATGGTGGCGGCCGAGAGCAGGACCGACTGCTCCATGAGGCGCAGACTTTCGCGGGCGCCAAAGACCTGGCTTTCCGCGGCACGCGTCTTGTTGGCGGTCTGATTGCCGTTGTAGAGCGTCTGGGTCGCGGTGATGCCGGCGGCGTGAGGGGATTGCGGTCCCACCGCGCTCCTCGCGCCCGTCGCTCCGATCACGATCTCGTCGGTGTACTGGTAGCCGCCGCTCAAGGTCGCCGTGACCTTCGGGCGATAGCCGGCCAGCGCCTGCGGGACGTTTTCGTCGGTCGCGCGCACCAGAGCGCGCTGGGCATTGAGCTGCGGGTTGCTCTGATAGGCGCGCAGCAGCGCGCTCTCCATGGTGTCGGCGTGGACGGAAAATGCCGCCACTTGACCAAGGAAAACGACGGCCGCCGTTGCTCCGCCCGCAGCTCGACCCCCAAGCATATTCAATTTATCCAACGCCTTATGCAGTATGACAACATCCATACGCAATCCAGATGTTGATCAAAAGCGCATAGCTGTGCACTGGCCTGCACGCCGGCGTGATGACGGTCGGAATATCCGTGACTGTTGCCTTTTTGCGCACGGCGCGCCGCTCAAGAGAGCGGCAGCGATGGCTTAGGTCAGAGCAGCCCTACGAGCCGCGACTCAGTCCTGGATGCCGTAGCGATGGAGGTCGTTGCCGTGGGTATCGAGCCAGGTCTTGGCGCGTTCGACATGGCTGCAGACTTTCGCCACCACCTTCCAGAACCGCGCCGAATGGTTCATCTCGACGAGATGGGCAACTTCGTGGGCCGCGAGATAGTCGAGCACGTAAGGCGGCGCGAAGATCAGCCGCCAGGAGAACGACAGCGAACCGGCCGAGGTACATGAACCCCAGCGGCTCGACTGGTCGCGGATCGAGAGCCGCCGGACCTTGACGCCAAGCTCCTGCGCATAAGAGGCGGCTGCCTTCTGCAGATCCTTGCGGGCTTCTCGCTTGAGAAAATCATGAACGCGCCGCTCGGTATGTTCGACGCCGCCCGCTACGCAGAGGATGCGCTCGCCGCTGTCGCGAACCTCGGTCCAGACCGTGCCGCGCTGACCCGCGCGGTGCACGATTCTATGGGGAGCGCCGCGGAGCGGCACCACTGTTCCCGGAAGAAAGGGTGCAGCCTTGGGCAATCGGCCGAGACGAGCAGCGATCCAGCCGCCGTGACGCTGCGCAAAGTCCTTGGCATCGGCGATCGTGCCGCGCGGCGGGATGGTGAGGATCGCCTCGCGGTCGCTCGGATGAATTCGTAAGGTGTAACGGCGCGCGCGGCGGTGCCGGCGGAGCCGGACCGAGTAGATCTGGGAGCCGTGTTTGATCAAAAGCCTCGAAGGCTCGTAGGGCCGCCGATAAAGGAGCGCGCGAGTGGCCATGTCGGTAAGTCCGGGGAGTAAGAGTTCGCCCGGATTCTGCCATATCCGCCGCCAGGGAAATCGCTCTGCGCAAAAACAAATCATTTGCCCAATATACAGGGGTTCGGGCGTTCTCCGGCCCTACAGAATGGGCCTGGAACTCAAAAAATTGGGCGCAAAGACTCCCTCCGAGGGGGTCAAAGAACAGAATTAAGATTCATTACTTCGGGCGCGGGTAGATTCGCGTTTCCTGGGGTCAATTCAGGGGGTTAGCGGACCCGCAGCGAACGGCGATGTTCGTGCGGAAACGCGATTTCGCGTTCATTCAGCAACGTCTGCGCGTTTCACTCCGCAGCGTAAGCGAGCGAAGGCTTCATGCCCTTCATGTTTGCTGAAGACACCATGAAATCGGAGATACGCGGCACGATTTCCGATTTGAAACGCGAGCCGTTGAACACGCCGTAGTGGCCAACCCCCTTCTGCACGTAGTGCACGCGGCGATGGTCGGGGATTGAACTGCACAGCGTGTGGGTCGCCTCGGTTTGACCGAGCCCCGAAATGTCGTCGTTCTCGCCTTCGACCGTCATCAATGCGACGCGGCGTACCCGGGAGGGATCAACCTGCTTGCCGCGATGGGTCATCTCGCCCTTCGGCAGCGCATGCTTGACGAAAACGGTGTCGACCGTCTGCAGGTAATACTCCGCCGATAGGTCCATCACCGCCAGATATTCGTCGTAGAAGTCGCGGTGTTTGTCGACGAGATCGCCGTCACCCTTCACCAGGTTGCGGAACAGTTCCTTGTGAGCGTCCATGTGACGGTCGAGATTCATGCTGATGAAGCCGTTCAGCTGCAGGAAGCCCGGATAGACGTCGCGCATCACGCCCGGATGCGGAAACGGCACCTTGGTGATGACGTTGTGGCGGAACCAGTCGATGCCGCGCTCGGCGGCAAGGTCGTTGACGGCGGTGGGATTGCGTCGGGTATCGATCGGGCCACCCATCAGCGTCATGGAAAGCGGAACAAACGGATCATTCTCGGCTTCCATGATGGAAACCGCAGCGACCACCGGCACGGAAGGCTGGCACACCGCGATCACATGCATATTGCCGCCCAGCTCATGCAGCATCTCGATCACGTAGTCGATGTAATCATCGAGATCGAAGCGGCCGGCGGCAAGTGGCACCATGCGTGCGTCGGCCCAGTCGGTGATGTAGACCTCGTGGCCGGGCAGGAAGGCTTCGACCGTGCCACGCAGCAACGTCGCATAGTGGCCGGACATCGGTGCGACGATCAGCACTCGCGGCTGGGGGCTGCGCAAGGGCCGCGTCAGCTTGCGGTCGAAGTAGAGCAGCCGGCAGAACGGCTTTTCCCAGACGGTGCGAATCTCGACCGGCGTGCGGATGCCGTTGACGTCGGTGTCGTGGATGCCCCATTCCGGTTTGCCGTAGCGGCGCGTCGTGCGCTCGAATAATTCGCAGGCCGCCGCGATCGATTTGCCGGCCTCGGTGTGCGACCACGGATTGAGTGGATTCTGAAACAGGATTTTGGTGGCGTCGGTCACGGCGCGCGCGGGATTGAGCGACGCGTGCGCCATTTCGTACATCCAGTACATCGGCGTCGTTAATGCCGGACTGCCTTCGACCACCCTAGGCGGCGCGCCGCCAAACTCGCCAATCGGCATTTAGCCCTCATGTCCCTTTTGCGCTGCAATATAGTGCAGAAAGCAAAATAAAGCGTCAATCTATAGATCGGCGTTCCCGCAGAGATTAACAAGCTGCAAGGAGGAAAACCCGGGGTTTTACCGGTGTTTATTCGCCGACCTGGATCAACGAACCGTGCCGCCGGGCGCTCTTGAGGAGCATCAGAAACACGCAAAATGACGCGATCATGAGCGCCACATTGATGGCGACCGCATACACCATCAGGTCGGCGCGAAAGACATGTTCCGTGAGCAGGGCCCGCATGCCCTCGAACACATAGGTCGGCGGCAGCGTCCAGGCGACCAGCTGCAACCAATGCGGCAGCACCGTTACCGGGTAGTAGATGCAGGCGAGCGGCATCATCGCAAACATCAGCGTCCAGACGATGCTCTCGGCGCCCAGGCCATGACGCAGCACGAGGCCCGAAACGAAGATCCCGACCGACCAGCTGGTGAAGATCAGGTTGCAGAAGAAGGCGATCAGCGGCAGTCCGATCGCGTAGAAATTGAAGCCGAAGAAGACCATCGCGAGCAGCGTCATCGGCACGATGCCGATCACGAGCCGGATCAGGCTCATCACCATCAGCGTCAGCAGAAATTCGATCGGCTTCAACGGGCTCATCATCAGGTTGCCGAGATTGCGCGCCCACATCTCTTCCAGAAAGGAGATCGAAAAGCCGAGCTGGCCGCGGAACAGGATGTCCCACAGGATCACAGCGCCGACTAGCGTGCCGCCGGCGCGGGCAAAAAATCCGGCGTTCTGCGACACGTAGTTCTGGATGAAGCCCCAGGTGATGATCTGCAGCGCCGGCCAGTAGAGCAGCTCCAGCATCCGCGGCCATGACGAGATCAGCACATACCAGTAACGCAGGATCATGGCCGCGATCCGCTGCGGCGAGATGCCCATGACGAGCGCAGGCTGGCTCATGACGTCGTTTCCTGAACGCGGCCGCGGGCGACGTCGAGAAACACTTCCTCCATCGTCGCGCGGTTGTAGCGCGCCATGATCTGCTCCGGACTGTCGTCGTCCTCGATGCGGCCGCGCTTCATGATGATGACGCGGTCACACAGCCGTTCCACCTCCAGCATGTTGTGGGAGGCGAGCAGGATGGTCGCCGCGTTTTGCTTGCGATAGGTCTCGAGATGCTGCCGCACCCAGTCGGCGGTGTCGGGATCGAGTGAAGCGGTCGGCTCATCCAGCAGTAACAATTCCGGCTCGTTGATCAGCGCCTTTGCCAGCGCCACGCGGGTCTTTTGACCGGCCGAGAGTTTGCCGCTGGGGCGGTCGAGGAATTCGACGAGGTCGAGGTCGGCGGCAAGCTTTTCGATTCGAGCGCGCAGATTTGCGACCGAATAGAGGCGCCCGAAGATCGTCAGGTTTTGCCGCACCGTGAGGCGCGAAGGCATGTCAACGTAAGGGCTTTCGAAATTCATCCGGCCGAGCACCTCGGCGCTCTCGTCCGGCATCGGGTGCCCCAGCACCTCGATCCGCCCCGAGGTCGGCAAAACCAGTCCCATGATCATGGCGATCGTCGTGGTCTTGCCGGCGCCGTTGCCGCCCAAAAGCCCTGTGATGCTGCCGCGCGCAATCGCGAACGAGATATCGTCGACCGCCCGCGTCGTATTGTAGGTCTTCGACAGATGCGCGACGTCGATGGCGGCGGCTTCGCGCCGACCGGGCTGGGCAGGTGGAGGCTTTATCGTGCCGTCGTTCGTCATCGAGCCTGTTCATTGAGCCATCTGACCTGCTTAGGCAAGGCTTCCCGTGGCCTTTGGTCGCGTGAAAGCCGATCAACGAAATTTGTCGTCGGGCGCTTGCGCCGCTAGAGTCGCGACAGTGCTCATGCCTGACACCACCACAACCGATTTTCGCCTGCCGCGCCGTCAGGTCCGCCTGGACACGATCCTGCGGCTGCGCTGGCTTGCCGCGCTCGGCCAGCTCGCCGCGATCTTTATCGTCGAGCAGGGTCTCGAATTCGACGTCGAGGTGGTGCCGTGCCTGGCCATTGTCGGCTTCTCCGCGCTGCTCAACCTGTTTCTTCAGGTCTGGTTCAATCCGATGGAGCGGCTGGAGCCGTTGTTTGCGGCGGCGCTGCTCGCGCTCAACATCATCGAACTCGCCGGGCTGTTGTTCTTTACCGGCGGCTTGCAGAATCCGTTCTCGTTCCTGTTTATCGCACCGGTCCTGATCTCATCGACCGCGCTGCCGATCCGCCTGACCATCGCGCTCGGAATGCTCGCGGTCGCCTGCGCGTCTGTGCTGGTCTTCCTCTACTTCCCGCTGCCCTGGGACAGCGACGATCCGCTGGTGCTGCCGCCGATCTATCTGTTCGGGGTCTGGCTTTCGATCGTGGTCGCGATCGGCGTCACCAGCCTTTATGCGTTTCAGGTCGCTGAAGAAGCGCGCAAGCTCTCCGATGCGCTCGCGGCCACCGAGCTCGTGCTGGCGCGCGAACAGCATCTCACCCAGCTCGACGGCCTTGCGGCCGCGGCCGCCCATGAACTGGGGACGCCGCTGTCGACGATCTTTCTCATTTCGCGCGAACTGGAACAGGGCGTGAAGGACAAGCCGCAGCTTGCGGCCGACATCAAGACGTTGCGCGAGCAGGCGCAGCGCTGCCGCGACATTCTCGGCAAGATCACGCAGCTATCCTCCAGCGGCGCGCCGTTCGACCGCATGCCACTGTCCACGCTGATCGAGGAGACCGTGGCGCCGCATCGCGATTTCGACGTCGCGATCAAGGTGCGCATCGCCGTCTCCGGCACGCCCGAGCCGGCCGGAGCGCGCAATCCGGCCATCATTTACGGTGTCGGCAACATCCTGGAGAACGCGGTCGATTTTGCCCGTGAGAGCGTGGAAGTGAACGCCTGGTGGGACGCTGAGACCGTCGAAATCGTCATCTCCGACGATGGTCCGGGCATTGCGCCCGAGCTGCTCAAACGAATCGGCGAGCCCTATCTGTCGCGTCGCCGCGAGCGGGACGAAAGCCAGGAGACGCGCAGCGGCCTCGGGCTTGGCGTGTTCATCGCCCGCACCTTGCTCGAACGCACCGGGGCCCGGGTTTCCTTTACCAACCGCGTGTTTCCGGACCACGGCGCGGTGGTGCAGATCGTGTGGCCGCGGAACCGCTTTGAGGTCAAGGACCCGGAGTTAACCTGAGTGAGTGAAATCGCCGGTGAGCGGTCTTGGCAGCGCCACGCAAGACGCCATATGTTGAGGGTCTAGAGCTCCGATTCCGAAGTTCGCAAGCCATCGCGGCAACCCCGGATGCGAACTTCGGAATCAAAGGAGCTCTAATAAATTTATTGGTTTTCTAGTGCGGTTTCAAAATTCGCCGCACTAGTGGAAAGGACGACGTTATCTTGAGCGCTATCGCCGAACTTGCCGGGCACACCGATCGCTCCTTGCTGATCGTGGAAGACGACAAGCCGTTTCTGGAGCGCCTTGCGCGCGCCATGGAGACGAGGGGCTTTGCGGTAACCTCCTGTGAGAGCGTCGCCGACGGATTGAACCAGATTGCGAAAGCCGCGCCCGCTTTTGCGGTGGTGGATCTGCGGCTCGGCGACGGCAACGGCCTCGACGTCGTCTCTGCCTTGAAGCGCAAGCGCCCCGAGGCGCGCGCGATCATCCTGACCGGTTATGGCAATATCGCCACTGCCGTCACCGCCGTGAAACTCGGCGCGGTGGACTATTTGTCAAAACCTGCCGATGCCGACGATGTGGTGTCGGCGCTGCTCGCCAGCGGCAACCAGAAATCCGAACTGCCGAGCAATCCGATGTCGGCTGATCGCGTTCGCTGGGAGCACATCCAGCGGATTTACGAGATGTGCAACCGCAACGTCTCGGAAACGGCGCGACGGCTCAACATGCATCGCCGCACCCTGCAGCGCATTCTCGCCAAGCGAGCCCCGCGCTGACTGCAAGCTCCGACGCCGTTCAGGTGAATGACACCGAATTCATGTTGCTGATCGCTGCCTGAACGGCCCGTTCAGCGCGGCTTCCGGTGAGCGGGCCTAGCCTTCTGCCGTGGTGGATGCCCCCATCCACATTGAGTTTAACGGAGAAGCAAGTCATGACCCGCATCAAGCTGTTTTCGATGGCTGCACTGACCCTCGCAACGCTCGGCACTTCGTTGACGGCTGCGTCCGCAGAGACCCCGTGGCAGTACAATCATCCGCGCCGCGCCGAAGTGAATGCGCGTCTCGGTTACCAGAATTACCGCATCGACCGGGGCGAGGCCTCGGGGCGCATTTCGCCCTATCGCGCCGAGCGGCTTCACGCCGAAGACGGCGTCATCCGCAACGAGGAACGCGCCATGGCGCGCATCAATGGTGGTTACATCACCCCTGCCGAGCAGCGCGCGCTGAACCAGCAGGAGAACGTGGTCAGCCGGCAGATCAGCCGGTAATCCCGGGCTAGAACTCGAGATGGCCTTGCGGGTCGACCAGACGGTTGATCCGCAGCGCCGCCGCCATGCCGAACCGCACTGTCATCGATTTGCGGGTCGCAGCCGGCAGCCGATGTTCTGGCGCGGGCCGCATCAGATGCGCGCCATAAGCGTCGGCAATGATCAACCCTGTTTCTTCGGGGAAAATCTCGCACGGCAGGCTTTGCGTGAACGCAAAGAACAGCCGGTCGCAATGCGCGCGGTAGTCCGGCCACTTCTGGTCGGCGCGCAAATCCTCGACCGAGGATTTGATCTCGACGATCCAGATTTCGCCGCGGTCATTGAGAGCGACGAGGTCGGCGCGTCGCCCCGAAGGTAGCGGCAATTCGGCGACACTGCTAAAGCCCAGCGAATGCAGCAGCCGCGACGTGCCGCGCGCGATCAGGAGCGCCGTCTCCGATTGGCGGCCATCCGGTGCGGGGACGATATTGAGCCTGGCGAGCGATTCCATGATGCCAGCATAAAGCCTGGCTCATCAGGTGGAAACGGTTTTGCGCCGGGGTGCGTGACGTCGGGACACTGCGGCCTGTTCCGCAAGGGCAGCGCGGCCCAACTTTCCGGCCCAAGTTTCCGGTCCAAGTTTCCGGCCTAACTTTCCCTTGGCGGCTGGCAAAAAATCGGCAATGTGCGCCTCATGGCACAGCAAACCGAAAGCAAGGCGAAGGCCGGGGCGATGATCATCCCGGTCACGCCGTTTGAGCAGAACTGCACCCTGATCTGGTGCACGGCGACGCAAAAGGCTGCCGTTATTGACCCCGGCGGCGACGTTGCGAAAATTCAGGCCGCCATCAAAGAGGCCAAAGTGAGCGTCGAGAAGATCTGGCTCACTCACGGCCATATCGATCATGTCGGCGGCGCCGCTGATCTGCGCGATGCACTGAAGGTCGAGATTCTGGGCCCGCACATCGCCGACAAGTTCCTGCTCGACCATGTGGTCGAAAGCGGCGCGCGTTTCGGCATGACCGGCGTGCGCAACTTTGCGCCGGATCGTTGGCTCGAGGAAGGCAATCAAGTCTCAGTCGGTGAACTGACGTTCGATATTCTGCATTGCCCCGGCCATTCGCCGGGCAGCGTGGTGTTCTTCAACAAGGACATCCGCTTTGCCCATGTCGGCGATGTCCTGTTCAATGGTTCGGTCGGACGAACCGATCTGCCTGGTGGCGATCACGCCACGCTGATCAAATCCATCACGGACAAGCTGCTGCCGCTCGGCGACGATGTCGGCTTTATTTGCGGGCATGGGCCCGGCTCGCGGATTGGCCAGGAGCGGATGACCAATCCATTCCTGACCGGCGCGATGTGAGGGCCGGCGGTGCGATCACGCACTGCCGGGGCGCGCTTCATTTCATGAGACCCGCGGCGGTCAAGGCGCGGGTGATGACGGCGCCGACGTCGAGGACGCGGCTTCGCCTCGGTTTTTCCTTCGGCTTTTCCTTCAGCTTTTCTTTGGCCTTTGCCGTCGACCTTGCTTTTGGCTTTTCCCTGGACTTCGGCGTCTCTTTCGTCGTCAGCAACGGCTGCAGGATCTTGCCGAGGTCGGGTGCGAGCGTCGAGATCGGCGAAGCCAGCGGGATCAACTTCGCGCTGGGGGACTCGGTGGTCGCGGGCGAGGCAGTCTTCGCGAGCTTCGGGACGCGGTTGGTCAGCCCGAAGAAGTTCGCAATGTGATAGGAGGACGAAATGCCGGCCTCGATCAGAAACGGGCCTTCCTTGCCATATCGTTCGTCATTCTCGGCTTTGCCGAGCGGCGTGCCGTGAGCCATGTCGGTGATGGTGTAGGACTCGACGACGGTTTCTCCATCTGCATTCCACCAGATCTCGTGCGGATGACCGTCGACCATGCCTTCCGACATCGGATGCGACGGCAGCCGATGGACGTCCAGCCATTGCTTGACGATCTCGTCGGCATTGGCGGGGTTGACGGTGCGGTCCGCGCTGCCGTGCCAGACCGAAACCCGCGGCCAGGGTGCGCGGTGCTTTGAAGCGTTGCGCACCAGGCTGCCCAGCTCTTCGGCCGAGCGCGACGGCGAGCGCAGCATGCCATTCATGGCCTCGCGCACATTGCTCGCAATTCCGTAGGGAAGTCCGGCGATGATCGCGCCGGCGGCAAAGACTTCCGGATAGGTCGCCAGCATGACCGAAGTCATGGCGCCACCCGCGGAAAGTCCGGTGATGAAAATGCGATGCTTGTCGATCCGGTGCTGGCTCACCATGCGCGCGATCATCTGCCGGATCGAGCAGGCTTCGCCGTGGCCGCGCCTGGTGTCGCCCGGATTGAACCAGTTGAAACAGGTGTGAGCGTTGTTGCTTGCCTGCTGCTCCGGCATCAGAAGCGCAAAGCCGTAGTGCTTTGCGAGCGTCGACCAGCCGGCGCCGTGGTCGTAACCCGCGGCCGTCTGTCCGCAGCCGTGCAGAACGACAACAAGTGCCGGCGATGGCGGCAGGCTCGGCGGCACAAAGGAATACATCCGCAAGCCGCCCGGATTGGTGCCGAATTGCCGGGTCTCCACCAACGCAGAGCCGCGCAGCGCGAGGCCGACGGCGTCCCATCCATGCAGCCGGGGAAACTGGCGCAGGAATTCTATGTTTCTGGCAAGCGACACCGGCTACTCCTTAACCCGAAAATCGGGACGCACCTGAAATCAGATAAATGCTGCGCTGCAAAATAAAAAGACCGTGTGCTGTCGGTCCTCAGAAATATTTGTTCGTGTTCGCAGCCAAAAAGCACACGATGCATCCTTGACAAAAATCCGAAGCATGCGACCCGGCGTGCCGATTGTATCGTTTGCGAATCGCAAGCGGCATCGCTGACCAATCGTTGCGATCAGCATTTCATTGGCGACTGAACGCTTTTGTGATGGGCTTTCGTCTGCGCCGCGATCAACGCGATCAAACCGAGACGTTATTTCGGCTGCAAGGCGCCCGTCTCACCTGCGGCCCATGGTGTAGAGAGGATTGAAGCAGCCAAGTATGAGCCGCTTCGGGTCGAAAGGAATTTCGCCCGACGGCTCCAGGCGCTTGTCCTCGTGCATTCTTG
>Ga0070741_10014138_pt1 | contig 13882 bp, 16 predicted proteins | sample Coa_R1_4_FD_66440 | JGI IMG/M metagenome (GOLD analysis project Ga0070741, IMG submission 66440) | Surface soil microbial communities from Centralia Pennsylvania, which are recovering from an underground coalmine fire - Coalmine... | ecosystem: Environmental > Terrestrial > Soil > Unclassified ... | reverse complement strand
CGAAGCAGCAGACCGACAGCCCTCTCGCGATCACCATCGACAATCGCCTCCGCCTCGGCCCGCTCCACACAGAAACGTTCGCCGCCGGGACCGAGGTCCCTTCACCACCTGAACGGTTACCGCTCCTTAGATCCGTGGTCGACCGACCTCCGGTCGGGTGGGCCGGCCGTCCCCGTTGCGGGGATTCCCGGCTACGACCGCCTTCGGGCGGGGATCCGCGGCCGAGTGACGTGCGGGATCTGCGCGGGATGCGCCAAAGACCGGCGGTTCGCCCGGCGACAAAAGATGCCGTTTTGCAGGACTTTTAGCGGGAGCGACGGGGCTTCCACCCGCGAACGACACCGCATTGAAATCCGGACGTAACGCGCGCCCGCGGCCTCTTGGCCCATCGCAAAGGCCCGCTAGCGTGGTCCGTCGCGATGTGGATTCCGAAGACAGCCGCCGAGGTCGAGGAGGCGGCTGCGCGCGGTGACCTCGAAGAGACGCATACCTTCGACGCGAAGAGCGCTCTGCCAGTGCCGAAGAAGAACCATGACATCGCTGTCGACGTCGACGCGATGACGGTGGACGGCGGGTCGCTGCTCTACGGGCTCGGCGAGGACAAAGACGGCCGGCTGACCGTCCTCGCCCCGGTCGAGCTCGCGGGCGCGCCCGAGCGCGTGGCGCAGATTGTCGAGACGTCGATCTCGGAGCCGCCGTTCGTTCGCATCCAGACGCTGCCGCTTGAGGAGGACCCGTCGAAGGGATACGTGCTTGTCATCGTGCCGCAGTCGCCGCGCGCGCCGCACCAGGTCATCTCGGGCGGAGACATGCGCTATTACGGGCGGGGCGCGAAGGGGAATCGCGTTCTCTCGGAAGCGGAGGTTGCAGCGCTGTACGCCCGCCGCGAGCGCTGGGAGGTCGATCGTGATGACCTGCTTCGCGACGAACTGGGCCGCGCACCCGAGGCGAACCCCGAACTCGGGTACCTGCTCGCGTTCGCGCGGCCGGTCGTCCCGGACGACTCGATGGTCGAGCGCGTGGCCGCAGATGGGAACGAGCTACTCCAGCTCTTGATGGAGGGAGCGCGATCGTGGGGCGATGTTCGCGCTGATCGGTTCGGGCAGAGCTACGACCCTGACTTTCGCGGCGCGATCCATACATGGCGGCGCGGCGCTGCGGGTTGGACGGTGAGCACTTATCGCGAGGCGGACGACGCGCCTGTTTACACCGCGAAGCTCGAGCTCGATTTCGATGGGACGGGGCACTTCTTCTGCGGCCGCGTCGTCGACACCATCACCGCGGGGAGCCCCGGCGCTGGCTGCCGCGTCATGTTCGACACCATCCTCGCCGGGAACCTCGCCTCGTTCTTCGGTGCGATGGGTGCATTCTTCGAAGCGGCTGGGTACATCGGGCACGTCGACGTCGGGATGGCGCTGACCGGGATTGAGGGCTCGATGCCCTACGGCCTGCATCAGTGGGGCGACAACGCGTACTCGGGGCCTGCGCCGCAGCGGACGGCGCGCGTCACCGCGGCTGAGCTGCGGGACGACCCGAAGAGTGTGACGATGTCGCTGATCCGGCGCTTTCTCGACGCGACGCGCGGGACGTCGTACGTCCCGTTCGAGGAGCCGAAGACATAGACACGAGGCGCCAACGTGCACAACGAGCGTAAGGTCGCCGCGCCGCAAGATCCGCGTCTCAGGGCTCTGCGCGCGTGTGCGGAGTCTGCGCCGCACGTGCCCACGTGTGGCTTCGTCAGGCGCTAATCCGCGCGAGCTCGCGTAACTGGCCGCATCCGTCCGGCGAGGGCACACGTGGCGCGACGCGCTTCGTTTGGGGGCGCCGTTCTGGGCTCCGACATGGGCTCCGACATGGGCGCCGACATGGGCTCCGGTCCGGACCGGAGGACCCAGATTGGCCGCAATGCCGCACGTACAGCCGATGTCTGGCGCTGCATTTGAACCCGACATCCCGGTGGAAGTGCTCGTCTTGCCCGGCTAACGCCGTGCTGCCGATGTGCCGGTCGGCCGCCACTGCGGCCGACCACCATTCCGGCAAAGGCAGGGGGCTATCCTGGAGCCTGTGCTGACGTCGCCGAGCCTCATTCGAATGCGTCGACGTCTACCGCTGATCGTCTTCATCCTGCTCGCGATCCTCTGCCTGCTGTTAATCGGCTTCGCGTGCGCCTGTTTCAGCGATCACCCCGCACAGGCGATCGACCGGGCGGTGTCGGCACCCGCGGCGACGCCCGCGGTAATCGAGGTCTGGTCGTTCGTCATCATGAGCCTGTTCGCGGCGCCGCTTGTGCTTACGCGCCGCGTGGGCGGCTTCGGCCGGGCCTCGCCGGCACAGCTCCAGCGGTTTCTCTTCTGAGTCGCGTCTAGCGCCCTGCTAGCGCCTGCTCTCGGGCCGGCGCTGGCTCGACCGACGACTCAAGGAGACGGCGAAGAGTGGCTACAAAATCGAAGAAGAAGAAGAAGTGGCTGGCCGGGAAGCGGCCACCAGCGCCTGTGACGCGCGCCGCTGCGGCGCTGCCGTTCTACCGGCAGCGCGCTTTCCTATGGCTCGCTGCGGCACTCATCGCGGCCGTGATCGGGGAGGTGGTCGCCTTCGTTGCGATGCAGGGTGGTGGCGGCGGATCCACGGCTTCGGCGGGGCTGCCCGACACGCCGGATTACCACTCGCTGCTCGTCAATCCGACAAATCCACGGAAGCTCGTGCTCGGGACGCACACCGGGCTCTACGTCTCGTCCGATGGTGGTCGGCACTGGCAGTTCAACGCGCTCTCCGGTGACGACGCGATGAACCTCGCACGTCCCGGCGGCGCGACGATCTGGCTCGCGGGTCACGAGGTGTTCAAGAAGAGCAGCGACGGGGGCGCGACTTGGAGCGACGTGCGGCCGGCCGGGTTGGCGAGTCTCGACATCCACGGCTTCGCGGTCGATCCGCGCAACCCGAAGACGCTGTATGCAGCGGTAGCGGGTCAGGGTCTGTACCGCTCGCGCGACGGCGGTCGCTCTTTCTCGCTCGCGTCGAATGAGGTTGGCGGGAACGTGATGGCGCTTGCCGTGCTGCCGGACGGGCGGACCCTCGCCGGTGACATGCAACAGGGCCTGCTCGAGAGCTCGGACGGGGGCGCGAGCTGGAGGCAACGGCTGCGCGCGCAAGTGATGGGGCTCGCCGTGAACCCGAGCGATCCGAAGCGGCTCCTTGCGACCGGGGCCGGGATCGCTCTCTCGAACGATGCTGGGCGCAGCTGGCGCTCGGTGCTCGATCTAGCCGATGGGGCCGGTCCGGTGGCTTGGTCGAAGAGCGATCCGCAGCTCGCCTACGCGGTCGGCCTCAACCGCACCTTCTACCGCTCGGCGGACGGTGGGAAGACCTGGAGCGCCGTCGGATGAGCGCGACGCTGATCATCCTGCTCTGCGCGGTCGCGTGCCCGGTGAGCATGGGGCTGATGATGGTGTTCATGCGTCGGGGCCACGGCGCTTCTCACGGTCGCTCCGACGGACGAGGGGATGCTGATGGAGACGCCGAGTAGTCCGCCGCCGGAGCACCGCTCCCTGGTCGGTCTCGTGCTGCGGCTGGCTGCACTGACGCTTGTGGCCGGTCTGCTTGCGCTCCTCGTCTGGCGCGTCGTCAATGCCGGCCAGGGAGGGCGGCTCGTCAATGCGGTGCGCGAGCATAAGAACCCGATCGCTCCAGATTTCCGTCTCGGCGTGCTGTGGCCGCACACCGAGACGTGGCCGCCCTCGACGCGGGATCTGGTCACGAGCAAAGTGGCGCTGCGCTCGTTGCGAGGGCGGCCGGTCGTGCTCAACTTCTGGGCGTCGTGGTGCATCCCCTGCGCGCACGAGGCGCCGCGGCTCGTTGAATCGGCGAAGGCGCACGAAGGCCGCGTGCTGTTCCTGGGCGTGGATGTCAAGGACTTCTCGTCCGATGCACGCAAGTTCCTCCGCCGCTTCCACGTCGACTACGTGTCCGTTCGCGATGGAGGTTCAAGCGTCTATGACGCGTACGGGCTGACCGGCTTGCCCGAGAGCTACTTCCTCGACGCGCGCGGCCGGATCGTGGCGCACAAGATCGGCGAGATCTCGGCGGCCGAGCTCGAGGACGGGATCAGGCAAGCTCTCGGAGAAGCGCCATGAAGCGGCCTGTCCTGCTCGCGCTGATCGCCGCGATCATCGTCGTACCCGCAGCGGCAGGCCTGCTCATCCACGCGCTCACGAGCGGGTCGAGCACAACTCCCGCGGCCAGCGGTCCACCGCCGGGGGCCTATCGCGGCAGCGAGCCACCGGCGGGCATCCGCCTCCCGGCCTTCACGCTTCGCGACTACCGCGGCGACGTCGTCCGGACGAGCGCCCTCCGGGGAAAGGTCGTGCTGATCGCCTTCCTCGATACCGATTGCAAGACCAAGTGCCCGATCTTCGCGAGCGACATCGGTGCCGCGCTGCGGCTGCTTTCCGGCTCGGAACGTCGGCAAGTGGTGGCGCTCGCATTGACGGTCAACCCGGCGCGGGACACGCCGGCGAGCGTGCGCGCGTTCCTGCGCCGCCGCCACGCCCTCGGGATCGACTTCCTGCTCGGGACGGCGAAGCAGATGCGGCCGATCTGGAAGGCGTTCCACGTCGTCTCGGCTGCAGAGACAGGCAACGCCGACGTGCACTCCTCAGACGCTCGCGTCTACAACCGCAGCGGCGTCTGGGTATCGACGCTCCACCTTCCGGTCGACCTGACACCCGCGAATCTCGCCCACGACCTCCGCACCGCGCTGGTGCAACCCGTCAGCGCTCAGGCAGCCGTCACGATCGCGGCACTGAAGCAGCGCTTCACCCTGCTCAGCCGGCAGCACTCGAACAAATGCAGCCTGCGGCCGGAGTCGCTCGACTCGATTGCCGTGCACGGTCGCCTGCAGGGTTCCTGCTGTTCAGCGATGGACTTCCAGCGGTACGTGCGACAGATGCACGGGCTTCGCACGAACGCGCGGGCGCCGGAAATTCCGACGGATCCCTACGACGTGCCCGTCACCCTCGCGCGCCGCCTGACCTTGTACGCCGAGAGCATCACGCTGAATCGATCGCAGCAGGCCGCGTACGACGGCGCGGTCAAGTTGTCGCATGAGCACGGGCCCTGCTGCTGTCACTGCTGGCGCTGGACGGCCTTCGAGGGCCAAGCGAAGTACCTGATCGCGCGCCGCGGCTACGGCGGTCGCGGCATCGCCGAAATCTGGAATCTCGAGGACGGCTGCGGCGGCAGCGCCTAGCCGATGATGCTCGCGAGCATCGGAGGCGAGATCGTGCAGGCGCTCTCGTTCGCCTTCGGCATGTTCTGGGAGATCCTCTGGGCGCTGATCCTCGGGTTCGCGCTCTCGGGCGCCGTGCAGGCGCTCGTCTCGAAGGAGGAGATGCGGCGGCTGCTTCCGGACGACTCGCCGCGCTCGCTCAGTCTCGCCTGCGGGCTCGGCGCCGCCTCCTCCTCGTGCTCCTACGCCGCCGTCGCGCTAGCGCGATCGCTCTTCCGCAAGGGCGCCGACTTCACCGCGGCGATGGCGTTCGAGTTCGCGTCGACCAATCTGGTGATCGAGCTCGGGATCATCATGGCGCTGCTGCTGGGCTGGCAGTTCACGCTCGCGGAGTTCGTCGGCGGTCCGCTGATGATCGTGCTGATGGCGCTGGTCTTCCGCGTTTTTCTGAAGCGCGGACTGGTCGATGAGGCGCGTGCGAATGCCGATCGAGGGGTGCTCGGGCGGATGGAAGGCCACGCCGAGATGGACATGTCCGTGCACCAGCGCGGTCCCCTGTGGCGGCGGCTGGCCTCGCCGCAAGGCTTCACCGCGACCGCGAACTACTTCGTGATGGACTGGGCGGCGATCTGGATCGACATCTTCGGCGGTCTTCTGATCGCCGGGGCGCTCGCGGCCTGGGTCCCGGACTCGTGGTGGCAGTCGCTCTTTCTCGAAAACCACCACGCGCTCGCCAAGTTCTGGGGACCGATCATCGGCCCCCTTGTCGCGATCATCAGCTTCGTCTGCTCGATCGGCAACGTCCCGCTCGCCGCGGTGCTCTGGAATGGCGGCATCAGCTTCGGCGGCGTGCTCGCCTTCATCTTCGCCGACTTGATCGTGCTGCCCATCCTCGACATCTACCGCAAGTACTACGGCTGGCGAGTGGCGGGCTTCCTGCTTCTCAGTTTCTACGCGACGATGGTCGTTGCGGGGCTAATCGTGGAGTTCGTCTTCGACGGCCTCGGTCTGATCCCGAGCGAGCGCAACGCCAAGGTGATCGAGGCGAGCGTGACGCTCAACTACACGACGATTCTGAACATCGTCTTCCTGGCTCTTGGGGCGCTGCTCCTCTGGCGCTACTTCACCCGCGGCGGCGGGCTGCGGATGTTGAAGATGATGAACGCGCCGATGGCCCACGAGCACGCGCACGGGCATGGCCACGCGTAGCGGCGACGGGCGCGAGACGGAGCGCGTGCTGCGCCTCTACGAGAAAGAGGCGCGCAAGTACGACCGCGAGATGAACTTCTTTGACCCGCTCCTGTTCGCGGGCGCCCGCGAGTGGGTCTGCGCGCAGGCGACTGGCGAAGTGCTCGAGATCGGGATCGGCACCGGGCGCAACCTTCCGCACTACCGCCACGATGTGCGGCTTACTGGCGTCGAACTGAGTCCTGCGATGCTCGAGATCGCCCGGGCACGGGCGCGCGAGCTCGGCCGCGACGTCGATCTGCGCGTCGGCGATATGCGCAAACGCTCGAGTTCGGCGACGACTCGTTCGACACCGTCGTGTGCACGCTGTCGCTGTGCACGATTCCCGACGACGGAGCTGCCGTCGCCGAGATGCGACGGGTGCTACGTCCCGGCGGCCGCGTGCTGCTACTCGAACATGTGCGCAGCCCGCTCTTACCGGTTCGCTTGGCGCAACGATTGCTCGACCCGCTGGCCGTTCGGTTCGAGGCGGACCACCTGCTTCGTGAGCCGCTCGACCACCTGCGCGCCGAGAGGTTCGAGGTGGAGCGGCTCGAGCGCTCGAAGCTTGGCATCGTGGAGCGCATCGCCGCGCGGAAGCCGATCGCCGCCGCGTGAGCGTCAGTAGCCCGGGAAGAACGAATCAACGATCGTTAGAATGTTGGTGTGACCGACGATCGTTGTGATGTCCTCTGCGTCGACGTCCCCAAGGCCGAGGAGTTGCGCCGGCGGCGGTTGCCGGCAGCGGCCGCCGAGGCCGCTGCTTCGCGGGCTCGTGCGCTGGCCGATCCGACCCGCCTCAGTCTCGCCGCATCCTTACGTGACGGCGGGGAGCTGTGCGTGTGCGACCTAGCCTGGATCAGCGGACGCCCCCAGAACCTCGTCTCCCATCATCTGCGCGCGCTGAAGCAGGAGGGGCTCGCTGCCTCCCGTCGCGACGGCAAGATCGTCTTCTACTCGCTGAGCGACGTCGGCGTTGAGCTGCTCGACGGCGTGCTCGACGCGACCAACGCCTCGCAGGCTGCGATCGAGGCGGCGCGCTGAGCGACCAGCTGATCCAACTCACACCGGCGCACGCGGCGCCGGTCGGCGAGGCGCTCGTCGAGCGGCGACGGCTCGAGCATCAGGCGCGCGCGCTGGCGTGGGGCGGCATCGGCTACCACGTCCTTGAGGCCGCGATCGCCGTAGGCGCCGGTCTTGCCGCGGGCTCGATCGCCCTGATCGGCTTCGGCGCCGACTCGCTGATCGAGTCGATCGCGGGTCTTATCGTCCTGTGGCTGTTCACCGGCGCGCGCCTCGGCTCGCACGCGGCGGAGCGACGAGCCCAGCAGCTGATCGCCGTTTCTTTCTTCGTCCTCGCAGCCTATGTCGGTGTCGAGTCGATCCGCTCGCTGACCGGCGGCCATCAGCCTCACGCCAGCTGGCTCGGGATCGGACTTGCCGCCTTCACTGCGCCGACGATGCCGCTGCTTGCCGCCTGGAAGCGCCGCGTCGGCCGCAAGTTGAACTCGTCGGCAGCTGTCAAGGAGGCGTCGCAGACGCAGCTGTGCGCATACCTATCGATTGCGCTCCTGATTGGCCTCGGCGCGAACGCGCTGTTCGGCCTCTGGTGGATGGACCCGGCAGCTGCCTTGGTCATCGCCGCAGTCGCGGTAAAGGAAGGACACGAAAGCTGGCGCGGCGACGGCTGCTGCGAAGTCTGCTGAGCATCAGAGAGCCGGAGCGCCGAGCTGCCGGTCAGTGACAGTTCAGTGACAGTTCTGTGACAGTCGCGGTTCCGCGTGTCACTTTTTGGGGTCGTTTTGCGCATTGGTTCTATGGAGTGGTCATGCGAGCGACGTTCGACCCGTGTGCCCAAAAGCGGGCGTTAGGGACCTTTGTTTAGTGGGGTAGCAGCTCAGAGGAAAGGGCGGGCTGATGAACAGGACGAGGAACCGCGGCGTGTATAGCCCGGAACGCCGCGGCTGGCGGGCCCGGCGCAAGCGGACTTGACGAGCCGGCGAAAGGACGGTCTCATGGACGACCCACCGAGGCTCCGAGTCCTAGGAGGTCAAGCCGATGCCGAGGACGAGCAGTTGCAGCCCGAGGTCGCCGAGTTCGTCCGCTGGTTCACGAGCTGGTGGCTCACCCGCGGCCTCGAGCTCGTCGCAGAGGAAGAACCCGAGGAGCGGCGTGCCGCCTGAGCCGTCGCCGCGCGCGGTCGCCTACGTTCGCGAGTCGACCGAGGAGCAGGGTCAGGGCTTCTCGCCGGATGCGCAGCGCGAAGCAATACGTACATTCGTGTCAGAGAATGGACTCGCGCTCGTCGGCGAGTACTGCGATTTCCACTCCGGTTGGAAGCGCGCCGATGGGCGGCCGGAGTTTCAGCGGCTCATGTCCGACGCGGCCGAGCGTCGGTTCGACTGCGTGCTCGTCTACCACACCTCACGTTTCGCGCGGAACCAGGTCGAGGCGCGGCGTTACAAGCAGATGCTGCGCGAGCGGCTGGGGATCAAGGTCCTCTCGGTCACGCAACCGATGGGCGAGGATCACAGCGATCCGTCCGCGTTCCTGGCGGAGTCGATCCACGAGATGTTCGACGAGTACTACTCCGTCTCGCTGTCCTTCTGGACGCGGACCGGCCTGCGCGAGAAAGCCCGGCAGGGACATCTCGTCGGCTCGCTGCCTTGGGGTTACCGCCGCGATCCCGAGAGCGCACTCGCCGTGCCTGACCTTGAGCGAGCGCCGCTAGTGCGCGAGCTGTTCGAGCGCTACGCGGGCGGCCAGGAATCGGACCGATCGCTCGCAGCTTGGCTGAACGCTAAAGGAGCGCGCTCGGCGAAGGGCCGGCCGTTCAGCAAGGACACGCTCCGCGAGATCCTTCTCAACAGCGCCTACTGCGGCTACGTCGGCGGTCTGCGAAGCAAGGACCGCTCCGTCCGCGGTCTGCACGAGCCGATCGTCTCCGAAGAGTTGTTCGATCGCGTGCAGGAAGTGCGGACCTGGCGCGCGCGCGTCGTCAAGCCCGGTCCCCCATCGGAGGACTACCTGCTGCGCAAGCTCTTGCATTGCGAGCGTTGCGGCGCACGCATGCACGGGACGCGCGGCTCACGGCCGCCCGTACGGCGCTACCTCTGTTCGACGCGCCGCCACGGAGATGGCTGCGACCAGCCGATCACACGAGCTGAGCCGCTCGAGGAACAACTCGTCGACTGGATCTCCGACTTCAGGCCCGACGAAGATCTGCGCGCCGCGATCCTTGCGTCTATTCGGAGCGCCGCCCGCGAGTCGAATGACGATGGGATGCGAAGGCGCGAGCTCGTAGGGCAGCTCGATCGCCTTCGCGACCTCTACGTGATGGGCGATCTCCCCAAGAACGAGTACGTTCTCCGCCGGCAAGCGCTGGAGGAGGAGCTGGCGCGGGCTACGCCGCCGTTTGACCCGCGGGTCGATAAGGCGGAAGAGCTGCTCGCCGACTTCGCTCGCGTCTGGGAGCTCGAAAACGACCCGGCGAAGCGCCGTCGGCTGCTCGCAACGCTGTTCGATCGCGTCTGGCAGGACGGCGGCACGATCGTCGCGGTGAAGCCGCGGGAAGCCTTCCTGCGCTACTTCCAGACAGCCGACGAACTCGCTCGTCGCCGCGAGAAGAAGCGCGGTGTCGAAAGCGGGAGCGACGGGACTCGAACCCGCGACCTCCGGCGTGACAGGCCGGCGTTCTAACCAGCTGAACTACGCCCCCGCGCGGCTGCCAGTCTAGCCGCCGCCGGCCGGTGCTCACGCGCTTGCGAGCTCGTGCAGCGCCTCGACTGTTGTCCAGTTCCGCGACGTGGCCGTGACGCCGAGGCCTTTGCCGGCGAGCATCGTCCAGAGCCGCGAGCGCGCGACGCCGTGCGGATGCCAGGCGTACAGCTCGTGACGCACGACGACGAGCTGCTCCGGCTCGGTGCGGGCGGCCTCCAGCTTCCGCACGGTCGCCGCCGGCAGCGGCGCCGCGAGGAACGTGACCTGGTAGCGCTTCGGGTCGTTCGCCACCGCCCCCAGCGGGTTCCGGCGAACGACGGCGGCGAGCTGCGCGCGCGTCCGCACGAGGACGGCGACATCGAGGCCGAGCGCGCGTGCGAGCAGCTGCTCGCACGCGCGCGCCACCCGCTCCGGCTCCCTGTCCGAGCGGAGCACGACGTTCCCGCTCTGGAGGTAGGTGCGGACGTCGGCGAACCCGGCCTGCTCGAGCAGCGAGCGCAGCTGTGGCATCGAGACGCGGTTGCGCGCGGCGAGGTTGACGCCGCGCAAAAGGAGGATTCGTGTGCCCACCGCGGCACGATAGACGGGTGAGCCGCCTCGACTGGATCGCGGTCGCCGTCGTCGTGCTCGCCGCGGCCGGCGGCGTGCGGCGCGGGCTGATCGGAACGGCGCTCTCGCTGGCCGGACTCGTCGGCGGCGCGCTCGCCGGCGCGCGCGTCGCCCCGCATCTGCTGCACGGCGGGACGGGCTCGCCGTACCTGCCGGTTGCCGCGCTCGCGGGCGCGGTCGTCGGCGCGGTGGTCGTGCAGGCGATCGCCGCGACGATCGGGTCGTTCGCGCGCAGCAGTCTCCACCTCGTACCGCCGTTGCGCGTGCTCGACACGCTCGGCGGGCTCGCCGCCGGCGCCGCCTGGGGGCTCGTCCTAGTCTGGGCCGGCGGTGCGGTCGCGTTGCAGATCCCCGGCCAGACGAGCCTGCGCCGCGACGTGCAGCGCTCGGAGATCCTGCGCCGGCTGAACGAGATCGCGCCGCCGGGTGACTTCCTGCGCGCGCTCGCGCGGATCGACCAGCTGCCCTCGCTGACCGGCCCGGCGCCGCCGAGCCTGCCGCCCGACCTGCGCGTGCTGAGCGAGCCGGCGGTGCGCGCGGCGCGCGCGGGCGTCGTGCGCGTGACCGCGGTTGCGTGCGGTCTCGGCGTCGAGGGCTCGGGGTGGGTGGCCGAGCCGCACCTCGTCGTCACCGCCGCGCACGTCATCGCGGGCGCGGACGGGATCGAAGTCGACGGCCGGCCGGCGCGGCCGTTCGCCGTCGACCGCGCGCACGACGTCGCCGTCCTCGACGTGCCTCGCCTCGACGCCCGCGCGCTCCCGTTCGCCGCAGCGGAGCCCGGCCAGCCGGTCGCGATCCTCGGCTACCCGGAGAACGGCCCGTTCGACGCGCGCGCCGGACGCATCGGCTCGACCGAGCGCGCGCTCCTGAACGGACAGGCGCGCACGGTGACCGTGTTCAGCGGCGTCGTCCGCCACGGCAACTCCGGCGGGCCGGTCGTCGACTCGCACGGCGTCGTACGGACGACCGTGTTCGCGTCGCGGGTTGGGGCGCAGGCAGGTTTCGGCGTGCCGACGAGCGCCGTCCGCGCCGCGCTCGCCGACGCGCGTGGCCCGGTCTCGACCGGGAGCTGCTAGGCGAGCAGCTCGAGAACCGTCGCCGGCCGCCGAAAGGGCGCGACGACGTAGGCGCCGGCGCAGCGCTCGCGCGCGTGCTCGTAGAGCGCGCGCGCGTGTGCCATCCCGACCTCGGCTGCGCGCGGGCCCGCTTCCTCGAGTGCGTCCTGCAGCGGCTGCGGCACGACGATCCCCGGCACCTCGTTGTGCAAGCGGAGCGCGAGGCGGTGGCTCGTCAGCGGGAAGATGCCGGCGAGGACCGGGATCGGCCAGCCGCCGACGAGCTCGGCGAAGCGCTCGAGCACGTCGAGATCGAAGACGATCTGCGTCATCGCGAACTTCGCGCCCGCTTCGACCTTCTGCCGGAAGCGGTCGGCCTCCAGCTCGAGGTCGTCCGCCGTCGGGTTGACCGCGACGCCGACGAAGAACGAGGTCGGTGCGTCGATCGGGCGGCCGTTGTAGTCCTCGGCGCGGTTGAGCGAGCTGATCAGCCGCGTCAGGCCGATCGCGTCGATCTCGTAGACGCCGCGCGAGCCGGGGTAGTCGCCGACCTCGGGCGGGTCGCCGGTGATCGCGAGCACGTTGCGAACGCCTTCTGCGTGCGCCCCGAGCAGGATCGACTCGAGGCCGAGGATGCTCCAGTCGCGCGTCGTCACGTGCGGGATCGTCTCGACGCCGGTCGCCCGCTCGATCGCCGCCGACACCATCAGCGAGCTCATGCCGGCGCGCGCCGTCGCGTTGTCGTTGATGTCGACGAAGCGAACGCGGCCCGAGGCCTCGAGCGTCTGCGTGAGCTCGAGCAGGCCCCGGCTCGAGCCGCCGAGCGGCGGGTCGAGCTGCACGGAGAGCACGAACTCGCCCTCGCGCAGTGCCCGCGCGAGCTCGGTCTCCCGCTGCTCCTCGCCGAGCGCGACGTGCAGCTCCCGCTCGCTCACCTCGAGCGGGGCGCGTGCCTGCCGCCCCTCGTCGATCGCGGCCCGGATCGCCGCGATCTCCGCCGGCGTCGTCCCGCAACAGCCGCCGATCAGCCGCGCGCCGAGGTCGCGCGCGTGCGCGGCGAACTCTGCGAAGTACTCGGGTGTCGCGTGCGGGTAGATGACGCGGCCGCCGGCCAGGCTCGCGAGGCCGATGTTCGGCAGCGCCGCGAGCGGGATGCCGTCGGTCCGCATCTGCTCGAGCGCGTTGAGGGCGGTCAGCAGGCCGGCGCCGTGGTTCGCGCCGATCGCCGCGACGTCGAGGCCGGCGAGTCGGTCGGCGGCCTCGCGCGCGGTGACGCCGGCGAGCGTCTCGGCGCCCTCGTCGAACGTGAGGAGCGCGACGATCGGCAGCGCCGAGATGCCCCGGACGGCGGCGATCGCGTCGACGAGCTCGTCGAGGTCGTAGAACGTCTCGAGCATGAACAGGTCGGCGCCGCGGCCCTCGAGGATCGACGCCTGCTCGGCGAACAGCTCGTGCCGCAGGCGGGACGCCGTCGCCTCGCCGATCGGCCCGATCGCGCCGGCGACGAAGACGTCACGCCCCGCGACCTCGCGCGCGTCGCGGGCGAGCTTGACGCCGAGCGAGTTGATCCGCTCGAGCTCCTCTTCGAGGAAGTGGCTCGAGAGCTTGCGCCGGTTGGCGCCGAAGGTGTTCGTCTCGATCAGCTCCGCGCCGGCGTTGATGAAGCTGACGTGGAGCGAGACGACGGCGTCGGGCGCGCGCAGGTTCGCCTCCTCGGGCGTGCGGAGCCGCGGCACCGCCGCGGTCAAGAGCGCCCCCATGCCCCCGTCGGCGACGATCGGCGGCCCTTCGTGCAGGCGTTTTTCGAAGCGACCGGCCACGGCGAGAGAGGCTAGACGAGGTTGATCGGATGGGCCGGCCATGCCCCGAATGGGGGATAGCTGAGGCACCCTCCGAGAGAGCAGAATCTCTCCACGCGATCGAGACGGCCCGGTGCGGCGCGGCCGGCCCGGCGAAGGCTTCGAGACTCCCTGGCTCGGGACTGACGGCAATCACTCCTGTGGCGGGGTAAGGAGGCGGCCCTTGGGCCGCCTCTCCTTTCTCGCGC
>Ga0070741_10014137_pt1 | contig 13884 bp, 13 predicted proteins | sample Coa_R1_4_FD_66440 | JGI IMG/M metagenome (GOLD analysis project Ga0070741, IMG submission 66440) | Surface soil microbial communities from Centralia Pennsylvania, which are recovering from an underground coalmine fire - Coalmine... | ecosystem: Environmental > Terrestrial > Soil > Unclassified ... | reverse complement strand
TGCGCTTGAATTGCCGCGCCTCAATGAAATTTATCTTGATCCAGTGGTGCTTGCGTTCGCTCTCCTCCTGTCGATCGCGACTGGCATTGTTTTCGGACTGCTGCCGTCTCGCACCGCATCGCGTCCCGATCTGACTACGGTGCTGAAATCGCGCGGCGAATCTACTCTAAGCTCGCACCGCTGGCGTTCGTTTAATGCCCGTAATGTTCTGGTCGCAGGACAGGTCGCTCTCTCGATTGTGTTACTCAGCGGGACAGCGCTACTGATTCGCAGCCTGGTCCGGCTCAGCCGTGTTGATCCGGGCTTCGACTTCGCAAACCTTCTCACGTTCCGTGTCTCCCTTTCGCCTACGCGTTACAGCAAGCCGGAATTGCAGACCGCGTTCTACGACGAGGTACTTCGCCACATCGATTCCGTTCCCGGGGTGCGCAGTTCCACGATTTCGCTCACTCTGCCCATGATGGGATTTCCCATGATGCCGGTGCAGCAGGCCGACGCACCACCGCGTAGGCTCAACGAGCGTCCTTTGGGAATGATTCAGTTCATTACGCCGGACTATTTCCGCACACTAGGTATTCCGCTGCTCCGCGGACGTATGTTCACCGCGCATGACAAGACCGGTGAGCAGCCGGTCACGATCATCAACGAAGCGCTTGCGCGCAAGCTTTGGCCGGAGTACCCGCAGTTCAATCCACTTGGTCAACACATCGTGATGGGCTCTCACCCTGAGCAATATGAGGTGATCGGTATCGTTGCCGATATCCATCAAAGCCTCGAGGACGAGCCCAGGCCAAGCATGTACTGGTCGGTGTATCAGACCGTAGCGCCAACCATGATGTTTGCCGTTCGCACCACAGGGGATCCGCTTCACTACGCCGAACAGATGCGTCGCGCAGTGCTGAGCGTCGATTCGGCGCAGCCGATCTCATCGGTACACACGATGCAGGACCTCGCCGAAGAGGCAGAAGGGCAGCGCCGGCTGGTGCTCCTCGTGCTCGGCGCATTCGCAGGCGCGGCAGTACTGCTCACGTTGATCGGAATCTACGCCACGATCTCTTATTGGGTCGTGCAGCGAACCGGCGAACTAGGCATTCGCCGCGCCCTGGGTGCGCCGACCGGAAACATCCTGTGGCTCGTGATTGGTCGCGGACTGGGAGTCACGGCCGCGGGCATTGTGATGGGTACTGCAGGCGCGGTTGTCCTCACAAGATTGCTGCACTCATTGCTCTTCCGTACAAGCCCAACGGATCCTCTGACATTAGGCGCCGTAGCATTTGTCACCGCAGCACTCGGCCTGGTCGCCAGCTATGTGCCGGCAAGACGCGCGGTGCGCGTCGATCCGATGGAGGCGTTGCGCGCGGAGTAAACGTTGGGTAACACGTTCGCAGAGATCAGGCGTCCCAGGGATTCAGAACTTGCACTTGAGTGCTTTTGAAATCGCCGACATTGCGCGAAACGATCGTGAGATTGTGGTGAAGAGCAGTTGCCGCCAGTAGACCGTCAATCACCGATAACACCTTTCCGTTGCGTTTTGCTTCGGCCGCCAGCAAACCCCATCGGTCAGCGACATCTGCATCGATCGCAAGAATCCTGCCGGAAAAGCGCGCCCTCAGCTCTACTTCAAGCCACCCTTCCAAGCGTGTGCGCCTGTTACTCTGCGGCATTGCTGCCACGCCTTTTCGAATCTCGCCTAAAGTCAGTACGCTCAGGTAGAGCAGAACCTCATCCACAGCTCCCATCCAGTCCAGCACTCGGGGCTCGGGATTGCGGCGAACAACTTCAGAAATGCAATTTGTATCGAGCAGAAATCCGCTCATAGATCGATATCGCGCCCGGCATCTTCGGGTCGCTCCAGGTCAAGTTCAACGCCTACCAGTGGCGATTCCCGGAAAAACTCGACTAGATTCTTGGGCTGATCAGACCGGCCCACGAGTTGTTCGTACTGCTCGTCTGAAATCATCACTACGCCTTCTTTACCCTGCCGCGTAATACGTTGTGGTCCAGCAGTTCGCGCCAGGCGAAATATCTCGCTAAACCGCGCTTTGGCAGTCTGAACCTGCCACTCTTTCCCGGGATTGTTGCGCAAGCTCGGTCGAGACAAAGGATTTCGATTCTCTCGCTTTTGGATCTTCGCCATACATCTCCTCAGCAATAACTAGTCAGACTAGTCATAATTTGGGCGCTATACTCGCGTTCTGTCAAGCGATTTATGGACGGTCTAAGTTCTTGGCGAGCTCCATTGTTGAAATTCGACAACAACAGGTTGTCGAGATTCGACAGCAATGGTTCCGGAAAAATCCCGCTACTTGCAGACCGCTTGCAGTTGTTTGTACGGCTTTTCCATTGCCGGCGGGAACTTGATCTGCTTTGCCTGCATCCACAACTCCAGTAGTGTTCCACCGTACTTCGAGCCGACGTCCGGATCGGTTTCGTAGGCGGGATCGCTTTCCGCTTCTTCTAATGTAACCAGCTTGAAACCCTTGTTCCTGAGCATATCCAAAGCATCGGGCAGAATTGTGCTGCTATACGCGCCAAGGTGCAGCAGCAAGACATGATTGATGTCGTGCCCGTACACCATTTTCGCGAGTTGTTGGCCAAGATCGAGGTATGAAGATTCGAGTTGCAGATAGCTTGAGTGCAACCAGGCGATCGACTGCGCGTCGTTCTTCGCCCGGCAGTGGGCGTAGGCGCTGTTCCACAGATAGTCTTCCCAATCGAGCGTCACCTGCGCCACTCTGTATCCGTGCTCCTGAAGATAAGCACGTACAGCGCGCCGCTTCTCGACTGTGTCTCCTTCCCGTAGGAATGGATAACGAAGCCAATGCCAATTCGCGTTGGCTCCAGTGAGCAATTCCATAACGGGTTCGTTCTCGGCAATTTCTCGCTCGAAGTCCTCAACAGCATTTGCGTTCAGGTCCAGATGGCGGTAGGTGTGATTTCCGAATGGCTCGGAGGCTGCCCACAACTTCAATGCATCCGCCGCGTCCACATTGCCCTGTAACTTTTTCCCATTTATGAACCCATACGTCGGGGGCACATGCCGCGCCTTGAGGATTGCAATTGTGTCGCGTGCGATTTGAGCCCGGGTGACTCCAGGAGGCAGATCGCCATTCAGCGGTAAATCATCGAAGGTAATTGCAACCTTCTGAGCGAAACAGGGCACCATGGCGAAAAAGCACGAGAGAGCCAGAAACTTTAGTCGGGAAGTCATGAGAGATCATCTTAAATACCTGTCATCCTGAGCCCTGTTTTGGGCGAAGGATCTCCGGAGATGCGTACGTTGAAAATGCGATATGAGAGGTCCTTCGATGCAGCGCTCAATGATCCCTGGTTGAGAGCCGTGCGTGCGGCAATTGTGTCCGAAAGATCGCGGTAGATCCTTCGCCCAAAGGAGGGGCTCAGGATGACAGTTTTTGCGGCGGTGCGTCACTTCTGTGCGAAAGAAAACTTTCAAAATCTAATTTCTCCGCTGGTGTTGACATCCGACAACAACAGGAGTACTTTGTTGTCGAGATTCGACAGCAATGGCTCCGGACAAATCTCGGCTTGATCTCCTTCAAGGCACCCTCGATCTTCTGATTCTTCGCGCGCTCCGGGCTGAAGCCATGCATGGCTGGGCGATCTCCGAGCGCATTCAGCAGATCTCTCAGGATGTTCTGCAAGTAAATCAAGGCTCGCTGTATCCCGCGCTACATCGCCTGGAACACCGCGGCTGGATCAAGGCCGAGTGGGGCATTTCCGAATTGGGACGCCGCGCCCGCTTCTATTCGCTCACGTCCGCAGGACGCAAGCAGCTGGAAGTCGAAGCCGAAAACTGGAGCCGCATCACCGACGCGATCGCGAGGGTGTTAAGGATGGCTTGATATGCATTGGCGTGACGCTCTTCTTCGATTACGCGCTCTGTTCTTCCGTCGTGACATGGATGAAGAACTCAGCGAAGAACTGCAATTCCATGTAGAGATGCAGGCGGCAAAGAATCAGGCTCGCAATCTCGATCCCACTGAGGCCAAGCGTCAGGCAAGGCTACAGTTCGGCAGCATAGAGCGGGCATCGGAAGAATGTCGCGAGGCGCGCGGCTTAAACCTCGTCGAAAACCTCTTACAAGACTTACGGTACGCGCTCCGGATTCTGAAGAAGAGCCCGGTTTTTACTGCCGTTGCCGTGTTGACATTGGGGTTTGGAATTGGACTGAACACCACGTTATTCAGTGTCGTCGATGCCGTCGCGCTCAAGCCCATACCAGTACGGGACTCCGGGCGAATCGTCCGGCTGGAGCGCTGGTATTCCAGCGGCGCTCGCGGTGACATCCAATACGTTTTCTCGCACGCCGAGTTTCGATTCTTATCCGAGCACAACAAAGTCTTTTCCAGTTTGATCGAGGCTTCGTTCCCTCGCCAGATCGCGACCTCGCTCCCGCTCGATGCTGAGGCTGCTCGCGTGAGTAAAGCAGTGACCGGGCCGCCCGAGCAGGCAATTGCGCAGATGGTCTCGGCCAATTACTTCGCGGAGCTGGGCATCGCGCCCGTTTTGGGACGTGTGTTTCGCGAAGACGAGGGCAGCGCTCCTGGTGCCGATCCGGTTGTCGTTCTGAGCTATCCGTATTGGCGGAAGCGATTCGGTGGTGATTCATCGGTGATTGGAAAGATCGTCAAGATCAACAACACCGCTTTCACCGTGATCGGCGTAACCCCTCGCCGGTTCGTGGGAACCGGGAATCCGCCGGTGCTTGTTGATCTGTGGACGCCCCTCTCAATGCAGGCGCAGGTCGTGCCCGGTCAGGATTGGCTGAATCAGCCGCTGGATTACAGATTCCAAGTACTCGGATACCTCGCGCCGGGCGTGTCAATGAAAGAGGCGCAGGCGGAGATTTCTGTTTTGGAACAGCGCTTCGCGCAGGATCATCCGCTTTCGGATGATGCGGCCCTGCCCACGCGCGACGCGCTAACACGCAAAACCATGACAGTAACGGTGCAGCGTGCGACCTTCTTCGGGAATACCGAAGACATACGCTTCAAGGCGATTGTCGTGCTGCTGATGACCATCGTGGGACTCGTGCTCGTAGTCGCGTGCGCAAATCTCGCGAACATGCTGCTGGCCAAAGCCAGCGGACGGAAGAACGAAATTGCTGTGCGCCTTGCTCTGGGTGCCGGCCGCGAGCGCTTGGTGCGGCAACTGCTCACCGAGAGCCTGCTGCTTGCGGTCGTCGGCGGAGCCATCGCGATTCTTTTCTCGCTCTGGGGATCGCGACTGCTGTGGCTCGCAGTAGAACAATTCGCCGGCATGCACTCGGCATTCGTGAAGCAGATATCGCCTGACGTCCGCGTCTTTGCTTACACGCTGCTCGTATCGGTTTGTACTGGAGTGCTCTTTGGACTCTCGCCGGCGCTGCGCAGTACGCGTCCTGATCTTACGCACGCGTTAAAGGATTCGGGCACTCCTCTAGGTCAGCGACTCGATCGCTCGCATCTGCGCGGACTGCTGGTTGGCGGGCAGATTGCCATCTCGACTCTCTTCCTGATCGTTGCCGGTTTGCTGACGCACGGTTTGATTCGCTCCACAACCATCGATCCTGGATTTGAAGTGCGCAGACTTTATCCCGTGCCGCTGCCGTCCAACAATGATCCAGCAAAGAACGAGTTGCTGCGCCAGCAGGCTCTGGATCGTCTTGCTCTGCAGCCTGAAGTTGAGAACGTCACCTATACCGATTACGTTCCGCTCCGAAGCACCTGGACAACACAGGTAACTGTCCCGAGCGACAAGCACGACGCTGCGGGAAACACCTCGTCGAACACGCTGGAAACCTGCGCGCGACACGTCTCTTCTTCGTACTTCGGCACGCTGGGGATTCCCATCATTCGCGGTCGCGATTTCACAACCGACGAGTCGCGGCTCGGTGCGCGGCGAATCGCTCTCGTGAGTGCCGCGCTCGCTCGTCAGGCCTGGCAGGACGAGGATCCGTTGGGCAAGAAGATCAAATTGCAGACTGGGCGCAATGAGTGGTCAGTTTTCGAAGTGATTGGCGTCGTTGACGACGTGCGCAGCACGAATATTTCGAGGGTCGATCCCGCAGTTGTCTATCTGCCAACAGATTCGGCGCGCCTGAGCGACTACTTCGCGCTTGTACGGATTTCCGGCGACACGCGAAAAGCAATAGCTGCCATTCGGACCACATTGGAACAAACCGACGGCCAGCTTCGCCCGGGATTTTCGCTGGTCAGTTTGCAGGATGACGCAGTTCAATCGCAGATCGTGATGGCGAAGACCTTCACTCTTTCAGCGATGTTCCTGGCTGCAGTCGCTCTTCTGCTCGCGTCGATCGGAGTGTACGGCGTGATGGCTTTTCTCGTGAGCCAGCGACAGCGCGAAGTTGGTATCCACATGGCTCTCGGAGCCACCCGGGCCGACGTGCTGGGATTGATGCTTCGTCAGGGGATGCGCCCGGTGGCCTTCGGCGTGATCCTCGGCATGTTGGGAGCACTGGGAGTGTCGGGACTGCTGCGCGCGATCCTGATCTTTCCGGGCAGTGTTGACGTTCTGTACGGTGCGAGCTGGTTCGATCCCGCAAGTTTCATCGGACTCGGAAGCCTGCTGACCGCGATCGCCCTGCTCGCGTGCTATCTACCCGCACGGCGCGCCACATGTGTGGAACCGATGATTGCGCTGCGACACGAATAGAGGTTGCTATGCGATGGTCTGACGCCCTCTTACGCTTACGTGCTCTGTTCTTGCACCGTCGGATGGACGAAGAGCTCAATGAAGAACTGCAGTTCCATCTGGAGATGCAGGCGAAAAAGAATCGAGCTCGAAGTCTCGATGGTCCCGAAGCTGGACGCCAGGCACGACTCGATTTCGGCAGCTTTGAGCGTGCGGCGGAAGAGTGCCGAGAAGTGAGAGGAATCAATTTCATCGAAACGTTGTTCGCCGACATTCGCTATGCGCTGCGCGGAATGCGGCGCAACCCGATGTTTGCCACAACCGTGATCGCGATCATTGCGATTGGACTCGGCGTGAATGCCGCCATCTTCACGATCTTCGACGCGTATGTACTTCGCCCTCTCCCGATTCGGAACCCGAATAGCCTGTACCGCTTGCACTGGAGCGACCGCAAGGGGTACGAGCACCTTTTTAGCTGGAATCAGTTTGCAGAGCTGCGCGACGACAACAATCAGAGCTCGTTCACTGACATGGCTGCCATGCGCCTGCTCCTGGCGCGGCCAATGCTTGGGGGACTCGTCAGCTGCAACTTCTTTGATGTGCTCGGAGTAGGCGTCGTTCGCGGAAGGGCTCTGGGCAAGGCAGACTGCGCTGCCCCCGGCTCCGCGCCTGTCCTGGTACTCAGCTATCAAGCCTGGCAGCACCAATTCGGCGGAGATCCCGACATAGTTGGCAGAAAAATCTCTCTGCGCGGTTATCCGATGGAGGTGGTTGGAGTCACGCCGGCCGGTTTCACTGGACTTGAGAAACTTCCGTTCGATTTCTGGACTCCGATCACAATGACGAGTCAATTGGAGGACGGCGCGGGCATGATCGATGACCGCGCACCAACAATTTCCATCATCGGCAGAGTTGCTCCGGATGCCGACAAGCGCGGCGCAGAGGCAGCTCTTAAGCCAGTGGTGCGGCGCATCACGGCGAGCCCTGCAGCAAGCGAATCTGGGGGATCTCCAACCCTTGCTCCTGCAGGGACAGCGATGTCGCTCTCGCCGGAGATAATCGCGATATTTTCACCAATCCTCATTGCATTTGCGCTGGTGCTGCTCATTGCGTGTGCAAATGTTGCCAACTTGATGCTGGCTAGGGCGATGGCGCGGCAGCGCGAGATCGGCACGCGGCTCTCGCTCGGGGCAAGCCGCTCGAGGCTCATTCGCCAACTGCTGACAGAGAGCACAGTGCTCGCAATTCCTGCTTCCATTTTGGGCTTCTTTATCGCCCAACTCTCTTTGCAGTACGGCCAACGATTGTTGTTCGCAAGCATGCCACCATATTTTGCGCAGTACATCCGCATCATCCCGCTTCATGCGGATGCGCGCGTTTTTGCCTTCATGGCCGCAGCGGGAATCGCGGCGGCAATCCTATTTGGACTCGCGCCTGCAGTACAGGTGACACGAACAAATGTCCTGCAAGCCTGCAGAGGAGAATTCACGACGGATCATCGTCCCGCGAGACTTCGTAATCTACTTGTCGTAGCGCAGGTTACCGCCTGCGTAGTGCTGCTGAGTTCTTCCATGATGCTGTTGCGTTCTGCTCGCGAGATGGCGCAAATGGAGCCCGGCTTGAACACGCACGGAATTCTCTCCATTTTGTACTCAGAAAAGCATGTCTCAGAGCTGCTTTCCTATTTACAGGCGAATCCGTTGGTGGAATCGATCGTCGCAGCGCAATCAGCTCCTCTCAACGGACCTCCCCACAACGCGATCACTGCCATAACCGCCGACGGCAAATCGCAGGCCGCTCATTGCAATCTGGTCTCACCCAATTTCTTTTCTGTTCTCGATATCCCGATCCTGCGAGGGCGAACATTTACGCCCGAAGAGGCGAATGCGCAATCGCCGGTGGTGATCGTGAGCAGTTCCACAGCGCAGCGACTCTGGCGTAATCAAGATCCGATTGGCCAAGCGATCAAAATCGCTCCGGATGCAAACAATCCGACGATGCGGCGCTACGACAAAGCGCGAGTGGTCGGAGTGGCCGGCGATATCATGACCGGACCCATTGAGGGCGCAAAAGAGATGACGATGTTTTATTTCCCGATTCGGGACGCGGCTGCTCTTCCAGGTCTGGAGTCGGCCTCTGCTTCGGGATCAAACAAATACATTCTGGTGAAGGTGCAAGGAGATGATCTTCTTGCACTCCAAACGCTCGACTCGGATCTCGCAAGAGCGATCCCCGGAGCGGTCATCCAGATCGCCCGATTGCGGGATATGTGGTCAGTGCCCGCATATCCGTTCCGGGGAGCGGGCTCGGTGGCAGGCATGCTGGCAGGATTGGCGCTCTGGCTTTCTATATCGGGAGTCTACGGAGTGCTTTCCTATCTAGTCGCACGGCGCAGCAAAGAAATCGGCATTCGGCTGGCCCTCGGCGCCAGTGCAGGATCGGTCGCCTCGTTGGTCCTGAAGCAAAGCGCTAAGTTAGCCCTTTTCGGTACCTGCACCGGAACGGCAATCGCAATCCTGTTCTTTCAAGTTCTTGCGTCCCAAATAAAGATCCACCTGATCAAGAGTTTCGATGGCCCAGCGTATTTGCTGGCAGTCTCTTCGGTTCTTATCTCGGCAGGTTTAGCAGCATGTGTGCCAATGCAACGCGCCGTTTCTGTCGATCCAGTGGAGATTCTGCGACACGAATGAGCCTGCGATGCGACTTTGCAGCCTGAACGCCACTAAGGCACGCTGACGAGGAGACGCTGGGATATGACAGCTGCAATCCGTGAAGTCCTTGTCTTGATTTGTCCGGTAAAATGATCTAGCTGCTTATGACTAAGGTTCAGCTTATCGAAGAAGAGATCAAGAAACTGTCGCCGGAAGAGCTTGCACAGCTCCGGGATTGGTTTCTGGAATTGGACGCTGAACGTTGGGATAAAGAGCTCGAGGACGATGGTGCTTCAGGAAGGCTGGAAAAGATCTTTGTAAAATCTCTGTCGGATCATCGCGCCGGCAAGAGTCGCGACATTTGAGGCGTCTTGCTAGTCCTGAATTTTGGCAGCTCTTCAATACGCTGCCATCCAATATCCAACAATAGGCCCGAGCCAATTTCGAGTTGCTGAAATCGAATCCTCGTCATCCATCACTTCGCCTAAAGAAGATCGGCAGATATTGGTCTGTGCGGGTTGGCTTGGGGTACCGTGCGCTAGGCCGTGAAATTGAGGGCGGAATTCTTTGGGCTTGGATCGGCTCACACCCGGATTACGACAGGCTCATCTCGTAGAACAAACACGCGGTCACGCGAATTAATTTTCCTCCCTGAATTCCTCTTTGCTCGTCCGCGGCATCCGTCAAGTCCGTTCGGAGTACGGCCTTACTTCAAACGCAGCACAAAATCTTTTCGCTCATCATTGTCTACATGGATCGTGACTTCAGGCTTGGGCTGGCCTTTAGAGGTTTTTACGTCGGCGGTGATGATGTAATCGGCTTTGCCGGCGGGAACGCGCTGGGCGAATTCGCCCTGATGATCGGAGATTAATTCCCATTTTGGTCTTTTCTGGTCGGCGCGGCGGACTTTGACATGGACGCCGTACTCAGGGCGCTGATCCGGACCATAGACGGTGCCGAACAGCAGTGCGTAGGGATCGCGGGCGTGCTGTCTGGAGTCGGCGCGCACGCATACGGTCACATTCGCAAGCACGAGAAATAGTGCGACGATACGGACGATTGAATGGCGATCAGTAATCACCGTCTTCTTCCTCGTCTTCTTCGTCGTCTTCGTCCTCGTCGTCTTCTTCTTCTTCGTCGACCTTCTTCAGCTCGAGTGGCGTCGCGGTAATGACTTCAAAGTCGCTGCCACACTCCGAGCACGAGACCACGTCGCCTTCTTCGACGTCATCTTCTTCGATATCCAGATCGGTATCGCATTCAGGACAGAGAACCATTTCGCTTGCCTCCGGGAGTCACTCCCAAATTATCCCGCCTTCCTGAAGCCGGGGTGGTGATTATTGCTGTCGTAGTTTTAGAATCGACTGGTTTTCGCCGTCAAGTCAACTGCCCTGGCGCAAGGAGTCGCACTCAGTTGCTTATAACATCCCGTTCTCTCGCGGTCGTCACCTCTCTGATGTTTTGCTCTTTAACCGGCGTTGCTCAGGAAAACCCGCAACGTACGCCGCCTCCCAAGGCGGTGGCTGTAGTGGAGGTTAACCCACAGCCTACGAAACTCGACCCGCAGATCGTCGCGGCGCTGAAAGAAATTTCTCCGGAACACATTCGCGCCATCGACGAGAAGCTGGTCTCGTTCAAGAACCGCAACACGCTTTCATCAAACGATCAGGAGATGATCTCGCAAGGACTTGGCGTGACGGCTGCGGCAAAGTGGATTCAGGAGGAATTCGAGAGCTATTCGAAAGCTTGCGGCGGCTGTCTCGAGGTGAAGACCGATTCCTTCACTCAGCCGGTTGGTCCGCGCGTGCCTGCGCCAACTCCGCTGACCAATGTCTACGCGATTTTGCGCGGCACAGATCAGGACAACGCGAAACGCATTTACCTGGTCACCGGACATTACGATTCGCGCAACACCGACGTTCTGAACACGAAAGATCCGGCGCCGGGAGCGAATGATGACGCCAGCGGCACTTCCGTGAGCATCGAATGCGCTCGCGTGCTGAGCAAACACAAGTTCCCCGCAACCATTATTTTCCTGACCGTCGCCGGGGAAGAGCAGGGGCTCGACGGTTCGAAGCACTTTGCGCAAATGGCGCACGAACAGGGGTGGGACATTCAAGGCGCTCTGAACAACGATATCGTCGGGGGCAACACTACGCCTGGAGACACACTCCAGCGCAAAGACAAGGTGCGCATCTTCTCGGAAGGCGTTCCGGCTACGCTCAAGCCTGAGGATCTGAATCGCTTTCGCAATCTCGGGCTGGAGAACGATTCGCCTTCGCGCCAACTCGCCCGCTACGTACGGACTACCTCGAAGGAGTATCTGCCGAAATTTCAGCCAACGCTCATCTTTCGTCACGATCGTTTTCTGCGTGGCGGCGATCACACATCGTTCAATGAAGAAGGATTCGCGGCCGTTCGCGTGACCGAGTACCGCGAGGACTTTCATCATCAGCATCAAAATGTACGCACGGAAGATGGGATCGAGTACGGCGATCTGGTGAAGTTCGTCGATTTCAACTATGTCGCGAATGTGGCGCGAACCAATGCAGCAACACTGGCTTCGCTGGCGTCGGCTCCGGCTCCGCCGCCGAACGTCCATATCGAGACGCGCGGGCTGACAAACGATACGACGCTCACGTGGGAAGCTTCGCCGGGCGGCCTTGCGACCGGGTATCAAGTTCTTTGGCGCGATGGCGATCAGGCGTATTGGCAGCATGCCATGAACGTTCCTGCGGGCAGCACGTCGATCACGCTTCCTATCTCAAAGGACAACGTGTTCTTCGCCTTGCGCGCGGTTGACGCAAAAGGGCACATCAGTTTGGCCGTTGTGCCTACGCCGAGCGGTAGAATCAGAACACCGGGCGGAAGTCAGGCGCCGTCTTCCTCCGGAATGTGAGCCTATGCCTCGTAATACGTCTTTTGAAATGGGCCTGCCACCCTTTCGCGGCGCCGTAAAGCAGATCATTCTTGCCAGCACCGCGATCTACATCGTGCTGCTATTGCTGCAAGCCTTTGCTCCTGATACAGCTGGAGTTGTTTATCTCCTTGGAGAGCTAAGGCCAGAGGCAATCCATCATGGCTGGGTCTGGCAGTTCGCGACCTATGCCTTTATGTATCGCGACCCGCTGGATTTCGTGCTCTCGCTGGTTGGCATTTATTTCATCGGCGGAGCGGTAGAAGACCAGATTGGATGGGGGCGTTTGTACGGTCTGTTTTTCGGAAGCCTGATTTTTGCCGGAGTAGTGGGATACGGGCTCTCGCTGACGGGCGTCATCGCACAAGGCCCCGCCATCGGTTCCGGAGCCGCAGCCGATGCCATCCTGATGGTGTTCTACCTCTTTAACCGCAACGCGCCGATCATGCTGTTCCCAATTCCGATCCAGATTCCTGTGAAGTGGATCGTGGTGGGCATCGCTGCACTCGAAATTGCCTATCTGCTTCTTTACCATTTCGCTCTGCAGTTCTGCGTCATTCTGCTCGGCTTAGCGGGTGGTTATCTGTGGTTCCTGCTATTCAGTCGCCGCCGTGTCTCGATTGGATTGTCAGAACGAGTTTACGGAATGCGCAACGCTTACTATCGCTGGAAGCGTCGTCGCGCAGCGAGGAAATTTCAGGTGTATATGCGCAAGCATGACCGCACCGTGTACTTCGACGAATACGGCAATTACAAGCCGCCGGACGATAAGCGCGATGATGGGCGCGGCGGGTGGGTGAACTGAGACAGCAGCAGTCAGCAATCAGCCTTCAGCACTCGGCAAAAAAGCCATGAAAGTCCAGAGAGGTTCCTCACGACGAACAGCCGGTTTACTGGACAGAACGGGCTGGAAGGCGGATGCGACTCAAAAGCAAATCCGGCCAAAATGGCCGGATTTTGATGTCTTTTAGCTGATTGCTGACGGCTGATTGCTTATTGCTTCTTCTTCTCCCACGGCTTCCGAGGACGTACCGAGGTCGGCTCATCGCGGTCTTCCACGCGGTCGTACATGTAGCGGTCGCTGACTGTTCCCAGGCTCTCGTTGTAGAGGCTGATCGAGCCGGTGGCTTCCTTCAGCTCCTCAGAGAAGTTGTGGATGGCTTTCAGGTGGTCGGCGGAGGCCGGAATCTCTGTTTTTGTGGTCTTAAGGAACTTCTGGTACCCTTTGTCCACGAGGCGTGCTATTTCGCCGCCGATGAGGTATCCGGGCTTGGCAAACAGACGAATGCCGCCTTCCTCGTCGCGCTGAATGGCCGCCGAGACCCCGTATTTCTTCAGGAATACACGATTTGAAACGCCAGGTGCATCCAGAACATCGAATTGGTGATCTCGTAGCCAAGCGAGCGCCTGGTCGTATGTTACGGATTCAACTTTGGTCGCCATCGATCTCGTTATCGCTCCCTGCTCCCGCTCATCTCAACCCCGCGAGCTACGGGAGCTCGGGGTTCCGGCTGTTGTGTTGTTGTTGTAGATAGCCTACTCAGCCGGTTCGTTGTCCGCCGCTTCAAATTCCTAAAAACGTTCAGCAACGGTAAGCGGCTACTTTCGCACACGAGAGAGGATCAGAGCAAATTACGTGAGTGCCATTACTTCACAATTCAG
>Ga0070741_10014136_pt1 | contig 13884 bp, 13 predicted proteins | sample Coa_R1_4_FD_66440 | JGI IMG/M metagenome (GOLD analysis project Ga0070741, IMG submission 66440) | Surface soil microbial communities from Centralia Pennsylvania, which are recovering from an underground coalmine fire - Coalmine... | ecosystem: Environmental > Terrestrial > Soil > Unclassified ... | reverse complement strand
GGGCGAGCCGTTGGCCGGGTGCAGGATGTTGTTGGTCGACATCATCAGCACGCGGGCCTCGAGCTGGGCCTCGAGCGACAGGGGCACGTGCACGGCCATCTGGTCGCCGTCGAAGTCGGCGTTGAAAGCGGCGCACACCAGCGGATGCAGCTGGATGGCCTTGCCCTCGATCAGCACGGGCTCGAACGCCTGGATGCCGAGCCGGTGCAGCGTGGGCGCCCGGTTCAGCAGCACGGGATGCTCGCGGATGACCTCGTCGAGCACGTCCCAGACCTCCGGCTTCTCCTTCTCGACCAGCTTCTTGGCCTGCTTGACGGTGGCCGCCTGGCCGAGCGCCTGCAGCCGCGCGTAGATGAACGGCTTGAACAGCTCGAGCGCCATCTTCTTGGGCAGCCCGCACTGGTGCAGCTTCATCTCCGGGCCCACCACGATGACGGAGCGACCCGAGTAGTCGACGCGCTTGCCGAGCAGGTTCTGGCGGAAGCGGCCCTGCTTACCCTTGAGCATGTCGGCGAGCGACTTCAGCGGGCGCTTGTTGGCGCCCGTGATCACGCGGCCGCGCCGGCCATTGTCGAACAGCGCGTCGACCGACTCCTGCAGCATCCGCTTCTCGTTGCGGATGATGATGTCCGGAGCCCTCAGCTCCATCAGCCGCTTCAGCCGGTTGTTGCGGTTGATCACGCGCCGGTAAAGGTCGTTTAGGTCAGACGTGGCGAAGCGGCCGCCGTCGAGCGGCACCAGCGGGCGCAGCTCGGGCGGGATCACCGGCACCACCGTCAGGATCATCCACTCGGGCCGGTTCTTCGAGTCGATGAACGCCTCGATCACCTTGAGCCGCTTGCCGAGCTTCTTAGGCTTGAGGTCGGTCGTCGCCTCGGCGATCTCCTGGCGCAGCTGGTCGCGGATCTTGGGCAGGTCCATGGCCGACAGCAGCTCGCGGATCGCCTCGGCGCCGATGCCGGCGGTGAACGAGTCCTGGCCATACTCCTCGATCGCCTGGTTATAGGCCTCCTCGGTCAGCAGCTGCTTCTCCGCCAGCGGCGTCGTGCCGGGCTCGGTGACGATGTAGTTCTCGAAGTAGAGCACCCGCTCGAGGTCCTTGAGCGTCATATCGAGCAGGAGGCCGATGCGGGAGGGCAGCGACTTCAGGAACCAAATGTGGGCCACGGGCGCGGCGAGCTGGATGTGGCCCATGCGCTCGCGGCGCACCTTGGCCAGCGTCACCTCCACGCCGCACTTCTCGCAGATCAGGCCCTTGTACTTCATGCGCTTGTACTTGCCGCACAGGCACTCGTAGTCCTTGATCGGCCCGAAGATGCGCGCGCAGAAGAGGCCGTCGCGCTCGGGCTTGAAGGTGCGGTAGTTGATGGTCTCGGGCTTCTTGATCTCGCCGAACGACCACGATGCGATGTCGTCGGGGCTCGCGATCGAGATGCGAATCTGATCGAAGGCCGGCGCCTGCACCGGCTGCTTGAAGAGGTTGGTGATCTCGTTCATCGGCTCTTTCTCCTGGGACGCGGGGGCCTCTGCGTCCCTTCAATCTTCGTGTCTCTTCCCTCTCCCCGCCTGCGGGGAGAGGATTAGGGTGAGAGGCAGAAACGGGCTCAGCGCTATTGGCTGCCCCTCACCCCGACCCTCTCCCCATGAGGGATGGGGAGAGGGGGGAAGTGTCACTCGGCCGCGGCGGGCGGAAGCCGCGGACGCTCGACTGCCGGCTCCTTGGGCGGCTCCTCGACCGCGGCGGGAGCCTCCGAATTGACCAGTTCGACGTTGAGGCCCAGCGCGCGCATCTCCTTGACGAGCACGTTGAAGCTCTCGGGGATGCCCGCCTCGAACGCGTCGTCGCCGCGCACGATCGCCTCGTAGACCTTGGTGCGGCCGGCCACGTCGTCGGACTTGACGGTGAGCATCTCCTGCAGCGTGTAGGCGGCGCCGTAGGCCTCGAGCGCCCACACCTCCATCTCGCCGAACCGCTGTCCGCCGAACTGCGCCTTGCCGCCCAGCGGCTGCTGGGTGACGAGGCTGTAGGGACCGATCGAGCGCGCGTGGATCTTGTCATCCACGAGGTGGTGCAGCTTCAAGAGGTACTTGTAGCCCACCGTCACCTTGCGATCGAACGGCTCGCCCGTGCGGCCGTCGTAGAGCGTCACCTGGCCCGACGTGTCGAAGCCGGCCTTCTGCAGCAGCTGGACGATGTCGGGCTCGCGCGCGCCGTCGAACACCGGCGTCGCAACCGGCACGCCGTCCTTGAGCTTCTCGCCCAGCGCCACGAGCTCGGTGTCCTTGAGCTTGGTGACCGCGTTCTCCTTGCCATAGATCTCGGCGACCGCATCGCGCAGCACCTTGGCCTGTCCGCTTTCGTGGAAGCTCTGCAGCGCCTCGTCGATCACCCGGCCCAGGCCGCGGCAGGCCCAGCCCAGGTGCGTCTCGAGGATCTGGCCCACGTTCATGCGGCTCGGCACGCCCAGCGGGTTCAGCACGACGTCCACGTGCGTGCCGTCCTCCAGGTAGGGCATGTCCTCCAGGGGCACGATCTGCGAGACGACACCCTTGTTGCCGTGCCGGCCGGCCATCTTGTCGCCCGGCTGGATCTTGCGCTTCACGGCCACGAAGACCTTGACCATCTTCATGACGCCGGGCGGCAGCTCGTCGCCGCGCTGGAGCTTGTCGACCTTGTCGACGAACCGGCGCTCGAGGCTGCGCTTGGCATCCTCGTACTGCTTGCCGATCGCCTCCACCTCGGCCATGGCCCCCTCGTCGGCGAGCCCGATCTCCCACCACTGGCTGCGCGGCAGCTCGGCCAGCACCTCCTCGCTGATGATCGTGCCTTTGCGGGCGTTCTTCGGACCCTTGGCCGCCTCCTTGCCCAGCAGGGCCGCCTTGAGGCGCGCATAGACGTTGCGGTCGAGGATCTGCAGCTCGTCGTCGCGGTCCTTGGCGAGGCGCTCGATCTCCTCGCGCTCGATCGCCATTGCGCGCTCGTCCTTCTCCACGCCGTGGCGGTTGAACACGCGCACCTCGACGACGGTGCCGTTGACGCCGGGCGGCAGCCGCAGCGAGGTGTCACGCACGTCGGAGGCCTTCTCGCCGAAGATGGCGCGCAGCAGCTTCTCCTCCGGCGTCATCGGGCTCTCGCCCTTGGGCGTGATCTTGCCGACCAGGATGTCGCCCGGGTTCACCTCCGCGCCGATGAAGACGATGCCGGCCTCGTCGAGGTTCCGGAGCGCCTCCTCCGACACGTTGGGGATGTCGCGCGTGATCTCCTCGGGACCCAGCTTGGTGTCGCGCGCCATCACCTCGAACTCCTCGATGTGGATCGAGGTGAAGATGTCGTCGAACACCACCCGCTCGGACAGCAGGATGGAATCCTCGAAGTTGTAGCCCATCCACGGCATGAACGCGACGAGCACGTTCTTGCCGAGCGCCAGGTCGCCCAGATCGGTGGAAGGACCGTCGGCGATGATCTCGCCCACCCGAACCTGATCGCCCACCGTCACCAGCGGCCGCTGGTTGATGCAGGTGTTCTGGTTCGAGCGCTGGAACTTGCGCAGGCGATAGATGTCGACGCCGGGCTTGGAGGGGTCCGTCTCCTCCGTCGCGCGGATGACGATGCGGGTCGCATCCACCTGGTCGACGACGCCGGTGCGGCGCGCGGCGATGGCCGCGCCAGAGTCGCGCGCCACCACCTCCTCCATGCCGGTGCCGACCAGCGGCGCCTCGGCCTTGATGAGGGGCACGGCCTGGCGCTGCATGTTGGAGCCCATGAGCGCGCGGTTGGCGTCGTCGTTCTCCAGGAACGGGATGAGCGCGGCAGCCACCGACACGAGCTGCTTCGGCGACACGTCGATGTAGTCGACCTTGTCGGGCGAAACGAGCAGCACGTCGCCCTGATAGCGGCAGGTGATGAGATCACCCGTGAGCTTGCCCTTGGCGTCCACCTCGGCGTTGGCCTGGGCGACGTGGTAGCGCGCCTCCTCCATGGCCGAGAGGTACGCCACCTGATCGGTGAGCTTGCCCTTCTCCACCTTGCGGTAGGGGCTTTCGATGAAGCCGTACTTGTTCACGCGCGCGAAGGTGGCGAGCGAGTTGATGAGGCCGATGTTGGGACCTTCCGGGGTCTCGATCGGGCAGATGCGGCCATAGTGCGTGGGGTGCACGTCGCGCACCTCGAAGCCCGCGCGCTCGCGTGTGAGGCCGCCGGGGCCCAGCGCCGAGAGCCGCCGCTTGTGCGTGATCTCGGACAGCGGGTTGGTCTGGTCCATGAACTGCGAGAGCTGCGAGGAGCCGAAGAACTCGCGCACCGCCGCGGCCGCCGGCTTGGCGTTGATCAGGTCCTGCGGCATCACCGTGTCGATGTCGACCGAGCTCATGCGCTCCTTGATGGCGCGCTCCATCCGGAGGAGCCCCAGACGGTACTGGTTCTCCATGAGCTCACCCACCGAGCGCACGCGCCGGTTGCCGAGGTGATCGATGTCGTCGATCTCGCCCTTGCCGTCGCGCAGGTCGACCAGCGTCTTGATGACGGCAAGGATGTCCTCCTTGAGCAGCGTGCGCACGCTGTCGTCGGTCTTGAGGTCGAGGCGCATGTTCATCTTGACCCGGCCGACGGCGGACAGGTCATAGCGCTCCGCATCGAAGAACAGGCCGTGGAACAGGGCCTGCGCGGCCTCCAGCGTCGGCGGCTCGCCCGGGCGCATCACCCGGTAGACGTCCATCAACGCTTCCTCGTGGTTGGAGTTCTTGTCCACGTTGAGCGTGTTGCGGATGAAGGCGCCGACCGTGACATGGTCGATGTCGAGGATCGGGAACTCCTTGACCTTCGCCTCCTTGAGAGCGTCGAGCAGCTTGGAGTTCAGCTCCTCTCCGGCCTCGCCGTAGATCTGGCCGGTCTCCATGTTGACGATGTCTTCCGCCAGATACTTGCCGGCCAGGTCCTCGACGTTGAAGAGGATCTCCTTGAGGCCCTCCTCGGCAAGCTCGCGGGCGCGCTTGGCGGTCATCTTCTCGCCGGCCTTGGCGACGACCTCGCCCGACTTGGCGTCAACGAGATCCGCCGAGGGCGTCAGCCCGCGCATCTTCTCGGCGACGAAGGGCACCTTCCAGCCGCGCTTGCTCTCCTTGACGGCGATCTTCTTGTAGAAGGCCGACAGGATCTCCTCGTCATCCATGCCGAGCGCGTAGAGCAGCGTCGTCACCGGCAGCTTGCGGCGCCGGTCGATGCGCACGTAGACGATGTCCTTGGCGTCGAACTCGAAATCGAGCCAGGAGCCGCGATAGGGGATGATGCGGGCGGCGAACAGGAGCTTGCCCGAGGCGTGCGTGCGGCCGCGGTCATGGTCGAAGAACACGCCCGGCGAGCGGTGCATCTGGCTGACGATGACACGCTCGGTGCCGTTGATGATGAAGGTGCCGTTGGGCGTCATGAAGGGCATGTCGCCCATGTAGACGTCCTGTTCCTTCACATCCTTCACGGACTTGGCGCCGGTCTCCTCGTTCACATCGAACACGATGAGGCGCAGCTTCACCTTCAGCGGCGCAGCATAGGTCATGTCGCGCTGCTGGCACTCGTCGACGTCGTACTTCGGCAGCTCGAACTCGTAGCGCTCGAAGTCGAGCGTCGCCCGCCCGGAGAAATCCGAGATCGGGAACACCGACTTGAACACCGCCTGCAGACCCTGGTCCGGCCGGCCGCCGGGGGGCTCCTTGACCATCAGGAAGTCGTCGTAGGAACTCTTCTGAACCTCGATGAGGTTCGGCATCTCGGCGACTTCGCCGATCAGGCCGAACTGCTTCCTGATGCGCTTGCGGCCGTTGTAGGTGTCAGCCATTTCCGCTCCTCGTCCTTCGTCACACGAAGGCAGATGTTGAAAGTGTCGCCGGCGGGGTGCGAGACCCCGCGGCATCGTTTGCAATGGTTGCGGTTCGAGCTCGACCCGGAGCTTGCAAGACCCGCTGCCCTTCCGGGCGGCCGACGCGGCGGGAGAGAGAGCTGCCCGCCCTCCCCGCCGCGGCGGCACGTCCCGTCATCACTTGATCTCGACCGTGGCGCCCTGATCCTCGAGCTGCTTCTTGAGCTTGGCGGCCTCTTCCTTGTTGACGCCTTCCTTGACGGTCTTGCCGCCGGCCTCGACCAGGTCCTTGGCCTCCTTGAGGCCGAGGCCCGTGATCGCGCGCACCTCCTTGATCACGTTGATCTTCTTCTCGCCGCCCGACTTCAGGATGACAGTGAACTCGGTCTGCTCCTCGGCTGCCGGCGCGGCCGCCGCGGGGCCGCCTGCGGCCACGGCGACTGCCGCCGCGGCCGAGACGCCCCATTTCGACTCGAGCAGCTTGGCGAGCTCGGCCGCCTCGAGGACGGTGAGCTTCGAGAGGTCGTCGACGATTTTCGCTAGATCTGCCATGACTGGAACTTCCTTCGGTTCGAACTCGGTTGTCTGCGTTTGGGTGCCCGCAGCCTTCGGCTTGCCGGGTCCCGTTGGATCAGCTTGTCTCTAGGCGCTCTTGGCTCCCTGCGCCTGCACCACGCGCGCCAGCATCGCGCCGGGCTCCATGAGGATGCGCGCGATCTTCGTTGCGGGTGCCTGCACGAGGCCGATGAGCTTGGCTCTCAGCTCGTCGAGCGACGGCAGCTCGGCCAGCGCCTTCACGGCGTTGACGTCCATGACCGTCCGGCCCATGGCGCCGCCGAGGATGACGAGCTTCTCGTTCTCCTTGGCGTACTTGACCGAGACCTTGGCCGCGCTCACCGGATCCTGCGAGTAGGCAACGCAGGTCTGGCCCTTGAGCAGATCGGAGATGCCCGCGGCATCGGTGTCCTTCAGCGCCAGCTTGGCCAGCTTGTTCTTCGCGACCTTGACCGACCCGCCCGCCTCCTTCATGCGCTTGCGGAATTCGGTCATCTGCGCCACGGTCATGCCCTGGTAATGGGCGACGACCATCACGCCGGCGTCCTTCCACGTCTCGTTGAGCGTGGTGACGAGCTCGCGCTTCTGTGCTCTATCCACTCCTGCTCACTCCATCTTGCGGAACCGGCCGCCGGGGCCGGGTGTTCCGCGGGTTGCACCTTGCCGTCTATCGAGACGACGCTTCAGGTACCCGTCCTACCTTTGCGTCACCGGACGCAACGGTGCAGACCCAAGAGGCCCGAACCGGCGCCATCGCACGGCGCCCATCCGTCTCCCGTCTCATGCAGGCCCTCCTCTGGAGGCTTAGGCCGGGGAGCCCCGGCACCGGCAATCTCGGACAGGTCCGGGCGGAGGGCCGCTGGGGCCCGCCACCCGCTATCCCGGGCACGAGCCCGGAATTCTTCTGTTCATATCGCGCACGCCATCTCTCTCATATGGTCGCTCCGGCCACGCCGACGCTCCCGGCATCGACCTTGACGCCGACACCCTGCGTGGAACTCACCGAGATCTTCTTCACGTAGGTTCCCTTGGCGCCCGCGGGCTTCGACTTCACCACCGCGTCGACGAAAGCCCTGATGTTCTCGGCGAGCTGCTTGTCGGTGAAGCTCGCCTTGCCGACGCCGGCCTGCACGATGCCGGCCTTCTCGACACGGAACTCTACCGCGCCGCCCTTGGCACCCTTCACAGCGCTGGTCACATCCATCGTCACCGTGCCGACGCGGGGATTGGGCATCAGCCCGCGCGGGCCCAGCACCTTGCCGAGGCGGCCGACGAGGCCCATCAGGTCGGGCGTGGCGATGCAGCGGTCGAAGTTGATGGTGCCCTTCGACACCTGCTCGACGAGGTCCTCCGCGCCCACCACGTCGGCACCGGCCGCCTTGGCCTCCTCGGCCTTGGCGCCCCGGGCGAATACCGCCACGCGCTGCGTGCGGCCCGAGCCGTTGGGCAGGTTGCATACCCCGCGCACCATCTGGTCGGCGTGCTTGGGGTCCACGCCCAGGTTCATCGACACCTCGACCGTCTCGTCGAACTTGGCCTTGGCGCGCTCCTTGACGACCTTGATGGCCTCGTCGATCGCGTAGGCCTTCTCGCGATTGACACCCTCGCGGGCGGCCTTCAGACGCTTGCCGATCTTAGCCATTGCCTACTCCACGACCTGCAGACCCATCGAGCGCGCCGTCCCCGCGATTGTCTTGACGGCTGCTTCGAGGTTGTCCGTGTTGAGATCCTTCATCTTCACCTTGGCCACCTCGCGCACCTGTGCCATGGCGATGGTGCCGACGACCGTGCGCCCGGGCTCCTTGGAGCCATCGGCAATCTTGGCCGCCTTCTTGAGCAGGTAGCTCGCGGGCGGCGTGCGCATCTCGAAGGAGAAGGACCGGTCCGAGTAGACCGTGATCTTCACCGGGATCGGCGCACCCTGCTCCAAATCCTTGGTCTTGGCGTTGAACTGCTTGCAGAACTCCATGATGGCGAGGCCGCGCTGCCCCAGCGCCGGCCCGATAGGCGGCGACGGGTTGGCCTGCCCGGCCGGCACCTGCAAGTTGATGTAGCCGTCTATCTTCTTGGCCATAGCTTCGCGAACCCTCTCCTCACTTCCTCTGTGCCAACACCAGCCGAGCGCGCCCCGTCAGGCGACCTTCTCGACCTGGCCGAACTCCAGTTCCACCGGCGTCGGCCGGCCGAAGATCGACACGCCGACCTTGAGCCGCGCGCGCTGCTCGTCCACCTCCTCGACGTGGCCCTCGAAGGTGGCGAAGGGGCCGTCCGCCACCCGCACCTTCTCGCCGATCTCGAACGTCACCATGGGCTTGGGCCGCTCCACGCCCTCCTTCACCTGGTGCAGGATGCGCATGGCCTCGTCCTCGGTGATGGGGATGGCCTTGTTGTCGGCGCCCAGGAATCCCGTCACCTTCGGCGTGTTCTTGATCAGGTGGTAGGCGGCATCCGTCATTTCCATCTTGACCAGCACATAGCCCGGGAAGAACTTGCGCTCGGACGACACCTTGCGCCCGCGCCGCACCTCCACGACCTCCTCGGTGGGCACCAGCACTTCCTCGAACAGGTCCGACAGGCCAGCGGCCCTCGCGCGGTCCTTGATCGCCTCGGCCACCTTCCGCTCGAAGTTCGAGTAGGCGTGCACGATGTACCAGCGCTTGCTCATCAGTTCGACTATCACCTCTCGCCCCCGCTCCGCCGCCTGCCGCACGGCTGCGAGCACCTTGCTACCGTCCCAACGTCAGCACGAACCGCACCGCGTTGCTGATAACCATGTCAGTGAGCAGGAAGAACACCGAGGTCAGCGCCACCATCAGCAGCACCATGGTCGTCGTGATCCAGACCTCCTTCCAGGTCGGCCACGTGACCTTCGATGTCTCCTGGCGCACCTCTTCGATGAATTGAAACGGGTTCTTCGCCATCAGCCCACGATCCCGACAGACGCCCGACGGCGCCGCCCACTCTCAGTCGTTGTTCGCTTTGGTGTTGCGAATGCCCGCCCCGCCGTCGCCTGCGTCCCAATCAGCGCAAACCAATGCTTGGCAGGGGCGGAGGGTCTCGAACCCCCAACCTTCGGTTTTGGAGACCGACGCTCTGCCAATTGAGCTACACCCCTTGAGGCTCGGCCGACCCACGCGGGAGCGCCTACATAACGCAGTTCGTTCTCCTTGTCACATTTTTTTCTTGACAAATGCCCAGCCTGGGGGTTGGCGGCCTCAAGCCTTGAGTCGAGGCCGTTTTTCCGTGACTTTCCAGGGTCACGGTGCCAACTTTCCGCATCTGGACGGCTTGTCGATTCGAGTTTGCGCCTGTATCGCAGCTCCCGGCACGGAACACGCCAACAGCCACCGCTTGCGCCCCGCCCCCTCGAGGGCAACGCCCGCAGTGTGCTGTTCCGTGAACCTGTAGCGACGGTACCGGGAGCGATGCTTAAAGCACAACTCCACACCGCCGTCCAGCGTGATCTCGCAGCCCAGAAGCCCAATTTGGTGCCGGTGCCTGCGGCATTCAAGTGCTGATGGTGAAGGACCGGGCCACTCTCTGTGCGCGAATCTACAAGAGACCACACGCGATAGTAGAGGTCGCGCCTGCCGCTTTATGAGAGCGCACCGCGAACAGGCTTAGGGCGGGGGCACGCAACCATCAGGGTCTTGGAGCGGGTGAAGGGAATCGAACCCTCGTCATCAGCTTGGAAGGCTGTTGCTCTACCATTGAGCTACACCCGCTTGTCAGGGGTCAGGGGCCAGGTTTCAGGGGGCAGGATACCTGGTTCCGATCTCCCCGAAACCTGATCCCTGTCCCCTGAAACCTGGTGGAGGGGGCTGGATTCGAACCAGCGTAGGCGAAGCCAACGGATTTACAGTCCGTCCCCTTTAGCCACTCGGGCACCCCTCCTGACGAGGAGGCAGACCCCTCGCAAAATGCTGGGCCGAGGCGAGGGTCTGCCCCCCTTACTGGCCCCTTCCCCAAAACAAAATCGCCCCGCTGTCGCCAGCAGGGACATGTCGGCGCTATATGAGGAAACGCCAAATCGCTGTCAACAGCGATCGCCCGGCGCCCCGCCTCGCGCACAGCCGGCCTTGGAGACACAGCCCATGCATGATCGTCGCCACCATGTCCGCCCCCAGGATCGGGGCCGCGGCGCGCAGGCGATGCACCACAGGGAGCGAGAGCACAGGCGGGACGACGAGCCTGCGTTGATCTTCGGCGTGCACGCGGTGGAGGCCGCGCTCGCCAATCCGCGCCGCCATGTGCGCAAGCTCTACCTGACCGACAACGCGGAGCGGCGACTGCAGCAGGTTCTGGCTGGCCGGCAGCTGGCGCACGAGCGCGTGCTGCCGAAGGATCTCGACCGCCGGCTCGGCCCCGACACAGTGCACCAGGGCGCCCTGGCGGAAGCCGACCCGCTGCCGGAGCCGACGCCGGCCGAGCTCGCCGCAACCGGGGAAGGCCGTCCGATCATTCTGCTCGACCAGGTGACAGACCCCCACAACGTCGGCGCCATCCTGCGCTCCGCGGCGGTGTTCGGTGCGGCCGGCCTCGTCATGACGCGTCGCCACAGCCCGCCGCTCTCGGGCGCGCTCGCCAAGTCCGCCTCGGGTGCGCTGGAGCACGTGCCCGTGGCGCTCGTGCAGAACCTCGCGCGTGCCTTGGCGGAGCTCAGGGAGCAAGGTGTCACCGTCATCGGCCTCGATGGGGGCGCGCCCGACCGGCTCGAGGACCTCCATTGGCCCCTCCACGTAGCCCTGGTCCTGGGCGCCGAGGGCAAGGGCCTCAGAGAACTGACGCGCGCCAGCTGCGACCGCCTGTGCCGCATCGCCACCGACGGGCCGATCTCGAGCATCAATGTGTCAAATGCCGCGGCGATCGCGCTGCACATGGCGGCGGTGGGTCGATCGCGAACCTGAAGCCGCGCGCACCCGTCCGACGCGCCGCGCGACGCGCCGCACGCCCGGGGCTCAGTCGCAGATGGTCGGCCGCCAGCAGCGCCACACGCCGCCTTCGCAGACGGTTTCCCCGTAAGGGTTGCGCCAGCAGCTGCGCCCGGCCCAGCCGCACTGCCGGGGGCCGGGATAGCAGCCGGGAGCATAGGCCGGCCCATAGTAGCGGGGCCCCGCGTAGGCGCCGGCGATGCCGAGGCCCAGCAGCGTGCCGATGGCGACGCCGGCGGCGAGGTTCCCGCCGCGTCCCGCCTCCGCCTGACGGGCGAGCGCGGTGCCCACGGCGAGCACGACGGAGAACGCAAGCAATGTACGCGTGATCCTGTTGGTCATGGCGGTATCCTTCTGGCTGCCAGGTCGGTCGAGCCGACCGAGGCGCGCCTTGTTTTGCGCTCGGTGTGTGGGATCAGGTGTTGTCAGTCGGCGGGCGCCCTGATGGGCGCCACTCGCTCACGGCGAGAGTTTCACCACCATCCGCGGCGGCCGCGCCAGTACCAGCGATAGTAGTAGGGCGCCGCGAAATAGCCGGGATAGCGGTAGCCGTAAGGGTACCACGCCGGACCGGCGCAGCAGCCGTCGACGACATTGACGTGCAGCGGAGCGGGCCGGTGGACGTAGTAGACGTGCCGATAGCGTGGCGGATAGTAGACGTGATGGTGGACGTAGACGCTGCCCCCCTCGCAGCAGCCGTCCCATCCCGCCGAAGCGGGCTGGCTGAAGCCGAAGCTCACGGCCCCCGCCGCTGCCGCCAGAAACAGACTCGCACGCATCGATCGCACTCCTTGGAACTCGACAAATATCGGCTCCAAGGAAACGCCTCTTTGGCTAAGGAACACTTAACCGGGCGCGTGCATGAGCCAGATGGCGTCGAAGGAGCAAGGCAACCGGCCCGCGAGGCTGCACCCGGCCTCAAGGTGAACCAATGGTTTCAGGCACGCCTCGGCTGCTTGCCGCGCTCACCAATCGCGGCCGCAGCACGTCGGGAGGCCATAGCCCCACGCGCGGTAATAGCGATACTGCGGGCCGTAATAGACATAGCGATAGCGGTATCGCATCGCCGCGCGCGGCACCCAGTAGCCGGAGTTGTAATAGGGATAGTAGCCGCGCGGGTTGTAGTACCATGAGCGCGGGTCGTAGCGATAAAGACGCGGCCGGTGGCGAACCGGCGGCTCGAGCGGCGTGTAGATGCCCACACCGTCCGGGTTCCTCGCGCCGCCACCGGCGGCTGCAGGCGTCACGGAGGCAAGAGCGAGCAGGACTGCGCTCGCTGCGAGCGTGAGAACGGTCGTGCCGCGCATCATCATCTCCCTTGGCCTCGTGCAGCCCAGTGACGACGAATCATCTTACAGGACTTGAGACGGGCCGGGGAGATGGCGCGCTGCGCATCCTGGCCCCCAGTGGCACGCGCGCCACCGCTCCTCGGCCGATTCCGCCCCCTCACGCGATCTCGACGTCCCGCCAGAAACCGATCCAGTGATCGACCTGGGCCATGGAGGGCTGCGGCGCCTCATAAGACCAGGCGGCACGCTCGCTGCGGCCGGCCCCCGCGACCACGTCGTAGAACCGCACGCCGTGCGGACACTCCAGGTCGCTTGCGGTCTTGGCGGTCGCTTCGAGCAGATCCATGCGCACGGCTGCCCTCGGGAAGTAGGTGTAGCCGCCCACCTCGCGCACCTGATCGCTGTCAGCAATCACCTGGCCACGCCACGTCGCCTTCATGAGTGCGCCTCCATTCTTGCCGACGCGACACCTCGCTCGCGCCGGCGGTCTCGCACGGCCCCCAATTCTCCGACACTATGCGCTGTCGCAGATCCGAGCCCGGCACAGCCGGGCCGGGCAACCGCTCGCGAGGTTCTATCATGACTGCCCAGCCTGCAACCCCGATCACGCGCATCACCAGCCCGGAAGCTCCAGAGCCGCCTGCCGGCACGTGGTCGAACTGCCTCCTCGTCAACGGCATCGCTTATGTGGCGGGGATGATCGCGCGCGGCAAGGACGGCAAGATCCTCGACGGCGACGAGTACGAGCAGGCAAGGATGATCTTCGCCAAGATCCGCGGGCTCATCGAGGCGGCGGGGGGAACCATGGCGGACATCGTGAAGGTGACGATCTTCGTCACCGACATCACGCAGCGCGAGAAGGTGTGGCGGGCGCGACGGGAGGTGTTCACCGGCAATTTTCCCGCAAGCACGCTGGTGCAGGTCGCGGCCCTGGCCGAGCCCGCCGTCAAGGTGGAGATCGAGGCCGTGGCCCATATCGGGGCCGGCAAGGCCTAGCCCCTCTCACCGCGGGCGGCCCTCATTGACCCTGGCCGGATGCGAACCTACGTGCTCAGATGAGAAACCCTTGTGTTTCAGTTGGAAAGGGCCGCTCATGCAGACATCGCCAGAGATCCACTTCCACGGCATCGAGAAGAGCGGGGCTGTCGAGGATCGCGTCCGCGAGAAGGTGGCCAAGCTCGAGAGGCATTTCGGCCGCATGACGCGCTGCCGTGTCGTGCTGGAGGCGCCGCACCGCAGCCCGCAGAAGCCCAAGGTCTA
>Ga0070741_10014135_pt1 | contig 13884 bp, 15 predicted proteins | sample Coa_R1_4_FD_66440 | JGI IMG/M metagenome (GOLD analysis project Ga0070741, IMG submission 66440) | Surface soil microbial communities from Centralia Pennsylvania, which are recovering from an underground coalmine fire - Coalmine... | ecosystem: Environmental > Terrestrial > Soil > Unclassified ... | reverse complement strand
CCTTGCCCAAACGATTGTCCGGGACGCCGTTGACAGCCCGGCGAGTCTGTGGGAGTCCGCGGCGAGTCCGTCCGACACGCCTGACAACGCATTTAGAGTCGGCGCCGGGTTCTGGGTTGGCTCAAGGTCCACAAAGCCCCGTAGCGTGGGGCGGCGGCCCAAGCGGCCACTGCCCGGTATCCGGTCGGGGATCGGCACAGGACCGTCCACTCGTCGTCGAACTGGTCGAGGAACTGTCGCATCGGAATCTCCTTGCAGGTGGGTTGACCTACGACGGAGTGTCCGAGGGGCTCTGAACAGTGGTCTGCACGACCCACTAACACCCGGCTGAACGTCCCTGGATTTGGTGAAATTCCTTTGCCCTTCAGGGACGAACGTGCCCCACCGGCCCGCTGACCGGGGGAGCGGGCCGATTCCTTTCCTTGCTCGGACAGTCGACTTCACTTCCGACAGCGGAGGGACGAGTTCCACGTCGGCGACTTCGCGGGCGGCAGCGGCCGTCAGCCGGCCACCGGAGCCGTGCTCTGGAGTGGGGCCGGTCGGAGGGCGCAATCGAAGTCGAGGAGGAGCGGGGCATCAGGGGTCTCGTCGGCCGGAGGAACACGGTCCGGCCGTCGCGAAGGCTGTGCACGCTGATAAGTACCGACCGCTTGATATCCCACGCAGGACGCTCGGAAAGAGTAGTCATTGCTCAGGACACGCCCGCCGCCGTCGGGGTCTTCTCTGTCTGGACTGAGGAGGAGACATGACCTTGAAGGAGTACGACCGACCGGGCGGCGACGAAAACCGGTATTTGACGAGAGCGTTGGCCCTGGCCGAAGCGGCACTGGCGGACGCCGAAGCCGCTTACCATCGCGCGCTCACAGTGATCAGGCAGTCGCTGGGGGACGGGCACCCCGAGGTCGCGACGCTGTACCGCCACTTGGCCGACCTCGCCTACCGCCGGCACAGGCCGGCCGAGGCCATGGCCTACGCCCAGCGTGCTCTTGACGTCCGGACGGCGGCGCTGGGGGCTGGCCATCTCGACGTCGCGTTCGACACGGCTGCGCTGGCCTGCCTGCTGGCCGCGGAAGGAAAGATGGACGAGGCCGAACCGCTGCTCCGGCGAGCGCTCATGACGTTTCAGACCGTGGCGGGTCCTGACAGCGATGAGGTGGCCTTCGTCGGCGAGGAACTCGGCGCCGTGCTGGCTGCCCTGGGGCGTCCAGACGAGGCCCGGACTCTCCACGGCGGGGCACCGGTCACGCCATCCGGGGACGCCCGCCGTGACACCGGGGCGACCCTCGATGCCCTGTCGTCGCTTCAACTCACGCGCTCGCCAAAGACCCTCGATGAGTAGCTATTACTCAGGGCTCACCGCTCGGCCAGCGATTATGTTTGCGAAGGGGACGGACGAAGGATTGCCTGGCAGCGTCCGAGGGTAAGGCGTGGTGTTGAAATCGTGCCACCTTCACGCCACGTGGCACGGGGATCGAGGCTGATCGAGAACCGGGGGGATTCATGGTCATTGCCGAGCGCCCGGACGTGCAGTTCGCCGGCCGATCCATCTTGCCGCCGGACCGGGGCAACCTGATGTGCGCGCTCGGCTTCGCCGATGCCGCCTTGGCCGAAGCCGAGGACAGCTACGAGAAGTGCCTCGCGGTCATGGAGCGCTGTCTCGGCGCCAACCACCCCGGGGCGGCGCAGATGCACCGTGACCTGGCTTATGTCGAGGAGGCGATGGGTCGCCCTCGCGAGGCGGAGCATCATCTCCGCCGGGCGCTCGCCATTCACAGCGCCGCCTGCGGTCCGAGCCATGCGGGCGTCGTCCCGGATCTGGTCGCGCTGGCTCGGTTCCTCCTCAGCCACGACCGCGACCGCGAGGCGGTGCCCCTGCTGCGCTGGGCGGTCTGGGCGTACGGGTCGATTCATGGGCCCGACGCCGCCGAGGTCACCGAGCTCAGGCGCGTCCTCGACGAGGTCGAAACGTCACTGACCGCGGCTCCGTAGCCGCCACCCGGTCAGGCGTCCGAGCGCAGGCAAGGAAGGTAGTCGCGCCAGACGACATGGCCGGCGAGCACGTCCTCGAGGGAGATCCCCGCCGCCGGTTCGTCCCAGTCCCGGCTCGCCTCGACGAGCTGGAACAGCGCGCCGAACCCTGACTTCGGGTGGATGAACGATTCTTTCCATTGCGGTGCGGAGGCGTCGGTGCCGGTCGTGCGGATGCCGGCCGCCTCGAGGTCGTCGACGGTGGTAAGCAGGTCGTCGACGAAGAACGTCAGATGGTGGAAGCCGGCGCCGCGGCGGTCGAGGTGGGGCTGGAGGAACGTGTCGGGCCGCAGCGGCGCCATCAGCTCCAGCTTGAAGCCGGGGTACTTGAGGTGCACCAGTCGGATTCCGGTTTCGTCGTTGTCCCCGCCCGAGATGAACGATCCGCCGAGCGCGTCGCGGAAGAGCGGAATGGCCGGCTCGATCGACTCGAGCACGATGGCCACGTGATCGACCTTCTGGATGCCCATGGAACCCGTCTAGCCCGATCGGACGGCGCGCCGGCGGATCCGGTCCGGCGTCCACAGATCGTGCGTCGCCAGTTCGACGTCGACGGCCGTCACGCCGGGAATCTCGCCCACCACGTCCTCGATGTGCCGGCGCATACCGCCGTAGTGGGCGCAGGAGAAATCGGTCAGGAGCAGTCCCACCCGGACGCGGCCGCCGTGCACATCCACGGATTCGACCAGGCCCATCTCGACGATGTCGAGCGGGGATCCCAGGCTGACGCTGCAGGGATCGAGGACCTGGCCGAGAGCCTCGAGGACGAGGTCGGTGGTCACGGCTGACCCGCCCGGACGAGGGACCAGGGGGGCTGGAAGCCTCCATCCCGGAGCTGTTCGAAATGGTCGCCGGCGACGCCCGTGCGCACGTCCGTCGGGCTCAGGCCATGGAGGCGCAGCGCGTTTCCGCCGACGATGTTCGCCCGGTCCTCGTCGGACAGCGCCGGGAAGCGGCGCTCCTCCACGAGATCGGCCGGCATCTCGAAGGCCTCGAACGCTTCGAGCAGGGGGCGGGGGTGCGTGAGGTTGGCGCCGCTGCCGAACAGGAGCCGCTCGGCGCCGGCCGCGGCCAGCAGCGGCCCGATGCTCTCCGCGAAACGCCGGGGCTTCGTCAGCAAGTAGGAGAACGAGGACTCCAGGTTGGCGTAGAGGTTGGCGTGGCGGGCCATGAGACCGGCCGTCTCTTCGACGAAGGCGACGCCGGCATGGACCATGTGGAAGTTGATCGACGGGAAGCGATCCAAGGTCGTTTCGAAGTCGTCGACCCGAAACATCTCCGCCGGGGCCGGCGGCACCGGGATCGCCTTGTGGATCGCCACGTTGCGGACGCCGAGGTCCTGCGCCGCCTCCAGCAGGGGGGTGGCCTGGTCGTCGTCGAGCCGCCAGCCGCGGGCGGTGCCGTCGTAGAACATCACGGGATACAGCTTCAGGCCGTCGACGCCGTACTCCTTGACCTGGTGCTCGAGCTCGTCGACGGCCGTCTCGGCCACCGGGATGTCCACCGTGGCGTAGAGCAGGTAGCGGCCCGGATACCGGTCCCGTAGTTCGGCCATGCGCTCCGGCTCGGTCACGCGGCCTCGGGTGAAGCCGAGGTTCGGCAGGGCATGGATGACCGCTAGGTCGACCGGGCTCTCGGCGAACAGCGCGTGGCTGAGCGCTTCGCCGTCGAAGTCGACCAGGAACTCGTCCTCGGCGAGGAGGTACTCGGGACGGTCGCGGCCCGTCGTCAGGCGGTGGAACTGGTGGACGGCCAGCAGTTGCTCGGTGCGGTCCGGATCGCGGTTGTCGGGGCCGAGGTTGTAGGGGTGGACGACGGCGTCGACCACGACGGCGTCACGCAGCATGGGTTCCTCCGCCACTGCCGATTGGCTTACAACTGTTTGTTTTACCATGGTACAGTGTCGGCATCAGCAACCGTCAAGAAGGTGGGACCCGAGGATGGATTTCCGATTCACCGACGAGCAGCAGCTGTGGTACGACACGCTGCAGAGCTTCATGGACAAAGAGGTGGGGCGGGAGTACACGCGGTCCCACGACGAGAGCCGCGAGTTCCCGTACGAGGCGTACAAGAAGATCGCCGATAACGGCTGGCTCGGGATCCTGATCCCCGAGGAGTACGGCGGCATGGCCGCCGACCCGGTGATGTTCGCCATCTTCTGCGAGTCCATCGCCAAGTTCAGCCTCGACACCGCCGCCTGCGTGATGACGGGCATGTTCACGGCGACGAACATCTGCAGCCACGGCACGGCGGAGCAGAAAGCGAAGTACCTTCCCGGGTTCCTGCGGGGTGAGGTCCGGTTCAGCATCTCGATCACCGAGCCCGACTCGGGGTCCGACGCCGCCAGCCTGAAGACGAGGGCCGAGCTCGACGGCGAGGAGTGGGTCATCAATGGGAACAAGGTGTTCTCGTCCGGCGCCCATCTCCCCGGCAACGTCATCGCCCTGCTGGCCCGGACCGGGCCCGACAAGCACGCCGGCATCAGCCTGATCCTTGTCCCCAACGATGCCCCCGGGGTCGAGCTCCGCAAGATGAACACGATCGTCCGCAAGAGCTTCGGGACGACCGAGATCTTCCTGACCGACGTCCGGGTCCCGAAGGAGAACCTCATCGGCGAGGTCAACCGGGGTTGGGAGTACCTCCGAGAGCATCTCGAGATGGAGCGCCTGAGCCTGGCCGCCTCCTACGTGGGCAACGCCCGCACCGCCCTCGACGACACCATCAAGTACACCAAGCAACGCCACCAGTTCGGCCGGCCGATCTCGAAGTTCCAGGTGCTGCGCCACCGCATGGCCGAGGACGAGGTCGCCGTCGAGGCGGCCCGGCTCCTCACCTACTCGGCGGCCACGAAGCTGGCCCGGGGCGAACGGGCGCTCAAGGAGGTGTCGATGGCCAAGGTCTACGCCGCCGAAGTCGCCTTCCAGGTCGCCTTCAACGGGATGCAGGCCCTCGGCGGCTACGCCCAGCTGCCGGAGTACGACATGGAGCGGTACTTCCGCGAGGCCAAGCACGCCATGGTCGGCGGCGGCACCAACGAGATCCAGAAGGGCATCATTGCCAAGGAGATGGGCCTGTGACCCGGCCCGCTGGCCGCCTTCGGGGATGACCGGCGTCTGGGGTGACGACCACGCGGCGGCGTTCGCCGCCATCGACCGGACGGCCGCGCCCGGCGTCTTCATCGGCTGGATGGACGACGTCGGCGGCCTCCCCGGCGTGGTCCGGACCCGGCAGCTGGCCGCCGCCGCACTCGATCTGTCACCCGGCCAGAGGGTGCTCGACGTCGGCTGCGGCGCGGGCGACGCCACCGTCGCCTTGGCGCACTCCGTCGATCCCCGCGGCCGCGTCGTCGGCGTCGACGCCAGCTCGACGATGCTGGCCGCAGCCCGGGATCGTGCGCAGAGGCTTGGGCTTGCGGTGGACTTCCCGGCCGGCGACGCGCTGGACCTTCCGTTCCGGGACGGCGCCTTCGACGCCTGTCGCTGCGAACGGGTGCTGGTCCACGTCCCGGACACCGAGCGGGCCCTGGCCGAGATGGTGCGTGTCACACGTCCCGGCGGTCGTGTGGCGGTCGTCGACATCGACGGCGACGCCACCCTGGTCGACAGCCCGGACCGCGACCTGACCCGGATCGTGGTCACGACCTTGTCGGACTCCTACCGCAACGGCTGGATCGGCCGCCAGCTCCTCCGGCTGTTTGGCCGCCACGGCTTGACTGCGGTCTCCGGCGAGACCGTCACGGCGTCGTTCCCGTTCCCGGTGGCGGCCCGGATCCTCGTTCCCCATCTCCGGGCCCTGGAGGCCGACGGAACGGTCGCCGGCCTGGCGATCCGGCGCTGGTGGGACGACTTGGAGGCGGCTGACCAGGCCGGGACGTTCTTCTTCGCTATCACACTGTTCGTCGTCGCCGGCCAGAAGCCGGGCTGATGGTCACGGCCCGGGGCTCCGGGTTCGCCGGATAGCAGATGTACCCGGAGCCCCGCGTGTGCGACTCCCGTTACAGCGTCGTGTAGGCGCCGTCGATGAGAATCTCCGACCCGGTGATGAACGACGACTCGTCGCTAGCCAGGAACAACGCCAGGTTCGCCACTTCCGACGGGTCACCGAAGCGACCGATCGGCGTGGCATCGACCACGCCCTTGATGAGGTCGGGCGGCAGGCTGTCGGTGATCGCCGTGCGGATCGGGCCTGGGGAGATGGCGTTGACCCGGATGCCCCGCCCGGCATACTCGGCGGCCGCGTTCTTCGTGAGCATGACGACGGCCGCCTTGGCCGCACAGTAGGCCGGCATGCCGGGGAAGGCCACCATAGAAGCCATCGAGGCGGTGTTGATGATCGAGCCACCTCCGTGCTGGAGCAGGATCGGAATGCCGTAGCGCAGGCCGAGGAACACGCCACGGCCGTTGATCGACCAGACCCGGTCGAAGTCCTCCTCCTTGTAATCGCCGGTGTGCGCAACTTCGCCGTCGATGCCGGCGTTGTTGTACAGCACGTCGAGGCGCCCGAACGTGTCGATGGCGGCGGCCAGCATGGCCTGCACGTCCTCGCTCTTCGACACATCGGCGTGGACGGCGAGGCAGCCGTCACCGAGGCTCTTCGCCACTTCCTCCTGGCGGCCGGAGACGTCGGCCGCCACGACCCGGGCGCCTTCCCGGTGGAAGGCCTTCACGGTCGCCGCTCCGATGCCCGATCCGGCGCCGGTCACGACCGCCACCTTGCCTTCGAGCCGTCCTGCCATGTCGTGTCCCCTTTCGGATATGCCTGGTGATGGGCGAGGCGAACTAGTGAGGGAGCTGGCTAGCTGCAGGTGAGGGCTTTGCCCTTCTCCGTGTAGCTGAACTTCCCGCCGCCGCCCCGGAGCGTGTACCAGCAGATCTTCTGAGGGGCGTTGCTCTCGCGGGGGTAGGTGAGCGGCAGCGTGATGTCGCCGAGCGTCTCGTTCTTGAAGGTCCAGAGTCCCTCGAGGATCCCCGCCGAGGTTGTCGGGTCGGGCGCCCGGTTCGCTGCCAGCTCGAAGTCCTCGGCGGCCACCCAGCCGGCGAAGCTGTTCTGGCGGATCTCCTCGCCAGGGGCGAACTTGGCCAGCGCCTGCTGATAACGGACGACCTTGGGGTTCGTCGTGTCGAAGTAGGCGCGGGCGGGGATCGGCACGAGGATGCCTTCGGTGTTCGGGTCGCTCGCCTGCTCTTTGAGCAGAGTGCTCTGGTGAATGAAGTAAATCGGCTTGAACCCCGACCGGCCGCAGGCGCTGGCCACCCGACCGATGGCGTTGCCGTCCATGGCCAGCCCGAAGACCTCGGCGCCGGCGTTCTTCGCCGCCAGGCACTCGGCGGTGTAGTCCGGCTGGGCCAGCGACGTCTGGCGGCGGAAGACGAGGTCGTAGCCCAGCTTCGGCGCGAGCTCGGGCCACAGCTTGTCGGCGTCGACGCAGAACTGGGCTTCCTGGCAGTTCAGGATGGCCAGCTTCTTCTTGCCCTGCGGGACGGTCTCCGCGGCCGCAGCGCGGATCATCTCCTCCACGTACGGGCGGCCGGTGGTGAACTGCGGGAAGAACATCGGGCTTTCGTAGTACCACTGGGCCGCGCCGCTGTCCCCGATGACCGGGACGCGCTTCTGGTTGAGGTAGTCCACCGACGACTGCCCCTCGAGCGGGGCGAAGTTGAAGACGAAGGCGATGACGTGGTCCCGCTCGACCATCTGCTGAACGATCTGGCGGTGCCGGGCCGGATCGCCGCCGTCATCGGCGAAGACGTGCTTGATCGGATGTCCCTTGAGTCCGCCGCTGGCGTTCATCATCGCCACCCAGGCCCGCACGGCCGGAAGGCCGGGGCATAGCGCGGCGCCGACGATTCCGCTGCAGACGCCGACCGAGCCGATCACGATCGGTGCACCGGGCGCGGCCTGGGCGGCGCCGGGCGCACCCGGCCCGGGGGCGACCGGGGCCCCGGGGCCTCCGGCCGCTCCGGCCCCACCGGTCGCCGCCTTGGCCCCGGGCTGTCCGCCTGTGGAACCAGCGGCCGACGCGGCGCGGGTGGCCGCCCCGGCCGCGCCGCCGGCCTGGCTCGATCCGCTCGAAGAGCCACCCGCCGCGCTGCTCGACCCCGAGCCGAGGGCTGATCCCGAGCTTGGCGCCGACCCGGATCCCGATGACACGCCGGTTCCCACGGCGGGCGGCTGGCCCGCCGGGGAGAGGCCCGCCGCCGCGCCGCCCGAGCCGAGGTCGGTGGTACCGGACGCGCCGGTCGACCCACCGGCTGCGGCGCCGGACGCTTCGCCGCCGCGGTAGGCGGAGACGATGGCCGCCTTCTCCAGTCGGGTGCCGCAGGCGGTGCCCCCGGCCAGGAGCACGGCGAGGCCAAGGCCGACCTGCCACCGCCACGAGTATCGGTGCATGGAACGTCCTCCGTGTTGAGCGCTGGATTGTTCGTCGGGTGGCCGGTTCACGCCGCGTGTCCGCCGACGTCGATACCGAGGTACTTGGCGAAGACGTCGGCGACGTCGAGCTCGTCGGGGTCCCCGGCGAACTGCACCGTGCCTCGGGAGAGGATGTAGACATAGTCGGCGATGCCGAGCGCCTTCTCGATGTACTGCTCGACGAGGAGCAGCGAGCAGCCCTGGCGGGCGAGACCCTCGAGGAACACGAAGATGTCGTCGACGATGCGGGGGGCGAGGCCCATCGAGACTTCGTCGAGGAGGACGACCTGCGGCGGCCGGACTGTGGCCCGGGCGAGGGCCAGCATCTGCTGCTCGCCGCCGCTCATCGTCCCGGCCACCTGCGTCATGCGCTCACCGAGCCGGGGGAAGGCCTCCACCGCCCGGTCGAAGGCCTCATCGTCATCGCTGCCGGCGAAGACGCGGAGGTTCTCCCGCACAGTCAGGGAGCGGAAGATGCCCCGGCCCTCCGGGACGTGGCAGACGCCCCGCTTCACGAGGGCGTCGGCCGACTCACCGGTGATGTCCTCGCCGTCGACGACGAGCGACCCGGTCTGTGGCGTCAGTAGCCCTGAGCCGACCCGGAGCAGCGTCGTCTTGCCCGCCCCGTTGGGCCCCAGCAGGGCCACAACGGCACCGGTCGGGACGACAAGGTCCACGCCGCGCAGGACGGTCGCCCCGCCGTAACCGGCTTTGACTCCCTTGAACTCGAGCATCACACCGCTCCCGTGCCGACGGGTACGTGGACGGATTCACCGTCGCCCGACTCGTGGGTCTCGAGCTCGCCGAGGTAGGCCGCCCGCACGATCGGGCTGTCGTGCACCTCGCGGGGCGAACCCTCGAAGATCAGCGTCCCGAAATCGAGGACGTAGAGGTAGTCGCACACCGACATGACGAGCTCCATATCGTGTTCGACGAGGAGCAGCGCCTTGCCCTCGTCCTCGACCATCGATCGGATGACCCGGCCGAACTGCGGGGTCTCCGACGAGTCCAGTCCCGAGGACGGCTCGTCGAGGAGGACGATGTCGGCACCGCTGGCGATCACGCGGGCGAGCTCGACGAGCCGCCGCCGCCCTGTGGACAGGACGCCGGCCAGCTCGCCGGCGATGTCCTCGAGGCCGCAGCGGGCGATGGCGTCGTCGACCCGGGCCTCGGTGTCGCGCCGTTCCTTCGGGGTCGCCCACAGGTGACGGAGCGGGTTGCCACCGGCCAGTCCGGCCTCCCGGCCGACGGCGATGTTGTCGCGGACGGAGAGCGAGTCGAACAGCTCCATCCGCTGATAGGTGCGGCTCAAACCCCGGCGGCTGCGGGCGGCCGGCCCGAGGTGCGTGACGTCGTCGCCGCAGAGGAACACGTGCCCTGACGACGGCCGGTTCAGGCCGCTGCAGGCGTTGAACGTCGTCGTCTTGCCGGCGCCGTTCGGGCCGATCAGTCCGGTGAGACGGCCGAAGGGCGCGGCGAGGCTCAGGTTGTTGACGGCGACGAGGCCGCCGAACGTCACGGACAGGCCCCGGAGCTCGAGGCCTTGACCCGTCCTCGGCTCGGTGTTCATGACAGACCTCCGACAGGCAGGGCCCCGGCGGGCGGCAGCGGGGCGGGCGCGGTGGCCGTACCGTCGGTGCGGCTCCGGACCGGGCTGCGGGCCGCCCGGTCGCCTTCCAGCCGGGCGAGCAGCCCGCCGAGGTTGAATTCGGGCAGGACGGTCGCCAGGATCGCCGCCGCGCCGAAGAGCATCGTCTGGTAATTGACGAAGCTGCCCGGAGCGTAGGCCGGCACCACGACGAGGAGCGCCGCGGCCAGAAACGGGGCCAGGATCGGACGGCGACCGGCGATCAAGAGAACGGCCAGCCAGACGAGCGACTGGAAGGACGTGAAGCCGGTCCCGCCCACCCGGCCGGCCTGCGACGCCATCAGGCCGCCGGACACCCCGGCCATGGCCGCCGCCAGGCAGAAGACGAGGACGCGGGTGACGTTGACCGACAGGCCGTGGGTGGCGAGAGCGGTCGGCGAGTCGCCCATGGCCCGCAGCAACCGGCCGATGCGGTTCCGTACGAGGGCGACGACGAGCGCTGTCGTGGTCAGCACGACCATCAGGGCGATGAAGTAGAAGCCGCGCTCGGTCGTACCGTCGATCCCCAGGAAATGCGGCCGAGGCGCCTGCCGGGCGCCGATCGTTCCGAACATGACGGCGGCGGGGTAGGCCACCTTCTCCAGCAGGATGCCGAAGCCGAAGGTGGCCAGCGCCAGATAGATGCCCTGCAGGCGGATGGCCGGGATCGACACGATGAGGCCGAGCGGGATGACGGCGACCCCGGCGAGGACCAGGGCCAGCAGCCAGGGCAGGCCGAAGTTCGTCAGGTGGGCGAACGTCGTGGCGCCGAGGGCGGCGAAGGCGGCGTGGCAGAGCGAGATGCTGCCGGAAATGTAAACGAGCAGCGCCAGCGAGAGCAGGGCCGGGACGACGGCGAGGGCGGCATTGAACGACGTGAGCCGCACGCCGGCGAACCACGGCACGAGAGCCAGGAAGATGATGGCCGTCCCGGCGGCGAGTCTCATGACCGGCCGGGGGAGTACCAGGTGCGGCCGGAACTTCGGTCTCTGCTGCACGACGGCGAGCCGGCGGGCGGGCACGACGAGCAGGGCCAGGAAGAGGATGAGGAACGGGACGCTGGGTGCAACGCCCTGGAGGACCCGGGTGGTTCCGAACTTCGTCGCCACCGCCGAGGCGATGCCGACGACGAGGCCACCGGCGTAGGTCAGCGGCAGGCTGGAGAACAGACCGATGGCACAAGCGCCGAAGGCCTGCACCACGAGCAGGGTGAGCAGCGAGGCGTCGAGGCCGAGCGACGGAGCGATGAGGACGCCCGACAGGGCGGCGAGGCCGGCTCCCAGCATCCAGCCGAGCCGCTGGACCTTGTCTGGGCTGTACCCGGAGAGGGAGACGAGTGCCCGGTCGTCGACCACCCCCCGCATGACCGCACCGATGGTCGTCGCCCGCAGGAAGAGGTAGAGCCCGACGGCGAGCAGGGCGGCGACGATCATGATGATGATCTGGCCGTACTGCACCGAGACGCCGGCGACGGACACCGTGCGCGTGGGGAGGAACGGCGGGAAGATCCTGGTGTTGCCACCGAACTTCCAGATGAGGAAGCCCTGGAGGAGGAGCAGCAGGCCGACGGTCGCCACCAGGGAGATCTCGGTCTTGGCCCCGGCCAGGTAACGGGCCAGCCAGGCCAGCAAGGACCCGCCGACGACGCCAACTCCCGCCACGGCGATCACGAGGGCGATCGGCCACGGAAGCCCGTGGATGGTCCGGAGTTCGTAGAAAGCGAAGGCGCCGACGGCGGCGATGGCGCCGTGGGCGAAGTTGAAGACGCCGGCCGTCCGGTAGGTGAGCACGAGGCCGATCCCGGCCAGCCCGTAGATCGAGCCGCTCGCCAGTCCGACGACGATGAAGGGGAGGAGGTCTTTCACGGCCGGCACACCTCACAGGCGGTCCGGCCGAGCCGGACGTGCTCGTTCCGGGCGGCGGTGGCAACGGCTTTGCCCTGCGTCAGTGGGCAGTCCGGGCGGTGGAAGTACCGCATGCCGGGGGCGGCCACGAGTTCGGCGCTGGCGGCGGCGCCGTCTGACGCCGGTGGGGCGGTGCTCAAGACGGCCTTGGCCCGGAGGTCGACCACGTCGGCCAGGTCGCCCTCGTCGGGAAGGGGTAGGGCGTCCAGGGCCCGCAGGCCAACCGCCCGCCGGCCGGCCAGCAGCCAGGCGCCGCTCACGGCCCCGGCCAGCATGACGCCGCCGGCGGCGACGGTGACCCAACGGACCTGGTGGCCGAGCGTCGCTTCGCCGCTGGTGGCGAACCAGGCGAACCCGACGGTGCACAGGGCGAGCGTCCAACCGACCGACACGACGACGCGTTGGGCGGAGCCCCAGGGGCTGGTGCCCTGGAGCACGGCTTCCCGGGGCATGGCGCTCACCGGGAGGCGCTGGTGGTCGCCCGAACCGCTTCGCCGCTGTGATGCGTCGGGCTGGCGGCCGCCTGCTCTGGAAGCGAACTCGAGCCGGTGGCACCGGCCCAGGCCCGCTCGATGCTGTCGAGCTTGCGCCACTCGTCCCGGAGGTCGGCCGACAGCCAGAGCACGCCGCCGATGCCGATGAGGAGCAAGCCGAAGAAGCCGCCGGACACGATGTACGGCATCGCCTCGGCCGGATAGGCGCTCCGGCTCACGCCCAGCCATCCGGCGAGCATGGCCAGGGCCGCGCCGACCATGAACGCCACGGCGGCGACGCGGTCCCATTGGTTGCGGATCCATTTCATTGCGTTCATCGCAGTTTCACCCCGAGAAGGCTGAGGACCTGGGAGAGGACGACGACACCGGCCGCCCCCGCCACGAGCAGCAGGAAGAAAGCGGAGGAGTCCACGGATTTGGCCGACGTCGGCCTGGGCGCCGGTGTGAGGGCGACCGGTGGTGCCGGGGCGGCCGCCGATTCGGCGGGCGGGGCGGCAGAGGCCGTGTCGGCGGACGGTGACGAGTTCGCCGACGAGGCCGGCGATGGAGCCGAGTACCCCGACGACGAGGACGACGACCGGACGGTGGAGAGCGGTGCCTCCGACGAGGCCGCCGACGTGGCGGGCACGGCGGCCGCGTCCCGGTCCGCCGGCGCGGGAGCCGGCGCGGGGGAGGAGGCCTCGGCCGGCGGACCGGGAGGCGGAGCCGGGGCGACGTCGCCGGCCGGCACGCCCGACAGCACGTCGTCCGCCGTGCCCGCGGCGTCGATGACCGCCATGGATCGGCCGATCGTCCAGGCGACGTCGATGACGCCTGAGCCCGGGACCTCGATGCCGCTGGTGATCTTCACCCCGGCGCCCACGACGCCGTTGGGGAGCTCCTGGGGATCGATCCACGTGATCCGCACACGGGCCTTGGCCAGCGCGTCGTTTACCGACTTGGCGTCGATCGGGAGCGCTTTGTCGCCGACGACGATGCCATCGTGGGTGAGTTGCACCGCCATCCCGTTGACGGTCACACCCGAGACCTCGAGAGCTGATGATCGCTCCAGCTTGCCGTCCGGAGCGAGCTTCGTCGTAGCCGTCGAGACGACCGACCCGATCCGCAGAGGTTGGACCTCCAGTGCCTCGACCTTGGCCGACGACGCCGAGGTCACACCTCCGTCGTCGGCGCGCTTCACCGCGGCCGTACTGACGGCCGAGCCGATGTTGCGCTCGCCGGACACTCCGGAGCTGGCTGATGATTCGGAGCTCTTGCCGGCGCTGTCCGCCACCAGCTTGAACGGCCCGTCACCGACCTGTGCATGCTGGCGATCGGGATTCACCGAGCTGGCGTAGAGCGGGTAGGCGGGGATGCCGCCGGCGCCGAACCCGGCCAGCGTGCCCGGCAGGGAAACGACGCCGTCGCCGGGGTACGGGCT